>TARA_R110002051_G_scaffold95821_3_pt1 | contig 34303 bp, 26 predicted proteins | sample TARA_R110002051 | Tara Oceans TARA_R110002051 (sample SAMEA4397023) | marine metagenome | biome: Polar Biome; feature: [MES] marine water layer (ENVO:01000295) within the mesopelagic zone...; material: water (ENVO:00002006), including particulate matter (ENVO:01000060) such as...... | reverse complement strand
ATTTTAAGTCGACGTTGGTGGGTCAGTATTACTCCGGCGGTGACAGTATCGAAAGGGAGCATTATTATTTCTGACAACGTTGCACTCAACGCAAGCCCTCTTGGTACGCCTAAGCCCCCGCTATTTCTGTAGTGGCGCAGTATGTTGCTAACCATCCGCTTTGTGAGTGGGCTCAACTTTGGAATGTTTGAAACTGATGCTAATGTCTCTGAATCACTGAATGATTCATAAAAGCTTTTAATGTCGAGTCTATAAATCCGGTAAGAGATACCTTCGGATAGTAGGCTTCTAATGTTTGCTATGATTGAGTCTCGGCTTGCAGATGGGACTTTTATAGATCTTTTTATATTTGCGTTTATTTTCCTAATCACTAACTCGTCACTGAGTTTTGTGATTCTATATATATATTTATTTTTTATTTTTGTTTTTGAGAGAAAGGAGACTGTGGCAAAGGCTTGACTGGCTCTTTCTACGGCATCCGATATTTCTTGCTCTCTGATATTCTGACTTCTAAGCCGAGGGGTGGTAAGGAAATCGCTTTTCCTAAGCATTCTAGAAATTGAAACCAGATTAAAGGACTGATCGTACATTGTCTTTCCCTGAAAGGTTATAGCTTGTTAGCAATATTGCTAAAGGCTCTCGAGGAGCTAACGTCGGCCAGACCAAGCAAACCGAGGTATAGCGGTCCGTTTGAGCGATCTATTAGAGCTGGCACGTTGCCTACCTCTTGAAAATTTGGTGATCGGTATTAGAGCCCAAACATAACCTTGATGCCATTATCGAGCAAGCTACGCAGGAGAGGCATTACTGAGAATAATGGACTGAGCTTGTGCTACTAGGGAGCCGCCCTGCTTCGGAGGTCAGCCAATCAGTCGGAGCCTGGCGATAAATATTGGAACGACCTACCGAAAAAATTCGACGCACAACGACCGCCAAATCGTGCACAGTTGCTACTCTGACACCCACATCACAAAGATTTCAACGTATCAGGAGGATGAATAATCCTAGCTTCCATAGAAACCTCTGAGCTTCATGCCGGGTAGCTTAGCTAAGGACAAACAAGTCCGCTCTTGGCCGACACGAGCCTGTCGAGAAGGACGGCTATCGGCGAAAGCCCTTAAGACTTTGTAGCTATCAGGCATTGCGTACTCCGCTGCCTACCACTCGCACAAATTCGTCCTTGGCCTCTTTGTCGAACAAGAACACCGCGTGCTTGTGATGCTCGATCTGAGACATTACGTAGTGGAGCAGCTCGGGTTGCTCGTCATCGGATTTTTCGACGAGCTTTTGCAAAAGCGTGAGGCATTCAAGCTGTTTTTCGGTCAATGAATTTTTGGCGTCGGCCACGTCGGCAACGTTCGTTTGCGCGAGGAAGGTGAAGTAGTTTTTGAGCAGACCACTCATTACATCAGAAACCTGGACAGCCGGGTACTGCTTGGAATCTACAAACTTGAAATCGCTTGAGCCCAGCAGGCCATCTCGAGGCGCGATTTCCTTAAAGCATTTCTCTATTTGGTATTCGTTGTCGAAAATATGGGGTGACGAGGCGAAGAGATCGATCCTGTGCCGATAGAATACCGATAGACCGTCGATGAGCTTGTACGGCTCGTTGGTATGCACCATGTCGAGCGACTCGATGTTCCTGCACATATCGAAAAGCTTAGACAGACTAATGGTGCGCGACAGGTCTTCCTTGCTCACTTTGCCACCAAGGCGCGCAGAAACCTGCCGGTTTTTCTTGATGATTTTGTTCAATCGTTTGATGAATGGCGCAGCATTTTTGGGCGTGACGTTTGGGTAGCGATACTTGGACAGCGCTGCCAAGAAATCCGACTTGTATTTGCGCATAAGATAATACAGCGCGCCTTTGAGGTAGTCCACATAGGCACGCCGTCCACCTGCTGGCGCGTAATTCAACATGCCATAGCGGTCAGTATGATTGCAGCAATCGTCGATGATATCGACCAGTGACCAGTACTCCATGTTTAAATTCATGTAATGCAAATAGTAGTCTGAATCGACGAGCCACTTGATAATCTGGGTGACTTTCGCAGACTTCAGATTATCGAGAAAACCTCCCTTTGCCACCTGTTTGAATTTCAGCTCCATTGCCGTGGACGGCAAGCAAAGTGAAGCGATAAGTTCTTCGCAGTTACTCTCCACCTGCTCATCTTTGTGAGCAATGCCAGCTAGGACAAAGCAAGGTGATGGATTGTCATGCGAGTCGGTGTTGAACCGACCACCCGTCAAGTACAAAGAGCGGATGTTGTTGGATTCATCGTAATAAAACGTGTAGCTCATTACGGCTCCTTCGCGCGGCGTCCATAAAAGTAAGTACCCAGTGGGACTCTAACCCATTTCCACGAAGCATACTTAGAGGAAGGGCGCAGGAGACCCTTGGATGTATGCCTCGATATCTTGAATCACCCTTTCTCGGCGCGGAGTGTCGTGCATCAACTGTTCGATAGCCCTGATGGCATGCTGCCCAGAATTGAGCTTCTGGTTCACTTTCACGCGTGACCCGGACAAAGGTATCCCTTTTGCTACATTCGCCTTATCAACGGACGTTCGCAGCTTGGCGCGCGACATCTCTGGAAGCATCCTGGCTAGAGCGTCAGGGGCCTTAGCGATTAGCAAAGCGACTGCAAGCACATCCTCAACGTGATCATATTCAGAGAAAGACTCAAGCTGGAGGTTCGTCGTATCCAGCACTGTTTGTTCCCCATTGTTCAAGAGGTTCTCGTAAATTACATCCGTTTCTTGAGCCACTACGCCGGCTTTCACTTCGGATGCAAATCCATAGTAAAAGGCAAAAGGTAGACGTTTTTGAGGTCCAAGATATTTCATTGCTTTCATCGAGTGGCAGGCAGCGACGATCACCGTCAGCTCACCCGCTGTCTGCTGAATAACGCTATCCAAGCTTTCCAACAATTTGTGCCAGCCAACAAACTCCCCGGACGGCAGGCCAAGCCCCTTCTCGGAGTGGCCGTGAGCATCTATAAATATGATTGGTCTAACGCCAAGCTCACACGCGCCTGTAATTTTCTCGAAGCATCCTTCAAATTCGGTTGCAGAGCTCGTTTCGAATCGAAGGGCGAAATTCTTGTTGTAGTCATAACGCTCAGGATCGCGCGCGAGAAGAAAATCGTGCAGCTTTCTCAGTCCTGAGAGCCCGGTTTGCAGATCCTGCTTGCTCAAACAGTCAATGATGAAAATGGCGTTCCCGGGCGAGAACGCGCTGCGTCTTAGGGTAAATTTTGTCGGATCCATGATCGCCTTCTTTCGCACTCTTCGGTGTGCTCTGATCCTATCTTATAGAAGCCCCATCCACCCAGTCCTTCGGTTTAGCGGCTACTACATTCACCCAGAGAATAGGGTACTGAATCGTCCCGAGTTGCGTAGAGGCTTCTAGGTCGGCCTCGTAATGAGGATACATGAGCTAACGCCCTTGTCTGATGAGGCCATCAGCTTGTGGCTGCTTCTGGCCAGTTTCTGCCCGTTACGAATAGCTGAAATCGGCCAGGAGCGGACATTGTCTACCAGAGTTCGAATCAGATTCAGTACTACAAGCCGATTAGTCAGCTTTTACGACCGGCGCAACGAGTTTCGTCGTGGTTACGTCATGACGTTTTCCCATCTGCCTGATTCAGTCTTCTTCAGAGTCAAGCGAAGGTGCGAAATTTTGCATCTGATGAGCCGTGTTCGCTTGCACACGAGCTAACTCGTCAATACTCAGCAAGTCGATACGACCGTTGGGTAGCTTTCTTACCTGTTGGAGGCTCTCAGTTGCCCGCGCACCCACACCAGGACCAAATACCATCCGATCGTTGTTGCACAAGTCGAACAGGAACCCCATTCGCTCTTCAAAATCAGCCCGTGTGAGCGGTGTTTCAAAAAAAGTCATACGTGACTCCGGTATTTTCAACTACCCATAGTTGCCATGGTACGGCCGTTCAGCCGAAGCTCCCACCCGAGATCCCAGCCACGTGGAAGCGTCAATGCACCTTTGTGAATAGCAAGCATCACGGCCTCGCCACCGCGACTGTTTGCCCCTCTAGTAACAATGCTGCCATCACGCCAGTGATATCGAACAGTTGCAGACTTACTGCACCCAATCAGCTGGAGAAATTTATGCGATGGCACGGCGGGTGTGAGAGATGCGAAATACGCCGATGTAGGCTCAGCTCGAACACATATAGCCATCTGCCCGTCAGGAGGTTCTGGGGCAACTTGGTTGGCTGTGAACCCAACATATGATTGATAGAGGGGCTGCCGGGGGTCATGTGACCGAAGGTGTGCAAGCAGCTCAACGAAGGTCGCCTCACCATTGAGCTCAATTACGCATTGTACATCTAGGAATACCAAATCCTGGCTTTTTGGTCGAAATCCCTGTAACGATCCGTTTTTCAAGGCGGCGATCAGGCCTGAAAGTAATTGCGGGGCATTCTTAGGTGTCGAGCAACTGTTAGGGTTATAGATGCGCAGCGCGTCCTCGATCGCGTACAGATCTTCTCGCCGCATAGGCCGATATAAGGCGGTGTTAAGTGCAAAGCGCCCCATACTGGCCCAACGGCCGGTTGGGAAATTCACTTGCTGCCTGAAGTTTTCTGCGACGCGTTCTTCCAGCAACTGCACAATGTCCGTTGTTAGAGGCAAGCAAGCCTGCGCTAGCGCCTCGTCAGCTTTGCCCCGCATAGCTGGCGTGATCAAACCTTGCTTAGCCAATTCCTGCCATTGCGACTGGAGAACCCGAGGGAAATATTCAGGAGGGTCGACTTCCTCGACAGAGAGCAGAGAACCATCGTCCTTAAGAGCTTCATCTAGCGCTTCTTGTGCGACTTTTGCTGTGGCGGAATTTTTACCAGCAGCACGATCAACAATCCGAGAAAGAATGGCTAGACGCGACACGTGCTTACAGTCGCTCAGAGCCTTCCCAATCGCGACGTGCGAAGCAAGACGCTCCCATAGCTCCACAGGGTTGCGCCTGGACAGAATATCCAAGACTGCGGCAGCGAGATCCGACTGATTCTGGGGAAACATGGAAAACGCGAGCCTAGCCAGCTGGGCTAAATAATCATCCCGATGACTGACTAACCACAGTAACATCGCTGCAGCGCTATCCCTTCGCTCCCATGATGGGTGATCTAGCGACCAAAGCAGCAAATCGAACAGTGCTTCCGATGCACTCGCAGTGGAGCCTCCTAGGTAATCGAACCCCTGGGTTGAGGCTTGCCCAACCATATGGCCGACGTGTTCGATCGCAATTTCGAGCAAGGCGCTTTGCTGCTCCGCGTCCAACTTACAGGCCACCTTGTCGATCAGGTGTGACGCTATCAACCAACGTGGCGTATGGCGCTCCTCTAAAGCTAGGGGGCCATAGAGTCTTGCTACAGCGTCAGCCTCTTGAACTTCTGTTTGTATCATCTCCTCCGCGGGAGAGCCTGTGTGATTACTCGTCCAGATAGACCAACCGCCTTCCTGCAACGTCCGTAATACGTTGACAGCTGCCTGGACGGCGGCTGATGTATTACCACGACGTTTTAGGGCAGCTGCCGACTGCAAGTCGAGACGCGCTTGCTCATCAACCGACAAGCTTCCGAACACTCCTGGGTGGTTCAGCATTTCCTCAACGGACTTTGCACCAGGACGCTCGGCTTTTGGCGTCGTCTCAGAGTCGACCGGAGACGACTCTTCAGTTAAAGATGAGGGAGCCGAGTCAGCCACAACCTGCTCAAAGAGGTCTAACGCTGTCGGTCCCTCTATGGACTCGTATAGCTCCTCAAAAGCGGGCTTGTGCGTCGCAGGTAAGGAAGACACCAAACCCTTCAGCAGACTGTGGCCGCGCTCCGGATTCATCCCTTGCGAAATGATGCAAGTTCGACGCTCTGCCCAGACGAGCTCATCGGTACCCTCTGACATCGAACCAATCAAGCGGGCAAATTGCTTCCCCCAGTCCGGCAGATGGCGATCATCTCCATTCAGAAAGACTTCAAGTAGAGCCCAACGCAGCCTCCAATCAACATCAGCCGGAACTTCCTCCAGCAATGCAAGCAAAGCAGCCTGCTCTTCAAGCGCCCCGCCAGGGAAATGCATACCAGAAAGTGGGGCCACTCTGTCCAAGCCCCCTGCTATCGCTTGGCCATACAGTTGAGACAGCGTCCCGCACGCTTGATGCTTGAAATAGTCAACCGCCTGACTGTAAAGCGATCGCCGACACAGTTGCCCAATAAAGATTCCTTTGTCCGCTCGCACATAGCGCTGAAAAGTCATCTCGCCGCTAGCTCGCTCTAGGTACGACGCAATTTGTACTAACGAACCAGTAGGTATCGGCGTGTCCGCCGGCAATGCCCCTAAGGCGCTGGACATCAATGACAGCTGATCCTCCTTGTACCAACTGGGCCCCATCGAACAGCGCAATACCGCCTGATAGGTTCTCGCAGCCTCTTCCTGTGCGTCCAAGTGCACCAGCAAAGGCACGATGCTCAACAGTTCAGGAATGAGTTCGTAGCGGTTTTCCACGTTTGCTTGAACGTAGTCGCGCCAACGGAGCACAAGCTCGAACAATGCATCCTCTGTCGCAGGCTCTAACTCTGCCGTTACGAACTCCTGCACAATCAAGGCTAGAGTCTGACGAAATCCTTCGTTGTACAACCCCAGCTGATCTGAAAATCCGCTATCCAGCAGGTTTATAAGTCGACAGGCCTCTTGGGGAAGGCATTCAAGCAAAAGCTTGGCTAAGCGCTGGAAAATTGGAGGGAAAATGGCCTCCGGTATGGCATAAGCCTCTTGCCACTGGATACGCACGCTCAAAGGACGAGTCGTGACTGGCAATACCTGATCTGACAGGAACGCCCATACTCGGCCAAGCGTCACTTCATCTGCGTTTGCTTTCGCTCTTCGGGCGGTACCGTCCGCCCAGGCGACGGCAGCAGCCAACGCGACCAGCCATGCCTCCCAGTTGTTGTTTGGATCGGCAGGAATTGTCGGTTGCGCCTGGCCTTCATCAAAGAAAGCGGCAGCTCGCCAGAGCTCATACGAATCCTGGAAGCCTTGGATATCCGGCTGAGCTCGATTGGATGAATACAAAACAAGTGGCGGTGGTTGAGCAACATCGGCACCTCCACACCTACGTATCAAGTCCGATGACGCTCCGGTCTCGATTAGCGTGTTGAGCACGACAAATCGCAGCTCAGCGGGTCGTTCAAGACGCTCACTGACCTCTTCGAGATCCTTCAACAACAACGCAACTACAGACGACGGCAAACGCATCTGATGAATCTGCGTGCTTGCCTGAGCATGAGTCAGGGTGCCGAGCAAAATTGACAGGAGCGAATCCGCTGGAGCAGCAGTAAGAGGCAACTGAGCAACGGAGGTGTATAGGCCGCTTACGCATAAGCTGGCCCCATAAAAGCTACCCGCCATGCTGGAGATGATGTCAGCTAAATCGTCCTCGTCAAAAACTTCAGGGGCAGATCTAAACTGCCGTATTGCCATTGCTAATAGCTGTTGTACCGGTGGTCTCCGACCGACTGCGTGCTCCAGAGCAAAGCCATGGAGACGTGTCATAAGGGTTCGGACAAGCAGTCCCGAGTCGATACTTCCTGTCGCTTCAAACTCCTCGAAAACTGAATCCAGAGACTGCTGGACTTTATCCAGAAGCAGAGCCGCTTGTTCAACGTTACCCATGCGAATCAAGACGTGAGCGACAGCATATGCCTCAAGCGGAGCGGCAATCAGGCGCCCGTTACGGATCACATGACGCAGAGCTTGGTCGGTTTGGCCCATCGCACACAGAGCTTGAGCAACTAGCTCTGCCGCTTGAGCAAACAAAATTCCGTAGCGGAATGTCAGGCGCTGCGACAACAACAGCAAGCGAATCGTATCCTGAGCAAGGCCAATCCGTGTCGCTGCAGCAAGCGTCGATTCAATATCTCCGAGCAGCACATCAGGTACAGCCCCGAGTGTCACCGAGGTGTCCACCCAAGCCTGCTGGCATTGTTCGATCGCTTGCAGCTGCGCGCCAGCGCCACCCAGCAATCCGTGATGTACCCGATTCAACTGCCCGTAGTCGCCGCTTTGCGCCATGCAGCAGAATGCGGCCAAGCGCTCATGCAGCGATTCATTTACTGTCGAGGTTTTGTACTCGACAAACTCCGAGAACGAGGAGTGGTAAATCTCAGTGCTGTCCGCTTCGGAGAGAAGATGACGGATCCGGGAGAGTGTAGGGACATAGACTGCGCTCTCTGCCGGTTGCAGCATCACGGTGAGGTCTTTGGTAGGAACTCCCCAGCGCAGCCGGGCCAATATGCCCAACAGATTGATGGCGTCTTGGTCAGGCAGTAGCTGCCCCCACAAGCTTTCGTAGTAGTCCCGAATACTGCCGCTGAACGCCGGCATTTGGGCGATCTCGGCTTCGCTTGCACTGTTGTTAGCCAGATCTGCCAAGTAACGCAGGTACAGCGGATGCCCCTTCGCCCGGTCACACAACAGTGAAACGAGACTTGCGGTCGCAAACTCCTGGTCTAATAGGTCTATGCATAGCTCCCTTTGAGAATCCGCCTCCAGAGCAGGAAGCGTCAACCGTGCAGCCGCCTGCAACACAGGGCCAATGCTCGCGGCATGGGCAGTGAGACCTGCACCAGTGACTACGATAATCAATCCGCTGGGCACAGATGGCGGGAGTAGCGCAACTAGACGTTGAATAGCCTCAGATCCTGCGCCGATGGCTTCATTCAGGCCGTCGATGAAGATCAACCCGACTTTGCCCGCTGCTGCGCAACGATTGGCCAAGTCATGGATTCGCCTATGGCTGGCCCAGATTAGCTCCGGATATGAGAGTTCCTGTAAACGAGCCGGTTTTCCACTGACCTCGTTCGACCATAGCGTATTGACCCAGTCATAGAACACCTCTGGTTGGGCCTGATGTGCGGATGTAATCCCCCTTCCCCGCTCAGAGAGCGCATACACCCCTAAGACTTCGACCGATTCACTGACAGGCTCATACTGTTTGCAAAAGGTGGACTTACCGATGCCATGCGCCCCTTCTAGGAGCAGGTACCCATGCTGAAGTGAAGTCAGACGCTCTGCAAACATTTGATCAAACTCCGGACGCGTGCCAAAGACCTCGCCAGGCGTTACGTCCTCTTCGTCCTCGTTAAGAACGCCATTACTTTCAAGAAACGAGCGCAGCTGGAACGAGCTGATGGCACCGACGGCAGTATCGAGACTAACCCGTAACAGCCCACGGCACTCCCCTTCGACCACAAGGGCCGCTCCGGAGAGACCGCTATAATTCGTAAGATGAGTTTCTGGGCTTACCGAGAGATCCAGATCCACGCCGTGAGTGAGCTCATCCAACGTTTGTTGGATCAGACCATTGAGGGCGTGTCCCAGGTCGAGTTTGGGGACGGCATAGCCAAAAGCGGACCATTTCTCGCCTGGCCGAGGAAGCTTGGTATTAATCGTGAGAGGCTCGACTTGAACAGCTTCAGGCAAGCGCAGTAAACAAACGTCCAGTTCTTCATTTTGGGCATGAAGCTCTGCTGTGCACTGCGCCGAAGCCGCTCCAGTGCCGAATTGAACTGTAAGGGTATCACCTGATTCAACAGCCGCGTCAACACAGTGAAAAGCGGTTAGCACAAGAGTGGGGGTAACGAGCCAACCGGTGCCCACCTCATGGACATTGATCACCTTGCATGTCGCTTGTTTGATTATTTCATCCGTCATAGTTGACGTCTCCTAGGTGAATCCATTCATCATTAACGACATGAACACTGAACCGAGCCCCCGCTTTCGACGAATAGCTCCGCATCCGTTGGACGGCCTCAGTTTCGTAATTGAAATAGAGCTTGCGCTCAAAGTCCGCTGGCCGATCAACGATCGCTGCCAGAACCTCAAAATCTGGGTGTGAGTGCCGTGACCCATTGGTGGAAATGAGATAGCAGGACGCATCAATTAGCGTGAGAAGCGCGGGGCTAGTGTTATGAATGCTTCCGTGATGGGCGATCTTGATGGCACTGAAAGTTAGCTGCTCGGCGCCCGGGTTACGCCGTTTCAATTCGGCGTACACATCCTCTGCCCATGCATCCCCCAACAGCAGCACACGCGCCAACCCAGCGCTGAGAATCAAGGCAATAGAGCTGCCGTTGGCCACGGAAGTATCCGGGGAATAAACTTCGGCAAGCGTTAGATTGCGGCGGGCAGAAATAGGGCGAACGCTCGGCACAGTGGACTGTTGCGCTGAATGGCTACACAACATCTCGTATGCATCATCAACCAAGTCATCACTAACCGGCTTGCCTCTGTAGCCCAGCCGGCGAATTTCCCTCAACCATAGTGCCCGAAGTGCTTCAAGCCGCTCGAGGGTTGGCCCTAAAACATCAAGTCGTACCTGGCTGGGTAACGAGTAGGCAGCACAGTTGCTATCGATAGAGCAGGAACCATCACCATGATTCCAAAGGTAACCATGTGTCCTCAGGAGCTTGGCCAAGGAGCTTCCTTGCGCAGCCCCGATAGGGTTCGGGGCAAGCCCTGACGGCACAGGGAAGCCGCGGCGCTTGATGGCCTCCAGCACGCCAGCATTAGCAGGCGAACTAAGCTGATCGGGCGTGCTTGGCAATGACCGAAGGCTGTTATGCCAAACCGCGTCAATCTCAATCAATCTACGTTGGGGGCCACCGTTGGCGGCGAACAGCGCCTGCAAGCCTCCAATGTGATCTGCGTCGATATGCGTGCAAACCACCAGTTTGAGGGACTCTCCCCGCACCGCCAGCTCAGCCAACTCCTCCGCAATATAAGTAGAGTACGTAGAGGCATAGCCGGCATCGATCAGTATGTACTGGTCATTTGCGTTGATCAGAAACGCGTCGCCGTTCTTGGCGGGGTACATTTTCAGTTTAATCATGCGACTGCATTGACGCGGATTAGCGGCACGCAACTCCTTATGCTACTCAGGGCACATTTGCTGCACAAAGCATGACATCTTAATACTTGCAGGGGCTAGCGGGAAGCAGGGTATCTACTGATTGCGGGCGAAGCGATCGTTCCAGAAAAGGCCGGAGAAATTCCGGTGGTGCTGGGCCTGGTTCATGCGTGGGAACAGCGTTGCTTCTGGTAGTGAACGGCACTCAGTGACGACCATTACCCCTCACCCACCCAAACCGCGCATACGGGTTGAGCGGGGGGCTACTACCTGACAAGATGCTCTCTGGCTCAAGAAAGAGGCTCTATGGACAACAAACCTGCAGTTGCCCCCACGGAAGATCACATCAAGGAAATGCTTGGTTACTGGCAAGCGTCGGAAAGAATGTCGTTATCCATGGAGCAAGCGCTTCAATGGTGCGGTATACACCATCCCGAGCTATGCCCCAAGCGATTTGGCGCCCTTCTCGTTAGCGCAGCGGCCAACCGCAAGTACAATCGAAAGCCCGCGTCCGATCTGGTGTGGCAGTTGACCAAGGACCGCTTCATCCCCTACGACCCAGCCATCGATCCAGCGCCTGGGACCCGTGAGGCCGCCGCTTGGGTGATTCGCCTCGCGCTACAGGAGCGTCCCGACGTCGTTCGTCGTGAAATTCTCGACCAGTACTGTGCCATTCTGGCTGCTGCCATCGATAACCAGCCTCGCCTCATGGCAACGACTCAGGAAATCGCTGATGGCTTGGCAGACAAGTTGAGAAAGGGCGAGATTGAAGGCTTCCTCTCGCAAATTTCGGAACTGAGCGCCGCGGAATACTTCAGGGCGACCCACCCAGCCGAGTTCGCAAACCATGTTCCGAACCCAGGCAGTTCGAGCACAGGCCCAGACAAGAATTTTGATTTCACGTTTCAGGCTGAAGGTGTGCGCTTCAATGTCGAAGTAAAAGCATTCTCCAAGGCATTCGATCCGAACGACAAAGGGGGCACGAAATATTTTTTGCCGGAACCCATTAAGCAGTCGCTGTACAAGGCGGGCGCCAAGATGAGCCCTACCCTTGCCCCCACGACCGGGCGCTTCCTGCAGGACGCTAATGACCAGCTGCCGCGCCGCAGCGATGACATGAATGTAGTACTGCTTTGTTGCAATGACCCGGACGAGTATGCTGACGTCATGGACAGTCTATTTGGGCCCTACGGGCTCCTTGGTGCCTACGGGGTAGTTGGCGGCAACGCCACGCAACCCAATTCGATCATCCCCAATTTTTCGCTGATGACCAACATTGATGCCGTAGTGGTCTGCCTGACCGGATTCCTCCATTCGGGAATTGTAAACACCTTGAGATTTAGCCGGGCCTACAAGCTGGACGGTTGTAGTCTCAGCGATCCCGAGCTCGCCTGGGACTTCCGATACACATTCCCGTGTGGATTCTGGCTGCATCGTCCACCCGCCGAGCGGTGGCGTGAAATAGCCCTCCACAAGGTTTTCAACTCTCACCTCGGGCTGCTAATTGACTACCACAAACGGCACGACGGGGATTGGCAGTCAGCGGTCTTCGCTCTGATCAACCACAAATCCTCCTAATATCGAGCACAACGCCAGTTTCAGAAGGAATGAGTAGGTCGAGGAAATCGGGGCGGAAGGATTCCGGCTCGAATAAAGTGGGCGTGTATGCCCTGCGGCTCCAGTTCTTGATGCTGCACCTCGATTATGCCCTCCACCGCGAACTTAGATGCCTTCCAAGGATACATTTGGTGCCGGGAATGGACGCCAAAGTCGTCTCCCTGCGTCAGGAACCACGCCCGGGCAATTTGTGCCTTCGTGCAATCCTTACTCATTGGCAGTTGGATTGCTTCCCTGTGACAGCTCCGCAAGGCAGGGTTTCGACAGAGCGACCTCACCATTCAAGCGTATCGGAGACCTTCCGGCCTCGTTAGCTATCTCAACACCAACCGCTCGTCAGATTAACGCAACCTGCTAGCGCTTGATTTTTAGGACACCAGCAGGACACAGGCGCCGAAAATAAAAAGGGTTCACAGCGAAAACGCTGTTGCCCTTGAATCATATGGCGCAGCGGACGGGACTCGAACCCGCGACTCCCAGCGTGACAGACTTGTGTATCTGGAATACGGTACAGCATCATGCGCTACTGAAGTGGGGGGAACAAGTGGGGGAACAAAGAAACCCAAAAACAACAAAGCCCCGATTAACGGGGCTTTGAGGAGGTAAAACAGCGGAGGGACAGAGCGCCATCAATTGCATGATGCGCGAGGGCATGTCCCGACGATGCTTCTGCAGGATTAGAATACCGTCGGGCAACTGCATAAAAGACAGTACGAAAGAAATCAGATTTTTTGTAGTCGCATGATTTCGTATGACCTGCCGTCTTCATCTAAGAGCATCCTGAACCACCCGAGTGACTTTATGGATATTATTGGCGAAAACTGCTTTCACTGGTGCTTTCCCTAGCAATTGCTCACACGGCTGCAGTAACACCCGATAAATACGCCAAGAATGAGCATCACCACGCCCTTTCACCATTGCTGCCTGTGTCAGTCTGAGCTTGGCTGGATCGAGTTGCCAGTCGGGAATACGCTGGCCACGGTTACCCACGCTTAAAGTCAGCAGCTTCCCGGCCTTGATCTCGCGATTGACCTGGTCTCGGGATTTACCCGCTAGCTTGGCGAATTGGACCACTTGAAGATTATGAGGAGCCTCATAGGCTTCGAGCATTTCCAATCGTTCCCGCTGGATATCCGAAATACGTATCTCCCTCACTGAAACTGACCCGTGCTGGGCGGAGACCGCTGAAAGGTGCTTGCTAGGGTTCTTCGCAACAGACGACAACAGAATCTGAGACGCATCTGGCCTTGCCATGGCCGCAGAAGCCACTGCCCCTTCATCCACTATCGGAATCCCATCAATACGAATAGTCAAATGTGTACTGGCTGCTTGCACATCGCCCTGCTCCAACAAGTCGAGCCGATCAGCCCAATCCTGCATCATTCTACGGCGAGGCTCTACATACAGGGCGTGATTATAGGTAGCACTGACTTTATTGGGGTCCGCATGCGAAAGCTGGGCATCAACCCACGTCTTGGGATAGCCGATCTCATTGAGTGCTGTTGAAAGGGTGCCTCGGATACCGTGGGCGGTAAGGAGGTTTTTGTAACCCATGCGGATCAAGGCAGCGTTCAGCGTGTTCTCGCTGATACATCTTTTCAGATCGCTGCAGTGTGCAAGCAAATTTCGCTGTGCAGGTTTGACCTGCGCAAGTAGATAGCGAACGATCTCAATCGCCTGAACAGGAAGTGGCACAATGTAGGGAGGGATATCCTTGGGCCGTCTCTTCTTCTTGCGCATGTCATTTTGAAGCTGCTTGACCGCCTCGGGCGGAATAATCCATAGCCCCTGCTCCAGATCAAACTGATCAGGGGTCGCCTGGCGCAACTCGCCGGTTCGTACTCCCGTTAACAACAGTAACCGAACACCGAGCTGTGTGGTTGTTCTGCCACTATAATGAAGCAGCCTACGTAACAACCCGGGTATTTCAGGCAATCGCAAAAAGGGGTTATTGGCCACCGGCGGTTTGGGAATAGCAACCGCCTCAAGGTCAGATGCAGGATTACCTTCCACCCCTTCAAGCTTGACCATGGCAAAACGGAATAACTGCCTTAACCAGGTGCGCACCTTTTCGGCAACCGAGAATGCTCTGCGCCGTTCTATCCTGGCCAATACATCCAGCAAGTCAGGACGACGGATATCAAAGATGGAAATGGTGCCCAAGCGAGGCAGTACGTCCTTGGCGAAGACCCGCTGAATCTGAGCAAGGGTGCTTTGCCTCCCCTCCTTGAGCTCCAGCTTGCGGTGTGCCAACCACAACAAATAGACAGCCTTGAAACTGTTCTTCTCCGCCAGGATCGTGTTTTGAAGTCTCAGTTTGCGGTCGGTTTTGGGGTTGATACCTTTTGCTACCAGGGCGCGTGCTTCATCACGTAGTGAGCGAGCCTCTCGGAGGCTGACCTCTGGATAGCTACCCAAAGACATGCGTTTTTGTCTGGAAGCCCAGTAGTATCGGAAATGCCAGGATTTGCCGCCCACGGCGGATACGGCCAATGAAAGACCATCAAAATCAGGAAGGGTATAGTCTTTGCCCGTCGTCCGGGCTTGGCGAATGGTGAGATCAGAGAGTGCCATGATTCCAGCTCCTATGTAGAGTCAGAACCTGATCATCATCACATCCCCCATTTTCTCCCAGCAACTAACCGCAACCACCGATACCCGTATAGAATGGACTTAAAAAAGGACTTAAAAGCCTTATACAGGGGTAGAATTCGGTGGATTTCACTGGAATGAAAAAACAATATTTCGCTGTTTTTTCAATGACTTACAGACCTCTGTGGAAGTCTGTAGATCATGAATTGGAGCGGGAAACGAGACTCGAACTCGCGACCCCGACCTTGGCAAGGTCGTGCTCTACCAACTGAGCTATTCCCGCTTTGGAACGGCGCCTATTCTATCGCCCTGCGCGGGCCTGTCAAGTCATTGATTCGGAAAAAGTTATTTGTCGCTCTTTTGCACAGCATGCATGCTCATATACGGCCAGGCAGCCCGCAGATAAACATACATTGACCAGAACGTCAGCACCGCAGATATCATCAGCAGCACGTAGCCAAGGACCACCCAGTTGCTGATTAGCGGCGGATTGGCCAGCAATACGATCAACGCGACCATCTGCGCCGCGGTCTTGTATTTGCCTAACTGCGATACCGCCACGTGCGCGCGCTTACCCAGCTCGGCCATCCATTCCCGTAACGCCGAGATAACGATCTCGCGTCCGATGATGACCATCGCCGGGGCGGTTACCCAGAAGTTGGCATGACTCTGCACCAGCAGCACCAGTGCGACCGCAACCATGAGTTTGTCCGCCACCGGGTCCAGGAAAGCACCAAAAGGCGTGCTCTGCTCCCATTTGCGTGCCAGGTAGCCGTCCAGCCAGTCAGTCACGCTGGCCACGGTGAATACAATCGCGGCGGCCAGATAACACCAGTGAAAAGGTAAGTAGTAAAACAATATAAAGATAGGGATCAGCGCGACCCGTAGCAATGTCAGAATATTCGGTATGTTCATGAGTAATTAGCGACCTCTGTCTAATGACGCATTCTAGTCGCTATGCAGCGCAGCATAAATCTGTTCTGCAAGTTTTTTGCTGATGCCGGGCGCCTTACCTATTTCCGCCGCGCTGGCACGCTTTAATTCTTGCAAGCCACCAAAGTGCTTCAGCAGTTCCCGGCGGCGCTTGGGACCTACGCCCGCTATGCCTTCAAGGGGCGAGGTGTTACGCGCTTTGCCGCGCCTGGCGCGGTGCCCGGTAATGGCAAAGCGGTGCGCCTCATCGCGTATATGCTGAATCAAATGCAGTGCGGGAGAATGGCCCGGAAGGACCAATTCATTGTGCGGATCATTCAGATACAACGTCTCCATACCGGCCTTGCGTGTAACCCCTTTGGCAACACCGACCAACGTCAGGCCGTGAATGGCCAATTCTTGCAGCACTTCCAGGGCCATCGACATCTGTCCCTTGCCGCCATCAACCAGAAGAATATCAGGCATCTTGCCCTCCCCTTCCTTGATACGGCTGAAGCGCCGAGTCAAAGCCTGGCGCATCGCGGCATAGTCGTCACCGGCGGTCACGCCTTCGATATTGAAGCGTCGGTAGTCGCTTTTGAGTGGCCCCTCAGGGCCGAATACCACACAGGAGGCGACAGTAGCTTCACCGCTGGAATGGCTGATGTCATAACACTCCAGGCGTGTTGGCCGCTCGGCAAGCTGCAGGGCTTCCTGCAAGGCGTCAAAGCGGATTTGCACGTTCTGACGGTTCGCCAGCATGCCCGCCAGAGCCAGATCGGCATTATTGACCGCTAGACTTTGCCAGCGGCTGCGTGTGCCTCTGACGCGATGGCTTATGCTCAGATTATGCCCGCGCGCCTGGGCCAAGGCCTGGGCGATAACGGGCATATCCTCGTGCTCGGCGTTGACGATAATCTCCCCAGGGAGCTCACGCTCTGCGCCGCCCAAATAGTACTGGGGCAGAAACGCTGCCAGCACCTCGCCCGGCGTCTGCTCGATAGGTACGCGCGGAAAGTGATTCTTGCTGCCGAGCACTCGGCCCTGGCGCACCATTACTACGTGAACACAGGCGCCGCCGGGTGAGACTGCCGCAGCTACGATATCCACGTTGCCCTGCTCGGTGTCCATGCTTTGCTGATCCTGCACCCGACGTAGCAGCGCCATCTGGTCGCGTAGTTCCGCGGCGCGTTCGAAATCAAGCTGTTCTGCGGCTAACTCCATAGTCTTGCCGAGTTCGTCGGCTAGCGCATTGCTGCGACCCTCGAGAAACATGATCGAGTGGCGCACATCTTCGGCATACTCCTGCTCGTCAACCAATCCGACGCAAGGAGCCTTGCAACGATGGATCTGGTGCTGCAGGCAAGGCCTTGTGCGGTTGCGGTAATAGCTGTCCTCGCACTGGCGGACCTTGAAAGTTTTTTGCAGCAGACTCAGGCTTTCACGAATCGCGCCAGCGCTGGGATAGGGTCCGAAATAACGTCCCTTGAGCTTCTTCGTACCCCGGTGCAGTCCTAGTCTGGGGAAGCTGTCCTGGCTGGACAAGAACACATAAGGGTAGGACTTATCGTCGCGTAACAGAATGTTGTAAGGTGGCCTGGACGCCTTGATCAGGCTCTGCTCAAGCAAAAGCGCTTCAGTTTCATTAGCCGTAATGGTGGTGTCGATCTGCTGGATACGGGCTACCAGCGCGGCAGTCTTGGGGCTCAGCCCGGTTTTGCGAAAATAGCTGGAAAGACGTTTTTTCAGGTGTTTGGCTTTGCCGACATACAACAGCTCGCCTTGAGCATCGAACATGCGGTATACGCCAGGCTTGTTGCTGGCAGTCGAAAGAAAGGCGCTGGGATCGAAAGCAGGCAGGCTCATGCTCAACGGGGGATGGCGTCAACCATGCCGTGGCGCACGGCCAACAGCGTCAGCTCGACGTCACTGCTGATGTTCAACTTATCGAACAACCGGTAGCGGTATGTATTGACCGTCTTCGGGCTCAGGCATAGCTTATCGGCGATATTCTGAACCTTCTCACAGCTGACAATCATGTAAGCGATCTGCATCTCGCGTTCGGAAAGATTGTCGAAGGGCGAGTTGCAGGCAGGGGCAAATGCCTTGAGGGCCAATTGCTGGGCTATTTCTGGGCTGATGTAGCGCTGCCCGTTCGCCACTTGGCGAATGGCCGTGACCATTTCATCCAGGGCCGCACCCTTGGTTACATAGCCGGCCGCGCCAGCCTGCATCAAACGCGTAGGAAAAGGCTCCTCGTCACAAACAGTAACGGCAATGATGCGCAGATGCTTGTCGTGCAGCAGGAGTTTGCGAGTGGCCTCAAGACCCCCGATGCCCGGCATGCGAACGTCCATTAACACTACGTCGGGTTTCAATAGGCGGGCTTGGGTGACTGCTGCCTCTCCGGAATCGGCTTCACCTACAACGCTAAGACCGGGCACATCACTGAGCATTCGGCTGATGCCCATGCGTACCAGATCATGGTCATCTACTACCAATACCTTGATCAAATCCGACCCCTTGTGCGTTGAGCGAGCGGCATTTCAAAAACTGCCCGGTATCCAGTTCAGGCAGATTGGCCGGCACAAGCTCGGCCTATATTCAATAGGGCGTACCATAGCAAATCAGCGGGTCAAGGGGAACGGCTGATCTTGGTATCGGCGCTGCCCAGTTGCGCAGTCAGTTCGTCCAGACAAGCCGGGTCGTCGATGGTTGAGGGCACCGCGAAAGGCTCTCCTGCCGCCATCTGGCGCATGATTCGCCGCAGTATCTTGCCTGATCGGGTTTTCGGTAAACGCTTGACGATTAATGCCCCTTTAAAGCAAGCCAACGCGCCAATGTCGCGGCGGACCATCGCCACCAATTCCGCACTGAGCGTGCCCGGGTCAATATCCACATCGTTTTTCAACACTACCAACCCTAGAGGCAGCTCACCTTTGAGCTCATCAGGGATACCAATGACCGCGCATTCTGCCACCGCGCTATGGGCGCCTAGCACCTCTTCCATTTCACCTGTCGATAACCGGTGCCCTGCCACGTTGATAATGTCATCGGTACGGCCCATGACGAACAGATACCCCTCACTGTCCAGGTAACCGGCATCGCCGGATTGGTAGTACCCAGGGAAGGTATTGAGATAGCCTTCGCGAAAGCGTGCTGGGTTGCCCCATATTCCGGTCAGACACCCGGGTGGCAATGGCATCTTCAATGCAATATTGCCTTGGACTCCGGCGCCAAGCGGTTGCCCCTCATCGTCGAGTATCGCCACCTCAAAGCCTGGCATTGGCCAGGTGGCAGAACCCATTTTCGGAGTTTGAAGCCCATAACCTGCAGGGTTGGAAGCGATTGCCCAACCGGTTTCGGTTTGCCACCAATGGTCGATCACCGGGCGCTGGAAATGTTCCTCAAGCCAGGCCCAAGTAGGCGGATCCAAACGCTCGCCAGCCAGGTAAAGCCGCTCAAGCTTGGATAAATCAGCAGCATGGGCCAGAAGAGCCTGCGGATCTTCCTTGCGGATAGCGCGGAACGCCGTTGGCGCGGCAAACAGTGCCTTGACGCCGTATTCGGCGCACACGCGCCAGAAAGCCCCTGCATCAGGCGTGCGAACCGGTTTGCCCTCGTAAAGCACAGTGGTGCAGCCAGCCAGCAGCGGCCCGTAAACAATATAGGAATGGCCAACCACCCAGCCTACGTCTGACGCAGCCCAGAACACGTCGCCGGGCTGCATGTCATAAACCCTTTGCATGCTGTAGCGCATGGCGACTGCGTGCCCGCCGTGATCGCGCACCACCCCTTTGGGTTTGCCGGTAGTGCCTGAGGTGTAAAGTATGTAGAGCGGATCGCCGGCCAGCACCGGCACCGCGTCAGCGGGCTCGGCATTGGCCAAGGCGCGCTGCCATTCCAGGTCGCGATCGCTGTAAAGCTCCGCACGGCATTGTGGCCGCTGATAGACCACGCAGTGCCTAATGGGATGGGTTGCCTCATTGATCGCGGCATCCACCAACGGCTTGTAGGGGATGATACGATCGACTTCTACCCCACAGGATGCGGTGAGAATAATATCCGCTTGTGCATCATCAATACGCACGGCCAGCTCGTGCGCGGCAAAGCCGCCGAATACCACGCAATGCACCGCACCCAGGCGTGCGCAAGCCAGCATCGCGACTACCGCTTCAGGGATCATCGGCATATAGATGATGACTCGGTCGCCTTTCGCCACACCCAAACCACGCAACATCCCGGCACACTGTGCTACCCGCCCGGCCAAGTCACGGTAGCTGATGCGCGCCTTGCTTTGGGTCACCGGAGAGTCGTAAATCAGCGCCGTCTGTTCGCCTTGCCCCGCCAGTACATGGGCATCTACCGCCAACCACGCGGTATTCAGCCGGCCGTCAGCGAACCACTGATAGTTGCCTTCAGCGTCTTGCTGCACAATGGCGGTTGGTGGCGTGTGCCAGGCAATACCTGCCGCCTGCTCAGCCCAAAAAACGTTTGGTTCTTGACTGGCCTGCGTATAGGCCTGACGGTAAGTTGCCGGGTGCACGTTTGACGAAGGCATTAGTAATCTATCCTCTTATTTTGCCGTCAGACTAAACCACAGCGTTTATAAGGGAACTAGACTTACGTCGGATGGGTGCTCGGCAGCAGCCTAGCCATACTTACCACACATACAAAAAGGTCATGCTCATGAGTAAGGATGATTCCTTCGCCGCGGTAGGCAAAACAGCAGTGATGCAGAATGTGCACGGCACCATGACCTTTCTGCTGAACTATCCGCCATTCAATCTCATGGAAACGCATCATTTGGCCTTTTTGGTCGAGCATTGCCAGCTACGCTTTTTCGCCAACGGCGAAGCCATAATCCGCCCCCAGGATGGGACGGTAAAGCACTTTTATATCGTCAAACAGGGCTTGGTTAGAGGTGAACGCCTGTTGTCGGGGCAGGACACCCCAGAGACCACCTTTGAGATTTCCCAGGGCGAATGCTTCCCGCTTGCCGCACTGATCGGTGAGCGTGGTACCCGTACTGAGCACCTAGCTGGCAGCGACACTTTCTGCCTGGCATTACCCAGAGCAGATTTTGCCAGGCTGTTTTCCATGTCCGCGTCTTTTCGCGACTTTGCCCTGCGCGGCGTTAGCAGCCTGCTTGACCAGGTGAATCAACAGGTGCAAATGCAGGCCGCGGAAAATCTAGGGTCACAATACTCGCTGGATACCCGGCTTGGTGATCTTGCGGTGCGCAGCCCTATCAGTTGCACAGCTGAGTTACCCATCCGTGATGCTGTCAGAAACATGCATTTGGCCAACGTCGGCAGTATTGTCATCGTTAACGAACAGGAAAAACCGCTGGGCATTTTTACCCTGCGAGATCTGCGCAAGGTCGTAGCGCTCGGTGAAGTCGACATGGAAGACCCCATAAACAAGGTCATGTCGTCCCCGCCCTTTTATCTGTCCCCTGGCGCGTCCGCATTCGACGCAGCCATCGCGATGACGGGCCGACACATAGCCCACATTTGCGTAGTGGATCAGGATCGGCTGGTCGGCGTGGTGTCCGAGCGCGACCTGTTCTCACTGCAGCGCGTCGACCTGGTCCATCTGGCGCGGACCATCCGCCAATCCAGCAGGATCAGTACATTGGCGGCATTACGCACCGATATCCGCCAACTGGTCGAAAGCATGATGGCCCATGGCGCGTCTTCCACTCAGATTACCCACATCATCACCCTGCTCAACGACCATACTGTATGTCGGGTGATTGAGCTGTGCATCCAGGAACACGGCGACCCCGGTGTCCCCTTTACCTGGCTGTGCTTTGGCAGTGAAGGACGCCGCGAGCAGACATTACACACCGACCAGGACAACGGCATTCTGTTCGAGGCTGACGATGCCGCCGACGCTTCCCGAATGCGCGGTCTGTTGCTACCCCTGGCCGAGAAAATCACCCAAGGCCTGGCCGAATGTGGTTTTACCCTGTGCCAGGGCAATATCATGGCCAGTAACCCCGAGCTGTGTCTGTCGAGGCAAGAATGGGACAAGCGATTCGATCAGTTTATTCACACAACGACGCCCATAAACCTGATGTCTTCCTCCATTTTTTTCGACTGTCGTGTGGTGTGGGGCGACGATGACGGCGCACGAAAACTGTTCGCCGGGGTGCTCACCAAAGTGAGCAGCAATGAGTTGTTCCAGCACATGCTTGCCCACAACGCACTGGAACAGCGACCGCCCATTGGGCGCTTCCGTGACTTTGTGGTAGCGCGCAGCGGTGCGGAAAAAGATACGCTGGATTTGAAGAAACAGGGTCTGATGCCCTTTGTCGACGGCGCGCGACTGCTAGCGCTTGCCCACGGTATTGCAGAGTGCAATACGCTGGAGCGCTTTCGCCAGCTCAGCGAACGCGGCGTCATTGACGCCAAGGATGCCGCCGCTTACGAGGAGGCTTATCACTTTATTCAACTGATTCGCATGCAACAACATCAATTGCAAGACCGGCAGGGCCTGCCTTTCAGCAATCGTATTGACCCGGACACGCTCAACCACCTAGACCGCCGTATTTTGCGCGAATCATTCCGCCAGGCGAAAAGACTGCAGGCGAGTCTAGCCCTGAGGTATCAACTATGAGTCCGTTAAGCTGGTTGCCGGGACGCCGAACCGTCCATGTCAGTGATGCACAGCGTGACCGCCGCGACCACCTGCCATTACCGCAACCGCTGGACGATACGCCATTGCACGAAACCAAGCTGGTCGTTGTGGATCTTGAAACCAGCGGCCTGGATACCCAGCGTGACAAGGTGCTGTCGATTGGTGCGGTGGTAATCGAGCGTGGCGCCGTTGACATGGGCACCCAGTACGAGTGCACGCTGTACCGGGCTAACCACAAGGTGACCGAGGCTATTCTTATCCACGGCATACCACCGAGCGAGGTGGCTCAAGGCATGGAGCCTCAGGACGCGCTGCTCGATTTTATGGAGTTCGCCGGAGAGTGCGTCTTTCTCGCCTTTCACGCAGCCTTTGACCAACGCATGCTAGGGCGAAGTCTGCGTCAGGATTTGGGTTATCGGCTGCAACACAAGTTTATCGACGTAGCGGAAATGGCACCGATGCTCTGCCCTGATGCCAAAGTTGGGCGCGGTGGTCTGGATGACTGGCAGACCCATTTCCAGCTCAATAACAGTCAGCGTCACAACGCCGCAGCCGATGCCTTGGCCACGGCCGAAATCACGCTGATACTGCTGAGCAAAGCTCGCTCCCAGGGCATTCATGACCTGGCCACGCTTTATACCCGCCTTGGTCATTGGCGAAAACTCAAGCGCGCGCGTCTCGGCGGCATCTAATATTCCTCCAGCAATCCGCTATTCATCTTGATAAACCGTTGTTTTAGAAAAAAAGTTGAACACTGGGGTTTGCTTTGTGTCCGAGGCGTCGGTAGCCTCCGCGACCCAAACAACCCCGGAGTTTTAAATGATTAAAAGAACAACCTATAGAGCAGCACTTGCGTTTGCTGTTGCCGCGGCCTCTACTCAGGCCGCAGCCAACGGCGTAGCCATCAATGAACAGAGTGCCAGCAGCATGGGTACGGGCTTTGCTGGACGCTCCTCCTCCGCGCAAGATGCCAGCACTGTATTCGGCAACCCGGCCGGCATGTCCAAACTGGATCGTGTCGAGGTCAGCGGTGGTTTTGCTGTTATTCACGCCAATACCGACATCAGCAATGCCAGCAGTATTGCGTCAGGTAGCAACGACGGCGACATGGTGCCCTTTGCGGCCATCCCCTTCGGCTATTACGTCAGACCGTTGAATGAAGACTGGCATTTCGGTCTGGGCGTATATGTGCCCTTTGGTGTGATCAGCGACTACGAAGACCGCTTTCAGGGCCGTTATCACGGACTGAAAAGCGAAGTGCAGGTGGTGACCCTGCAGCCTACCCTCAGCTACCGCATTAACGACCGTATTTCGGTCGGCTTTGGCCCTACCATCAATCATCTCGAGGGTACTCTGACCAGCGCAGTAGCGCTCGGCGCGAGCGATGGCAATGTGAATATTCAAGGTGATGACATCGGTTACGGCTTCAATGCCGGCGTGCTGGTTGACCTGTCTGACCGCGTGGCACTAGGTGTCACCTACCACTCGAGTGTTGACTACACACTCGAAGGAAGAACCCGGATCTCGGACGCCCCGGCATCGCTCAGTGGCAAATACGACGCCACTCTGGACGTCACCACGCCGGAATCGGTCGATGTCTCTCTGACCTATGCCCACGATGCACGCTTGACTCTGTACGCCGGCACCACATGGACACGCTGGAGCCAGTTCGACCAACTGGTCATTGAGAATCAAGGCGGCCCCGGGCCGTTCGGCACCATTGAGGAAGAGCTTAACTGGTCGGATACCTGGGCCTTCGCCTTCGGTGCTGCCTACCAGATCACACCGAAAGTGGTGCTACGCACGGGCCTTGCGTTCGACCGCTCCCCCACTACCGATGCCGATCGCACCGTACGTATCCCGGTGGGGAACCGCAAGGTGCTGTCACTGGGCGCCGGCTGGGAAGCTACCGACAACCTGACGCTGGACGTCGCGTACGCTTATCTGCGTGAAGACAAGGCAAGCGTCAGCTATGCGGACTACAGCTCGGACTACCGTAACAGTGCCCACGGTCTGGCTACACAGGTGACCTACCGCTATTGATGATCTGTTGATCTGTGCCTGAACAAAAGCGTCTCGTCTTCGTGGAGGCGCTTTTTTGACTTTTACTGTGCAAAGCCGATAGAGCAACCGGTATAAAGCGGTTGTCCGTGCGGCCTCCTCACTTCGGAATCAATTCCGTCAAAGCCTCAAGATTGTTCTTGAACGCTTTGGCAAACGCATCGCGGTGCTGGGCCATGAACAGGCTCACTTCTTCTGCGGTCTTTTCACCCAACGACGGCACTGCCTTCTGCAGGACATCGCCCAAGGTTTCTGCCAGCTCAAGCATCTTATCGTGGCGGTCGGCTTCGGCTTTATCCATGAACAACTGCTCCGGGTCTCTGCTACTGCGGTAAACAACTTCAACGGCCATAGTGGTACCTTCAGGCTGAATGGATGCCTCGACACCTATCGCAAGGTGCCGGGTTACAGCACTATACTGTATATCAATACAGTATTAAAGGCTGATGGGAGAATCGAATTGGCGAAAACAGTGCCCCGTCCGTAGGCGCTCTATAGCGCACGCCAAAAGATGAAACCTCTGGAGGCTGTCACGAGCAGCCATGAATGATAGCCACATTGAGTGACACGCCGATGAGCGGCCAATCCATCGCGCCTGACAGCGCCGCGCTCGCGCCGGCCAGTCGCTCTGCCTTCTTAGCCTGCCTTACAGGGCCTAGTCGTACCGCATGCCGCCTTGTGATTCGGCGATAGGGCCCTGCTGCCGGTGATGGTAAGGCGCTGCAGTATTTCGCAGTACGCCGCTTCTCGGCCTTCGGTACAGCTCTTTCTCAAGGCGCTCAGCTGCTTCTTCAGAGCCTGCAGCGCAGCAATCTTGCTTGCCACATGCTCAATATGCTGGTCGATCAACTCGTTCACGCCGCCACAATCATCCGCCGGATGATCCCGAAAGCTCAACAACTGCCGCACCTCATCCAGCGTCATATCAAGGGCTCGACAGTTGCGGATGAACGCCAGACGCTCGACATGTACAGCGTCATAGACGCGATAATTTGCCTCGCTGCGCCTAGGTGGCGGTAGCAGGCCTGCGCTTTCATAGTAGCGAATCGTCACAACCTGACAGCGGGTCATTTTTGCCAGCTCACCGATTTTCATCATCGTCTCCCGCAAAAGGCTTGACCCTATAGTGGCTATAGGGTGTTCACTACGCAAGAGCAAAGGAGACCCCGACTATGGCAGATTGTTGCAACAACACAGCTGAAACCCGTTCCGCCTGCAGTGAGCCTGCGGCCAGTGACGGCAACAGCGCAGACTCCGCAGCTGCGGAGCAAGGCGCCCACGCCAGCAAATTTCGCATTGAGCAGATGGATTGCCCAACCGAGCAAAGCTTGATTACCGACAGCCTGTCGGGAATGCCGGGCATTACCGGCCTCCAGTTCAACTTGTTACAGCGCACCCTGACTATCAAGCATGAGCCTGACTCCCTGGCTCCGGCCCTGGGCGCTATTCGGGAGCTTGGGTTCACCCCTGTAGCTGCAGCAGACGCGACAGATGCCAGCCAGCCTACCCCGTCGGGAAATATCCAGTGGTGGCGGCTGGGTCTGTCGGGGGTGGCCGCAGTCGCGGCCGAAATACTGCACTTCACCGAACTGGCGCCTGAATGGGTAGTGGCACTGATCTCCATTGCCGCCGTACTGATCTGCGGATTGGCTGTGTACAAAAAAGGCTGGATCGCCCTCAAACATCGCAACCTCAATATCAATGCGCTGATGAGCATCGCCGTTACCGGAGCGATTCTCATCGGACAATGGCCAGAAGCAGCCATGGTGATGGTCCTCTTTGCTATCGCCGAGCTGATCGAAGCCCGATCCCTGGACCGTGCACGCAATGCCATTCGCGGACTGATGAGCCTGACGCCGGAAAGAGCGACAGTGCAGCAGGCTGACGGTAGCTGGTCCGAAACAGACGTGGCAGACGTGTCGATAGACCGTAGAGTCCGGGCGCGCCCAGGCGAACGCATCAGTCTCGATGGCGAGGTAGTCAAAGGCAGCTCAACGATCAACCAAGCCCCGATTACCGGTGAAAGCCTTCCAGTGGACAAAGTCGTTGGCGACCCGGTTTTCGCAGGCACCATCAACCAGGCAGGAGAACTGGAATACCGCGTTACCGCACCAGCCAGCCATTCCACCCTGGCCCGTATCATCCATGCGGTTGAAGAAGCCCAGGGAGCGCGGGCACCGACGCAGCGCTTCGTCGACCGCTTCGCCATCATCTACACACCCGCCGTACTGCTACTCTCGATAGCTGTAGCCATAGTGCCGCCGCTGCTTATGGGCGGCAACTGGTTTGATTGGGTTTATCGCGCCTTGGTGCTGCTAGTGGTGGCCTGCCCTTGCGCGCTGGTGATTTCAACGCCGGTGACCATCGTCAGCGGGCTGGCCGCAGCGGCCCGTAAAGGCATTCTGATCAAGGGCGGCGTGTACCTGGAAACGGGCGGCAAAATCACCCATCTGGCCCTGGATAAAACCGGGACCATCACCCATGGTACGCCGGTGCAAACCGACTTCCTGAAGTTAGGCAAAGGCGCGCCTGAAGACTATCAGGCAACCGCAGCCAGCCTAGCACAGCGCTCGGACCATCCCGTATCGCAGGCCATCGCCACCCAGGCCGCCGAGCAGGCGGTAGCCATGCTGGAAGTCGACGATTTTGCCGCACTGGCCGGGCTCGGCGTACACGGCAGCATTGATGGGCATCGCTACCAATTGGGCAACCATCGGCTGCTGGAAGAGCTGGGCATGTGTTCGGCAGCAATAGAAACGAGACTCTTGCAGCTGGAGCGACAGGGGAAAACGGTCGTCATCCTCTCCGATGAGACCCAAGCGCTGGCATTGTTCGCCGTAGCCGATACGGTCAAGCACAGCAGCCAGACCGCCATTGCCGAGCTTCATCAACTGGGCGTGAAAACCCTGATGTTGACTGGCGACAACATCCATACCGCCCAAGCCATTGCCGCCCAGGTTGGCATCGACGACGCCCAGGGTGACCTACTGCCCACCGACAAGCTCAAGGCTATTGAGACCCTGATCAACCATCAGGGTACGGTGGGCATGGTAGGGGACGGCATCAATGATGCACCAGCGCTGGCACGCGCCGACGTAGGCTTCGCCATGGGCGCCGCAGGCACCGACACCGCGATGGACATTGCCGATGTCGCGATCATGGACGATGACTTACGCAAAATCCCTGCATTTATACGTATTTCCCGTCAAACCAGTGCGGTGCTCAAGCAGAATATTGGCCTGGCTATCGGTATCAAGGCCGTGTTTCTGCTGATCACCCTGACCGGTCACGCCACCATGTGGATGGCGGTGTTTGCCGATATGGGAGTGAGCCTACTGGTGGTGTTGAATGGGCTGCGCTTGTTGCGCAAATGAGCGTGCTCACGCACTTCACTGCTGAGAGTGAGCTTTAAGCCGCTAGCAAAACCTGCCATACCGGTTCAAAAGCCCCGGCGCTGGTCCGTCAGGATACGGCGTCCAAGACTTATAAATGCCGCCTGAGCGTAAGAAAAAATCCACAAAAGAGTCACCGCTGCGACGCTATAGATTCACAGCATTTCAAGAGCATATTGCGCTCCGACTATTTCATATCGAGAGCAAAAATGACATTACGGTATAGCTGTATTGGTTTACTTCTTGGCAGTAGCTTGCTTGGCGGCTGCTTATCCAGCGGCAGCAGTAGTTCTGACGATGCGCCGACTACCCCGCCGGTCACGCCTCCTCCCGTAGCCGAGGTAACAAGCCTGAAGGTAGGGGTTTTGCCCGATACCCAGGGCGGCGGTTTTAATACTTCCATCCATCCCATGCGCGCATTGCTGGAGTTTTATCGGGAGCAGGATGTGGACGTGGTACTGGTGGTTGGCGACCTGTCTGAATCTGGCACCCCTGCCGAATACGCACAATGGCGTAGCGTGGCAGAAGATTATAAAAATGACTTTACTCTGCTGCCGGTGCAGGGCAACCACGATATCAAAGGTACCGACCTGGACTGGGTCGATAACGTTTCAGATCTGGTGCCTGCGGATGCCATGCATATGCCCGGGCAGGAATACAAAACCTATGCCTTGGTGCGCGACAATGTTCTGATCATCAATATTTCCTATGGCCATATGCCGTTCACCTACGACTTTGTTCGGCAGATGATCGAGACGCATCGTGCCGATGTCGACCACATCATCGTATCAACGCATAACACCATGGTTGGCTCGCGCTACGGTTACATCCGCGAAAAAGCAGTAGAAGCCTATGACACCTCAGCTTCAGATCAGCAATTCCTGCAGGTTCACGAAGATTATCGTCAGCTATTTGCTGATAACGACGTTATCTACATTGCCGGCCATGAGCACAGTTATACACGCAGCCTGATATCCGGCAATTTCGGTGGACACTACACCGAAATTGTCAGTGGCAGCGCGTCCTACAAGGGCTATGACAGCCGTTTCGGTGAAAGTGAACAGATCCAGAACGTGGTAATGGTCAAGGTTAATGACTCCGGCGCCACCGGCGAACTGGATGTGAACGCCTCCATCCTCAACTTTAGCGGTGACCGGGTCGACTACGCGTCTTATTTCGAAAACCACACCATCACTGCCAACGAAGATGGCATGAAAGAACTGGCAAGCCCGGACTGGAAGCTGGTCGACCGTTTCAGCCGCACAACTGAGCGCTGTGACAAGATCGTGTTTCCATCCAGCATCCCGGCAGGCAATCAGTTGAATATGACCCATGACAAACGCTATAAAACCAACGCCTGCGTCTCGGCGAACGGGTTTGAAGCGAAGATCATTGACGGCGAGAACAATATCTTCAATCGCTACGAAACGCGTACCCGGACAACGGACGTCGAACCGGGCATCAACACAGCTACCAGCAATACGGCGCTGGCCGCGCGTTACTACCGTTGGTTGCATATTCCCCACGCCAGTTACAGTCCGAACCTGAACAACAGCCAGCGTGTTCGACTGATTAATGCGGGTACAGCGGACGAAGAAGTGCAGATTCGCGAGACCACCATCGACCTGAAAAAACAACTGTCGCTCAGTTGGGTTGATACCTTTGCCGGAGCCCTTTCAGATAGTTTGATCATCAGCGGTATCCAGGGACAGGATGGTACCTATATCAACGCCCGTGGTGTGCCAAAGAACCTTGAAACCGACACCGGCTTGCCGGGTAGTTATGGCGATGGCAGTGAACTGGGTAAGCAACCGGTGGTTTTGCCTGCCGAACGGGTTAACAGCAACTGGATTCTGGATGATGATGCCCGTGGCGATGACTATGTGCTGCAGTTTAATCTGGCGGCCAATATGAACCCCGAGCACATCACACTCGGGCGCTGGAATGCTCAGTCTGAACAATGGGCACCAGTGGTAACGGCTGAATGCATTAGCCAACAGAGCTACGACGCCAGCTACCTGACGGGGCTGCCCAACGACGTGGATGCCAGCTGTGCTGCGGCCATGGGGCTAGTGACGGTGGGTGTTCAGCATGTCTGGGCCAAACTGGACCAGGACGGCGTCTATGCTTTGATTGAGCGCTAAGGCTGTTTCAGCTCTTCTCAGCTTATTTTATTGGCGCTACTCCCGCACCTGCTTTGGCAGGTGCGGTCTGCTGCTTCTAAGTGCCTGCGCTACTCCAGCACTGCCACCCACCAACGCACTAAAAGGTGTGGAATCGGCTATCAGTAATGCGGAAAGGGCTCAAGTTGCAGATTACGCCTCCCCCGCGAGCACTGGCAGAACCCCGGCAACTTGAAGAACAACGTACACAACTCAGTAGCCAGCGAGAAACCGCGACGGTGGAGATGACGTTAACCTCATGCATTCTCCAGACTCGAAGCTAGCTGGTCTTGCAAGGCAATACCAGGACGATAGGACATCAGGCGATCTGTTTCCTTTTTCACAACGGCATAGCACTCACAACTGAGCTGCTCAAGCTTGGGACGATCAAGCACCCGAATATTGCCGCGCCGGTACTCGATCACACCCAGCTTCTGCAACTTGCCCGCGGCCTCGGTGACGCCTTCACGGCGTACGCCAAGCATGTTCGCAATCAGCTCCTGGGTCATGGATACCTGATTACTTGGCAGACGATCCAGAGACAGCAATAACCAGCGACACAACTGCTGATCAATTGAATGATGACGGTTGCAAACCGCCGTTTGCGACATCTGCGTGATTAGGGCCTGTGTGTAGCGCAACATCAGCACCAGCATCTCGCCGTGGCGATTAAACTCATCCTTTAGCCGTTGCGCCAAAAGCCGAAAAGCAAAGCCACCACTTTGCACTACAGCGCGGCTCGGCGTGCTCTCACCTCCCATGAATAAAGCGATGCCTACCAGCCCTTCATTACCCACTACAGATATTTCCGCAGAGGCACCACTTTCCATTACATAGAGCAGGGAAATGATCGAATCAGTAGGAAAGTACACATAACGCATCGTCTCGCCAGGCTCGTACATAACCTGACCCAGGGGCAGTGAAACCAGCTCAAGATGGTCGAACAAGCGCTGTTGAGACTCGATAGGTAGGGCCGCCAGCAAACGATTTGTTTGCGGTCGTGATAACTCGGGCATAGCGGAATCCATCCGAAAAAATCAACTTAATTGAGGTGTATACGCCGGACACCCCCAGGCTACGTTCGGTAGCGTACAGAGTGAGCTGTCCATACTGAACCTGTTGGGCTTCTTATGCGAATAACCTTTATCCAGCGCCTGTCGAAGCTGCCGCGGGCAATCCACCCCCACGCAAACGCTTACTCCGCGACTGTGTGTTAACGCACCGACGCCCTGTATCGAAAGGATTAAGCTCTGACCAAGATCAGCAATAGCCAAATACGGATCGAGCGTCAGCACCGCTGACCACACCCATCATCTGGAGCGTTGCATCATGAGCTATCAAAGCGTTAACCCCTACAATGGCAAGACTCAACAGACGTTTGACACCCTGACGGATCAGCAACTTGAAGCGAAAGTAGCGGCGGCTACCGAGTGCTATAAAGTCTGGCGGCAAAAAAGTTACGCTGAACGCGCCGTCATTATGGCCAGGGCTGCCGAGCTGCTACACGCGCGCGTCGACGAATTCGCTAAAATTGCCACCCTTGAAATGGGTAAGCGCATCGACGAAGCCCGCGCCGAAGTGGATTTTAGCGCCCGTATTCTTACCTACTACGCGCAAAACGCAGAGCGCTTCCTGGCACCGGTAAAACTCGACCCAACTCAAGGCGAAGCGCATATGGAGAGCAGCCCAATTGGGCTGGTCTTCTGTGTTGAACCTTGGAATTTCCCCTTTTATCAATTAGCCCGTGTCGCCGGTCCGCATCTGATGGCCGGTAACGTCTTGCTGATCAAACATGCTAGCTGTGTGCCCCAGTGCGCCATCGCCTTTGATGAGCTTTTCGCGGACGCTGGCGCCCCTGCTGGTCTGTATACCAATTTATTCATCTCCCACGAACAATCCAACAAGCTCGTCAGTGACGCCAGGATCAAAGGAGTGGCCTTGACCGGCAGTCTTGAGGCCGGCAGCGCCATTGCCGCTAAAGCAGGACAAAACCTCAAGGTATCGTCGATGGAACTTGGCGGCAGCGATGCATTCATCGTTCTCGAAGACGCCGACCTGGATAACGCTGTTAAGTGGGCAGTTTGGGGCCGCATGTATAACGCCGGCCAGACCTGCTGTGCGGCCAAACGCTTTATCGTGGTCGAGGAACTAGCAGATCAGTTTCTTGATCAGTTTCAGACAGCCCTCAGCGCCCTTGAAGCCGGCGATCCCATGGACGAGAAAACCACGCTCGGCCCGCTGTCAACCGAATCGTCACTGACCGATTTGCTCAAACAGGTCGATACTGCAGTCGCTCACGGCGCCAAGGTACTGATCGGCGGCAAACGCATTGATCGCCCCGGTGCCTTTATGCAACCCACCATCCTCACCGGCGTGACCCCGGACAATCCTGCTTTTCGCGGCGAGTTCTTCGGCCCGGTTGCGATGTTTTTCCGTGTTGAAAATGAAGATCAGGCTATCGCACTGGCAAACGATTCCGACTTTGGTTTGGGCGGTTCGGTCTACACTCAAGACATCGAACGTGGCAAGCGTGTCGCCAGCCAAGTCGAAACTGGCATGATGTTCATCAACAACATCGACTGGACGGATCCAGAACTGCCCTTCGGCGGCATAAAGAACTCTGGCTATGGCCGCGAACTCGGCAACATGGGCATTCAAGAATTCGTCAACAAGAAGTTAGTGCGTGTGGCCAGCCTCAGCGCACCACAGTAAGGGTTGGACTCATCATAGAACAGCCAGGCAATTCTGACTGAAACAGTCTTTTACGAAGGAATTAAATCATGAGCAAAAAAATGCGAGCGGCCGTTGTCGAGGAATTCGGACAAGGCCTTGTCCTGCAAGACGTTGACATTCCTACTCCAGGCCCCGGCCAGATCCTGGTTAAAACAGAGGCCTGTGGCGTCTGCCATACTGATCTACATGCCGCACGCGGTGACTGGCCCTTGAAACCCACACCGCCGTTTATTCCAGGTCACGAAGGCATCGGTATTGTGGTTGCACTGGGAACGGGCGTCACTGCGGTAAAAGAAGGCGACCGGGTTGGCGTCCCATGGCTCTATTCAGCTTGCGGACACTGTGAGCACTGCCTTGCCGCTTGGGAAACCGTGTGCGGCGAAGCCGAGTTCGGCGGCTATACCAAGAATGGTGGCTTTGCCGAATACATCCTCGCTGACCCTAACTATGTAGCCCACATACCCGCCGGACTATCTGCCACAGAGGCCGCGCCCCTCATTTGTGCTGGCATCACCACCTACAAAGGCATCAAGGAAACTGGCGCAAGACCCGGCGAGTGGATTGTCATCTCAGGCGTAGGTGGTCTCGGTCATCTCGGCGTTCAATACGCCAAGGCGCTGGGCCTGCATGTTTGCGCTGTCGACATAGACGACAGCAAACTGACTCACGCTACCCAACTCGGCGCTGATGCCACGGTTAACGTCAAGCATCCAGGCGCCGTCGAAGCGGTTATTAAGGTAACTGGCGGCGGCGCACACGGCGTATTAATCACCGCCCCCTCGCTCACGGCCTTCAATCAAGGCATTGCCATGGTGCGCAAACGTGGAACCTGTGTATTGGTAGGCCTACCACCAGGAGAATTCCCGACGCCCTTGTTTGACGTCGTCGCCAACTGCATCACCATTCGAGGTTCCTTTGTTGGCACTCGCCAAGACATGGCTGAAGCGCTGGCGTTTGCCGCCGAAGGGAAGGTCAAGGCCGACATAGAGTTGCAACCACTGTCGGCCATCAACCACGTCTTCGAGCGTCTGGAACAGGGCGATGTACCCTCACGAGTAGTGATCGACTTTTCGAATTAAGCTATAACGAGCTTATCTTGATGGCCATCCCATTTGGCTGGCTGATCACTAAAAAGAAAAAGGGGAGCCAATGGGCTCCCCTTTTTGTCTTGCGGCGTCTAGCAGTAAACCTAAAGCGTTTTCTGTTAGACGGGTATTTAAACGGGTAAAGCGACAATTCTTCGCTGCACCCCATTTAATACGCTATAT
>TARA_R110002051_G_scaffold61354_2_pt1 | contig 34342 bp, 68 predicted proteins | sample TARA_R110002051 | Tara Oceans TARA_R110002051 (sample SAMEA4397023) | marine metagenome | biome: Polar Biome; feature: [MES] marine water layer (ENVO:01000295) within the mesopelagic zone...; material: water (ENVO:00002006), including particulate matter (ENVO:01000060) such as...... | reverse complement strand
TTTAGTGAGACCGTAGACGCTTGAAACATCTACAACCCATTCCCCCTTTGGTTTTTCTTTTTTACTCATTTTATTTCCTTTCTATTCTCCGATTTATTCGGTCTAATTTATTTTGCCAAAATGGCTTATATTTCTTCAGCAATCCAGTCGTTGCTTGTATCTTCAGCAATTTCTAGGATTATTTCCTTGATGGTGTTTTCCATTTCTACCAATTCAAGGTTTACTAGTTCCCCGTGACCCGTATAAAATGCGACGTTGTTTTTATCAATGGTCAAATTTAACCACTGATTAACTTCAGCAGGACAGCCGGGATTTTCCCAAGTTTGAGGTTCTTCGGCAGTCATTTCGGCATCAATGCTAAATCCGATAGTGGCAAACAAATCTTCACTGATTCTAATTTCTTCTTCACGGGTGACCGTGATTGTGGTGTCTTGAAATATCATTTTGTTCTCCCTTTTCTATGTAAGTGGTCTCGGGATTCTGGCGGTATAAGATACCCGTTGCGCCAAACAACGGTTTCCTGCTTGTCTTCGATTTCAACATCGGCGACGTCTTTACCCCCGTCTTTGTCAAACTCACGTGTTGCTTCAATGATTGCCTTGTCGAGTTCCTTAAAATAACCCTCGGCCAAGGTAAGCCTATTAATTGCTGTAAACATCTAGTCATTCCCTTCTGCGTAAAATTCGTAAATTGTTTTATCGCCTTGCAGCGTATATTTTGCCTCGTATCCGTATGGATCTCCAGTGGACCGGGGAAACAACGCGTTGTCCCCGAGGATAGTCGCCTGGGGATACATCTCCAGGAGCGTTTCCCGCCCTCGCATGAGTACCGTTTCCGGTTCGATACGGCTTTGCTCTGTCCTCGTTAGATCTGGGATACACGGCCCTATAAACAAAAACGCCAGGACCATTAAGGCGATCCCGACGAATGTGTCTTTGTCTAGTTCTGATTGTTTTGGCATATAGCCCCTTTCAGTCTTTTTCAACTTTCGTACAACAAGTACGGGGTACCGTACACGGTCCCTCGTACTGCTTAGGAACAGATCCTTCTTCAAAATTAACGGAGACCCGGTCTTCGTCTATCTTGACCACCGTTGCTATTTTCCCGCACACGACCTGCGGAAAAATGTTCTTCACGGTTACGTGATCACCCGTGGTGATTTCTTGAATTTTCATATTGTTTGACTTTTTACGTGTTGCGCCCCTTAAGCCTGTCTCCGCGTAGCAATCCATCGAACAATATATTCGCTTGAGTGCTAGCTTTTCTGGGCTGTAGGATTGCCTAGTGATAGAGTTGAGGTAATTAGATCGCTTAAACGAGATACCGCAGCCGTCACAGATATAGTTCTTGTAAATAGTCCGCGACCACTGGGCGTCCCTGGCTAATGCCCGGGCCCTATGGGCTTGGCTTATTTTTCCCAGGCCTGCCTGCCGGCTAGCTACCCGACACTTGTTGGAACAAAATTTGCCTGGAAGTCTACCTACATAACTAATCTCCCCGCTACAGTGCTTGCAGTGACTTACCTTAGCCTTTTGGGAGAGAGGCCGGCCACCGTACTCTGCTACAATCTGCCTGACACGCTCACGAGTAATGTCGTACTTATCCGCAATTGTCTGCAACGTTAAGCTGCCCTCAGATTGCGCCAGTATCTCGAGGTTGCGCTCGTGTATATCCGCGTCCCTAGCACAACCAAAAATCATGCGGCACGCAGGCTTAGCACATACCTCTCTGAGTGTTCTCTTCTGCTCGGCCGTGTGCGTATCTCCACAGATAGCGCAAGTCACAGTCTGTTTTCGTTTGATACCCCGTCCGCCCAGGTGGATGCCTGCCTTGTAGCAATAGCTAGCTATGGTGCTGGCCGCTAGGTTATACTTGCGGCGTAGTTCCGGCAAGCCGACGTTATTGGCTGCGTCCTCAAGCAAGGAAGCTTTGCGCGCGCTCTTCTCTACATGCGTCAGCGTTACACTGCCTTGTTCAGATATGATCGGCGCTCCGGCGGTCCGGAGGATGCCATAAACATACGGGACACCTAACCCAAAGGTTGAGGCGAGGCTAGCAGCTGAAGCCCCCTCCCTCGCTTTTTCTATTATCCTGACCCTACGTTGAGCCCGTTCCCCGTGCGATATCGCCATCCGTAACCTCCGTGTACTTTGTTAAATAAGTAGTGTAGCGTGTGGTTTATTATAACCATTAGTCCCCCTTCCGCTCACAACCTAAATCCTTACGCGCCCGCGATCGGTCCTCCGCGGAACCCCAGCTATGTGCTTGCTCTTCCGTCAGAGGTTGTCCATCAAACCGCGGCAACGTCCGGGTAACGTGATCAAATGCAAGTGCATCCCACCCCAAACAGGTACTGTTTTCTTCTACATTCGTAATCCCAGCAGCGCTCTCGCCGTAGGATACCAACTCGTGTATAGCGTCTTCGGCCGTGTGTGCCCGGATCTCTACGCGAACACTGGTCGTGGATGGCATCTCTAATTCGATGTAGAATGTCTCGTGGTAGTGCTCGTTAATATAATTTTCGACACACGAAGCAGCGGCGTGGAAGTTGTTTTCCCTTAGCATCTTCTCAATGGCCCGAGCTCGATTTAGGGTCATCGTCGAACCATCGCTGAGACTTCCAGGTGCGTGATTGAGCAAATCAACATTGAACAACTTGGCTGGCTCATTCTTTATCGCCCGGGCTATCTGATGCTGGTTGTAACTTCCACCAGCATGCCAGATAATCTTGGCACTGTGGCTATCATCTACGTATTTCAGTAGATCGTTTACAAGACATACCAGATCTTTCCGGTGGAACACTCGCGTCTGACAATCCACCTCTGCATTAAATTCTTCTGGCGGTTTAGTAGTAATCGACATAATATAGTTTCCTTTAAATAAAAACGGTCACCTGTCAAGATCGTATGACAGGTGACCGTTACGTTTGCAAATTGTAGTAAGACGCTAACCTAGCATCTCCAAAGGTAAGCCTCAAGGTACTCTTTAAGCGCCTCGTGCTCCGCGCTTGAAACCCCATTCATAGCGGCCAAGCACCTATTTAGCCTGATGGTCAACTTTCGTGCAACTGCACCGACACCCGACATACGAGTGAAGAGTTGCCAGTCGCCCGCCGTTGTAGGTGAGGTGAAAGCTTCTCCGTTGTGGTTGCGGCGAAGTGCCCATTGGAATGCAAAATTCGGCTCAGTATCACTGGACCCAAACTCGGCGGTAGCACAGGACGTCGCTTCCCACGCTTTTACAGTCTCTTTAAATTTCTCTAAACTCATAGGTGTTACTCCTCCCAGTCAACTTGTGAAATTGATTCAATTACTTCGTCTTCGCCTAGCACGGCGTTAATCGTTTGATTGATGGCGTGAACAGTGTCTTCGGCCATGCACCTAAACACGTAGTCAAGTCCGCCAATTTGGCCGACAACACTGTATAAAACTGTGTACTCGTTCATAGGTCTTTTACCTCGCTTGAGCACATAGATTCACAAATAGCACGTATTTCGTGACCTTCTTCAATGGATCTGTCGATCAGGGTTTTGCCCCACCTTCCATTGTGCCACTGCTCCAACGTGACCTCCTCTAAATCGTCCTCCACCCAGAGGATGGGATCACACAGAAGCTTGTCATCTTCGTAGCACCTACCAGGCAGCACAACGCCAATGTCGTGCTCTTTCACTACCTGAAGCAGGACGTGCTTAACATCACTCAAGGGGATAGCAGCTAAAATCTTTAGCACCTTTTCCGCAGCTTCCACCGCGGGGCTTTTGTTATTTTCCGTCATAGCTATAGCTCTTTCTTTGTTCAGCGCCGAATGCGTGTATCAGCCCGGCGCTCACGGCGTCAGCGCACTCTTCTATTGTTGGATAAAATATGGGTTCTCCGCCAGTCTTCAGCGAATAGCCATTATACATTTGGTTTATTCGTATCTGGCATCCGGTGTCTTTTGGGTCATCATCCCTTACCGGAAATGACGGCACACCCGTCGGTTTTAATGAGCTATTTTGCTCGGCTTCTTCGTTCTTTCTTCGCACGTTTGATCTCCTCCTCGGTTGCATAACAATCATCGGCCTCCATGCAGGGAACGCACCACCACCAGTGGTCGCCGTCCTCGTCTTTGCAGAACCAGCCGAAACGGTCTCCCGTTATCTTCTTTTTGCATAGTCCGCACGTTGGCCATTTCCTCACGTACGGTATTTTCCGTACACGGCGGTAAACGACAGGATCCTCGGCTGTGCCGTATTTCCAATCTTTACTCACGTTTTTTACTTTTATACTATTTTCATCTTTATTATCCTTTTCTTGGTTTTCGGGGTTACCCGTAGAAAAAGCCTCAGCATTTTCGGGCTGAGGCTTTGGGTCGATAATTGAATTCATCAAATCGTCTAAGTCGTCCATAGGTTCTCTCCCCCTTCTTACTCCGCGGGGTTAAACTCGTAAATGCTGCGAGTCGGGGTTGAACGTTCCTCGACCTGCGTTTGTAAATCTTGTCTCTTCAACGTCAGTCTAGCGTCTTTGCTTAGTCTGTCTGAGAACTGGTTTAGTTCCACAGTGTCTCGACGGATCCAGTGCCAATGCAATAAGATTCCGTGAGCTGGAAATGATTTAAACATCTGCCACAAGGCTGAGTTTTTCAGGCTAGGGCCCTTCCCCGGCCTATCTCCAGTACTTTGAACGTAGCGGGAGTCGGTCACAATATGCACATTGCGGAACTTGCTGCCAAGTCCTTTTTTGCGTAATTGCTGCTCGCGACTCGTGTACCACGTGAGGGGCTGGATGTAAGCCATGATCTCTGCGAAATTCACAGTACCGGAGTTCATTGCCCCGTACCAGGCTTTCCTGGCTAGAGTATCCCGGTGGATGGAAACGCAGCCCCAGCCGCACTCAAAGTTCCAGTTTGAACCACTTCCATCGCCTACCAGTAATAGATCCCACTTCTCGATGTTCAATCGCTCGAGCAAAGCTTCAAGCGATTCAGTTTCCTTTTTTGAGAGCTTCGAGTTCATTTTTTTTCTCCAGTAGTTCCTTAGAAACTTCTGTTAGTTGTTGTTGCAGCATAGCGTGCATCTGGAAGTTCTCATCCAAGATATGGGCAGCACTTTGTAGTAGTGCTCCCATAGACCCGGACATAGAGTCCGGTGTTTTGTGTTCGTTCCCCTCTGCCGATAGCCACAACCCTTTGCTGATGTTAGGAGCATCATTGAGGTTGCGATAGTAATCGTATACAACGACTACGCTTCGCAGTTCTGGGACTTTCAGGAACATTGCATTGCAGGTGCTCCTGAATGCAATAGTTAGGGCCTCATCAAACATCAGAGGATCGTTGTCATCCGATGCTGGAGTCGTCGTCGAAGTCGTACTCATCGAAGTTTACCTTTGGGGTTAAAGTGAATTTCTTAAAAATGTCGTTGCCTAGATTAGCTAGCCGGGATGCCGCAAAAGCGTACACGACCCAACTAGCTAACCAAACTTCAGGTATACTCAAGCAAGCAATACATAACAGGGCCACCCACGGTGACAAACAAAACGGGCAGCTTACAAGCTCTCCCAACTTATTTGTCCACATCTCTGTTCGCGACCTAACCGGAGCAAACAGCATGGAATGGTGCCATATTTCAATAACTTGCCAAGTAGCTAAAGCAGCAACCACAAGAATCATATTATTACCTTTAGTGTCCAGCGAAACGCAAACCAACGAACAGAATAAAAGCTGCCATTAGGGCAACACTCCATTCGCCAATTATAAACAATACGCACGTGGAAATCAGGTAACATAGAGCCCAAAGGGCAATTTTAGAATCCATAGTTTAGTTCCTCCTAAGAAGCAGGAGGAGACCAGTCATTTAGTTTAACCCTATCCGGGGACGGAGCGCCTTCGCCTAGAGTGAGCTCATCAAGAGGTTTTCCGGACGGATCCGGGTACTGCTTGACGAGAAGTCTGCTCTTGTCTGTAGAGAACCGTGGAGATGGCCACCCGAGCGATCTCATTTGTTTTCTACGTTGAAACGCGAAAGCTGACCGATTAGGCATAATGGTCTCTCCGAATAGAATTAATTTTCATTAGAATCCGATGACGTCGGGTCTGTTACCAGTTTACTACTGGAACCTTTCCTACGCCATAGAACCCGATATACTTCAACACCTAGTACAATGATTAGGCGTCCGGTGTTTACAACTACTGCAAGCAGCAGTTCAAACAACACCAGCAAAACGTTACTGGGTTTATCTTTTTCCATAATGGTACTCCATTTTGAGTTACAACGAAATTAAAAAAGCCAGGCAGACAGCAAGTCAAGTCCTGGCACAAGAAAAAGCGTCCGATCCTTACGGTATCGACATGGACGCTCTACTGAGAACACCCCTGCTGTCAGGATATACTCCTGGACCATCAGAGGATCCCACTGTTCAACGACTTCGGATGGCTCAGCATGTGATGTCCAAATCTGGGCACACGACGCTAAAGCCAATCTTACCTCTCCTACTTTCGATTCGAGGTAAGCCATATCATTTACATGATCATTTTCCTTTTGCTCCTTTCTTCAGAACGCGAATGCCGCAGATGACTTTATTGAAGACCGGACGTCAGGTCTCCAAGTCAACGTCACTGGCATCGCAGGGTGTACTTTTTTCAAACTGTATTCCGTATTTCTCTACGCTGTATCTCACCCCGCTTTTCGAGATGATTCGTCGATTCTCGCAGAACTACGTTGCTCCCTTTATCGAGACCAGCCCTGTCGGAAAGCTATTCTCCGGGCAGTCAACAATCAACAACGTGCTACAGCGGTCATTTAAAAACCGCAGCCAGATGATATTTTCGTTCGCGTATCTAGACGCTGAGCGTACTCGTGGTATCTCTGCGGATAAGAACGTGATTGACGAAATCCAAGATATGGACATTTCATTTCTGCCAGTCATTCACGAAACCGTGTCCGCATCTCCCTGGAAACTTATCCAGTATGCCGGTACTCCAAAAACTCTCGACAATACAATCGAACGATTGTGGGCAGACTCTTCAATGGCTGAGTGGATGATCAAGTGCCCGCACGGCGGGTGTGGCCACTGGAACATACCCGCCCTAGAGTACGACCTAATCGATATGATTGGGCCGGTCCACGACGACATTAGCGAAACGTGCCCCGGCGTGCTTTGTGCCAAGTGCCGAAAACCAATCAATCCTCGTCCCCCTTATCAGGGAGGCACGGGACGTTGGGTTCATAGGCAGGCAGACAAGCGATGGACTTTTGCCGGCTATCACATTCCCCAGATGATTATGCCTATGCACTACGCCGACCCGGAGGCCTGGTCTAAGCTTGTAGACAAGTCCAAGGGAAGGGGCAATGTGCCTATCAACGTATTCTATAACGAAGTCTGCGGCGAATCGTGGGACTCAGGATCAAAGCTTGTCACAGTCACTGACCTGAAGAAGGCCGCTTGCTTGCCTTGGAAACGCACGGTTGACCAGGCTAGGGACCACCAGGACGGATACCTGCATAAATTCTGTTCCGTTGACTGGGGCGGCGGGGGCGTTTCAAAAGGAAAAAGTGACCTCGCACTACAATCCTACACGTCGATAGCTGTATGCGGCCTGTGCCCAGACGGGCGAATTGACGTCATCTATGGCTACCGCAGCATGAATCCACATGACCACGTTCGGGAGGCCAAGCTAATACTTGGAATCATGAACACGTTCAAGTGCAGCCATCTCGTTCATGACTATACAGGGGCAGGTACCGTCCGCGAAACTCTTATGGTCCAGGCCGGTCTCAACCCTAAAAACATACTGCCAGTAGCTTACATTGGGCCTGCCCGCGGGTCGATCATCCAATACAAGCCCGCAACCGAACATCACCCTCGCCATCATTACTCGATGGATCGCAACCGGGCACTGAGTTACGCCTGTCAGTTCATTAAATCCAATGTGATTCGTTTCTTTGAATATGATTATCACGGGTCGGAAGACATTGGTATGCTTCACGACTTCCTCAACCTCGTCGAAGACAAGGGCGAATCTGGCAGCGGGCGTGACAGCTACAAGATCCTTAGAGATCCTTCCGGTCCTGACGATTTTGCCCAGGCGGTCACCATGGGAACCATGATGCTATTCCAGATGCATGGTAAATGGCCTGACTTGGCCGCTTACGAGGACGTTGAGATCGGCGAAGATGTTGCCCTGTCAACTCGCGGATCTACCGTATTGGATTGGGATTAGTGCACGTCCAGGCGATCCAAGGCATCTCGGAAAGCCTTCGTCTTTACAAAATCAAAAGCCACACGCATTCGTTTGTACGTTTGGTTTACCCAGCTGCTCCAGTGACGGGGCTGGGCAATCTCCTGCTGTGTAAAGTATCGCAAGTAGTTCAACACAATCTTGTCTGAGCTGTGTGTGATTTTTCGAGGCTCTAGCTCCTCTTCCGCAGCGTGGACTACAACGATATCCGTAGTCTTAGGCTTCGCGACATTGCCCCTGGTTACAAAGAACCCAGAGCTGTCGTTTCTTAATGCCCGCTTGAGCTGCATCAATCGCCGAGGCCAGTTGTGCGGCCATTTTTGTTTGTAATCTCCCATGCGAATCTCGAAGCGGTTGTACAGCGAGTAAACAAATGGGTCACACTCCGGCCAGGGCCTGCCTGGCTTGCGGGGCTCGTGCTGCTTTAGCTCTTCTCGCGTTACATTACGATGTACGTATATCGGAAACGCGGGCAAGCCCACCGCAGGTGCCGTGATCTGTGCGCACAGCGCTATGGCCATTGCCCATACAACCTCCATCTCGGGGCCTTCCTTCTGGAGGGCAATCTTAACAGCCTCCGTCAGTTTGCAGTGGTCTCGCCGGGGACCGGGGGCATTCGACGGAAGCTTAAATTCCGGATTTTTACGGAACGTTCCATCGATTAACTTAGCTTGTCTGAGCTGAAACCCTTCCCCGTCCCAGCCTATGCTTTCCAGCCCACGAACTACTTCGGGTTCGCGGATTCTACGAGCAGCCTCAAACGGGTCAAAAGATTGAGCTTTTTTGTATTTCTCCGTCCGCTCTTCTAGGAGGCGGGATTCTACGTACACGCCGTTAGCCATTATAAACTCCCGAAGCCAGCCGGTATTAGCTTCTTCGATGGGTACTTGAAACGGGAAGCGATCCTCCCCGTGCTTAAAGTACCCCACGTATTCCTTGGACCCGCTGGGCCGTACGACGAGGTGAGTTACCCGGACTACGCCAGGCAGGAGCAACTTGCCCTTTAGGTTGAACCATTTACCGTCTCGTTCAAGTACGGTGTGGTATCCTCCGGGATCGGAAGACTGCCGCCCGGTAGGTACAATAACTCTCCTAGACACGGAGCTAGTTATCGATGGTTTCATGAGCTTACGAACAAAGCTTGCTGTGTCCTCATCATACATCTCGGAGTCTTGCAGCAATCGAAGCTGCTCTTCTGGAGACGACTTGCTCATCCAGTTCTTCATCGCCTGCTCGAACGGGCGGGCACTGCGTACAACGCGACGCCAGATATCGATCGCAGGATCGTGACAAACCCACTGCCGCCAGCGAACGCCGCCGACTTCCTGTGGTTGCTGCCTAGCGGTGCTAGGTCCGATAAAGCTAATCTGGGCATTTTCCATCATGGCGTGGTGAACTACCGCAGCTGTTGGTTGTCTCTCCCACATAATAACCTTGCGTCCACCTAGCAGTGACCACTTACGCTGGGCTGGTGTCTTTTTTTGTATGCCCTTCGGCACTGCGGGCTGCCGCCACCCAACTAGAGGCAATGCGTGAACGTTTGATCCGAAATGCCTCATTTGCAGCTGCATTACGTTTGTCACCATAGAAGTGGTTATGACAGTATCGGACGGGTTTGTCATCAACATGGGCAACCCGGCGAATCCGCAGGTTGCCGAGTACGGGGAATAGTCCGTTGCCCGTAGTCGCATAGTCTGAGTAGGCGAGATCAAATCCATACCTTCGACCCGTGTGGCCGTGTTATGGTAAGGCACCACGATCAGAGCCTCTTTCATCCTCAGCCTCTTCCTGTCACCGCTCAGCCTTGTTTCAACCTCTCCTAGGTATTTTCTAACCTGCTTTGGGTCCGTTATCCCAAATAGTTGGGCGGGGCCTGAAAGTAATTTCTCGGCGCTCATCGGCGTCGGTCGCCAGTGTAAATGCCTCAAAAAATTGACATGCTCCCTCGTAGGGTTGAGCATGTTTACGTGGGCATGGTCCCAAAGCCTCGCATATTTAGCGGTAGTGGCCTTGGCTGCACAGTACTGTCGGAGCTCCTCCGCCCTCAATGGACGTTGCAACTTCTCCGCCAGGTACGTCATGGCTTCAACTTCGGTCATGCCTAAACGCTCAGATGCCATTGCAATAAGCGTGCCTGTGGCTTTACACTGGGAGCAATAGTGCCATTCTTCCAGGTTTCTGTTATCCTGGTGAATGGTCCAAGCCTGTGCTCCACAATATGGGCACGCAGACATAACCGAATATTTAATTGTCGGCTCTAGCCCAATGTAAGGAGCGATTGCCGAGTACGTTATCAACGAATGGATGTCTAGGAGACTCAAGATGCCAAACCCTTCTTTAATTCTGGATCCCGCTGCGGATATCAACAAGTCCGAGCTTACAAAGCTGGCCAAACGGTACAATTTTCCGGATTTTGTTAAGTCGGCAGATATGGATAGCACCATGAATCCATCTACCCCCGTGCCAATTACAGCATACGCCGACCCCGTCCGCAAGAAGTTTGCTTGTCAGTCGGCTCCGGCTACCTGGTTGTCTGCTATTTATTTTCATGAAAAGTCTGCTGAATACCATCCTAAGGATCAAAAACGGATCTGTGAACGGTTTGAGCAGATGGCGGACTATTTTGCAATCCGTCCAGCGTACGATTCCGTTGTTAAGCGAGCGAAAGAACTGCAAGGTAGTGATCAGCTTCCTGACAGTAGCTACGCTTACGTATGGCAATCCGATGACGGCGCCAAAGAACGCTACTACCCGCTAACCTCCACCCTGCAAGTTAAATCCGCAGCCGAGTGGTTGTATGATAACCGAGATCGGATGCCTTTTGCCCATCGTAACACGATCGGCAACAAAATCCTTGAAAAAGCTGCTCGTTACGGAGCGTCCCTGGGTGACAAGCTTACAGATTTTGTTGAGAAGCAGGCTGGCCAAGGTATCCCGGATCCCCCGGAACTGTACACGATGCTAGAACGTCGGTCGGCTCTTGCTAAATCACAAGAGCACCGCGATGCTATCATGAAGCTAGCGTCAGCAATCAGAAATACACCACACGTCGCGCTTCAACCACCCGAGCTTGTTAAGCTAGCAACAACTGTTGATATCATTGACAACGCTATCGGACTTCGTGGGAAGTACACATCTCTCCTCCCCCGCCCTGAAGATGTTATCTTCAAGGTAACGTATACGAAAGCCGCAGCAGACATGTCTTCGCTGTGTGCCATGCAAACCGGAAACATCTACGATAAAGGTCAGCTATCTAAGCTGGCTCGTGAAGATGTTGAGGGTCTCTTTGGCACTGACTTCGCGAATGAGGTCTGTACCGGGCTAGAAGTTGACGTGGAGAAGATTGCAGAGATTGCTGCCACACTCCCTCGACCGGACGCTGAACTGCTGGAGCAATTGCTCACGGAAGCCGGACAGCATCCTCAAATGAACAAGGGAGCGTCCTGGGAACCAATCAGCAATGAGGTCCTGGAAGAGCTAGCTGCTCTATACCAATAACCACCTTTGGTTGCTTTATTGGAATAGGGTTATCTCTGAAACACAGCTGACATACGCTGCATGTTACGGTAGTGACACCGTTCTCTGATGGACAGACTAAGGCGTCCTTTATCCACTTCTTCACCGTCTTAGGGTGATTCCTAAATACCAGGTCAACTCGATACTTAGGCTCGTCCTGGTCTGTCACTGACAGGTAAGCTCGCCGAACTCCCTTCACTAGCGGAGGAGCACCCGTCTTCGAGTCGCAGCTCCACCATAGTATAAAGTTAGGCATCCGAGAAAGCTCTCGTAATGCCGGCAGGACTTCGGGGACGGCCCAACTCCTTGTGTATGCGAAAAACAATACATTCGGGTTTCGTCTCGTGATCTCTATCCACTTGTGGACGTACTCGGCGCTGTAAAACTCGCCGCTGGCGTGGACTCGTACTACCCTGGCGAACAGGGATCGTATCCAGCCCCCGGCAACCGCCACGAAGTCTTTCCTCAGTGATTCCTTGTAGTTTTTATCTAGGGCTTCTTTCACGTTTTTCCGGCAGTAATGATGTCGCATGGCGTAACAAAGTGCCAGGCAAACAGAAGAGGCCCCGATGCAAATGCTTCGGAGCCCTGACGGTATCGACCAATGGTGAATTAACAAGCCCAGCTTTCCCGTTCCGGGTCTAATGCTCATAAGCTTCCTCATCTATGTTTGTTTCATGTTGTTTATTAAATTTATCCGCAACCCGTTGGCGTAGGTCTTCCGTAAGACGTTCCCTGAGCGGGCGTGGGATAACTGCGGTATACCCGGAAATGCAGGCTACGATATCCCGCTGAATCCGCTTCTGTAATTTAGATCTCACGGGGCATCTCCAGTTATTTTATTAATCTGGGCTAGTAGGCCAGCTATTTCCTGAGCTTGGTCAACGAGCGTATCGCTGTCCGAACCAAAAACGCCGTACTCTTTAGCTTGGCTTAGGCATTGTTCCCTAGCCAGTTCTAGCTGTTCGGCTATTCCCCGAAGCGTTCTTTCCGATATTGTAAACAGAGGTGATGATTTTATGTTGTTACTCATCTGAGGCATCTCCAGTTATTTTATTAATTTTGTCTAGGATACGAGTGATTTCTGCATCGTCCATAACACGCCCTTCCCCGGTAGAATGGCGGTTGGCCCGCTGTTCGACCCGGAACGCGCGACTGGCTGCTTCCAGCTTCTCGTATATATCTTGTAGCAGCTTTCCCGATATTGAAAAACAATCGTGTGTTTTTCTATCGTCTTTAATAATTTTGGCAATAGCTTCCCAGGCTTCCTCCCTGCCACACGGGGAGCAAATGTTTGTTTTGTTATCTGCACGAGACAACGCGGAAACCCCAGCATACGTCTCGTCACATTTTGGACATTCTTTGGTGTCGCTACTCATCTCTATCTCCTTATTAATGTTATCTGTAATTATTTTGCATACGTCGTTCCCGAGGCGCTCCCTTAGCGGGTGCGTTAGGAATCCCAAGTACCCTGAAATGCACGAGGTAACGCCTTCGTGTAACTCTTCCCTTAACTCCGTCAGGTCATCCGCCATAACTTAGTTTCCTTTAAAAAGGAGTGGGGGAGCGTCTCCCACGACGCTGTCTCCGAGATTTAAGACTTCCCCCACTCTCCCAATTCATTTTATTTTCAATCACTATCTTCAGAAAAGTTATTTTCAATTTCTGTCTCGCCTAGCCGCCGCATCAGGGCAACATACCGGTCCTGATCTAATCCCGCAGTGCCTTCGGGCATCTCCTTGCCTGGCATAAATACGTGATAGCCGACAAGGGCCTCCCATTCTTTCAAGACAACTATTAAGTTGGCTATTTCCTGTTCACCTAATACCACGCCACCGTCATCAATATTGTGTTTAGTCATCATATTTTCCTTCTACGAAATTATCCGGGGCTAGCGATCCGCCCACCCGGGCATCAAACAGAATATCGTTGACACACTCCGCCGCGGACTTCACGCTTCCGCAAGTATAGATATAGTCGTCTTCGCCCCTCTGATGATTGACCTGAAAACCATATCTCATCGGCTTACCTAGCGCCAAACGGTCAGCGGGGTTTTCTTGTGTGCACTCACGAACAGTGAGTACGTCTTGCTTGTCGTACATTTTGATGAACTCGTTAATGCTCTTTATACTAATGCTCATTTTCATCCTCCGTTATGCTTTGCGGTGGGTACAGTCCCGCGTGACTAAAAAACTCATACCCCGTAACCAGGGCTTCTGTACCCTCGCCATGGAATACATCCACGACGAGACCCTCGTCCGTGAGATAGGCAGAAATGTGCATATCTCCCTGGGGTTTCGGCAGGGCTGATATGTCTAAGTCAATGCTTACAGACATCCGCCCCTCCTGCAAATCCTCCTGCAAATCCTCCTGCTGGCGCAAATCCTCCTGCTGGCCTTCAAGTCCTGCCACCCGCCGAGGTTTCAATTCCATTCGCTGTTGCAATCGCCGTTGAATAATTGCATCCTCTTGCCAGCCACTTACATCGTGATCTACATCCACTTCGTCATCCACCAGCCCATTTGACTCGGCCAACCAATACTCAAGAACCATGTAACCTTCATCACCTTCGGCGAGACAGTCAGTCTCTACCACCGAACTCTTTGGAATCCATAAAGGTTCCCACTGCTTGCCTGTGGTAAGCGTTGGCCCGCCGGTGACCTGAACAAGCCATGCCTTCCCGGTGGCGGATTCACTTGTGATAATCATGTCAACACGCACATTTTGTTTATCAGTCATAGCTACCTCTTTCATTAATTAAAAATTAAATTACCACTGATTATCTTTGACAACATCGGGCAACCAGACCCACGCGCGAACCCACGTCCCGTCAGGGGACGTGGAGACATCCCACGGGCCAGTAAGCGGATCGACATTTGTCTCTTCGTTTGAATGGCGGTGCTGCGCTGCCTTGTGAAGGAAGGTAGCAGTATCGCCTTTCAGGGTCTCCCACGTCTGCAAAGATTCCTGAATGCGTGATTGCAACAGGAGCATCTTGCTCATCTCAGCCGGCTGCTCCGGGGTGCCCACCGTATCTCGTATATGGCTAGCGAGTGCAGTTACGGTCATCTGCGAAAAAATCTCAGCCATCTTTAAAATATCTTGACTCACGTTATACCCCTTCTGTAAAAGTTGTTTCAACGGACAGACGCTGCCATTCCGGCCTGCGGTCTTTGTTACCTAGCACGAACACTTGACTGTGCTGGGCGTCCAAGCTGTCTGCCTCAAACACGGCGGAATCAGAAGACACGGCCACGCCATAGTTGCGTTTCATCCATGCCATCAAATCGTCTGGGCCCTGGAACTCTATCCGTAGGCTCACTGGGCCGCTAACGGTCTTGCCGCCCGCCTTGAACACTTTCTGCGAGGTATCCTCTGGCATCATGCCAGCTAGAATCTTTTCTGTTTCCGCCATCCGCTCATGCGCTTCTAATTTTTCTAAACTCATCTTTAGCTTCCCCCCGCTCGTTTGTAGTAGCCGTATCCGTCCCAGTTTCTGATGTTGGATAGCTCGTCGTTAGGCAAGTCATCCTTGTCCTCCGTGTATTCAACTTCAATACTAAAAGAATAAGAAGAAGGATTAATGCCTTTTTCCGCAAGCATTTCGCGTACCAGCGAGGCAACGTATTCTGTGGCCTCGCTGTCAAACTCTCCAAAAGAAATCTTTTCTTTATGACTCATCTTTTACCTCCCAATCCTTAGAGTATGCCCCGGTCTCTGCGTCAAACGTATGGTTATACACCAACTCAACTTGACCGCGCGCTACTTGTGCGGACAGCTTGCCCAGCACCTCCTGCTCCAGGGTGTCTGGGTCAGTGCCAGCAGGCGCTTCGACCGTTATCAACGTATCAACTGCAAAGTCGTAGTTAATTATCTTTGTCATCGGTATCCTCCGTAACTGGTAATAATTCACAGAATGATTTGAATCCGTGCCACAATGCTGTTACACATTCCCGAGGATTCACAGGCTCATCCGCTAGTTCGAACATAGGGCATTTGGTTTCCTCGCCCTCAAATTGGCATCTCTGACAATCGACTTCACCACTAACAATCTTGTCGAATATCACGACGTCGCTTTTGTTGTTCAAATTTAGGAAATTCAGCTCTTTATGACTCATCTTCGACCTCCTGCAATACAGCGAGCCAAGACTCGTATTTATCCAAACTTCCCCAACAATTCAGGGGCATCTCGTTATTCAGAAACATGACGATTTGCTTAATCTGTTTGAGGTTGCTTTCATCGGCTCGGCAAATACTAAGCGTCAGGTTGTTCGTAAGCACACTTTGGAGGAAGCCACCTACAGGTACTCTCGACTTTCCGTAATTAACCAAGTCGTGAAGTACGTCTTCCCTAACCACGTCTACATAATTACTAGTATTAAACATCTTCAACTCCTTCAAGTAAAAAGGGAAACTCTTTCTCTAACTCTTCAATACTGCCCTCACAAACAACCAACAGTTCGCCTGCTCCAACACCTATAAACTCGTCAGGTGCGTCAAGGTGTTCTTTGATCGCGCACAAGTCTAGCCATGCGTGAGTAATAGCATCAACTTGATCTTCTGTTAAACTGCCAGCACCTAATTCTTTTGCTAAATCACTCATCTTTAAATCCCCTAGCTAAATTTCTATCCTCCACTTGGTCAAGTGTTGTGTCATAATCTACTTGAAAAGACTCAGAAACATAGTCAGATGTAATGTCTGACAGTTTTGTAGTCTCCGATTCAGCAATCTTAATTGCTTCCTCTACTGAGTCTGCTTCTATATCAATATGTCCGTACATTTCCCACGAACAGTCAACAGTAAATTTACTCATCTTCATCCCCTTCAGCTAAAAATGGAAACGCTTTCTCCAGCAGGTATACAATCATAGCGCCAGTGTCACATACAGCAGATAAATCGTGCTGCCAACCACCATCTGGGTCAGCTAGACCTTCACCGTTTTCCTTTGCGTCTCTAAGGAATTGTTTTTGTCGTTCCGTTAGGTGACACGCGTCACCCTTCGCTTCAAATGTGTCTCTAGTCATCTTTCACCTCCACAGTAATATTAGGATTGTAGTTATGGTTACCTGCTTTAACTTGTCTGTGTTCTTCTTCTTTAGCTTCTTTAAACTGCGGGTGCTCTTCTTCTTTGTCGAGGCAGTCCATGCAACACATCTGTGTGTTAAGGAAGCTCATACCAGAAGCATAAGATTTCTCACCGCATCTATCACAATTATTCATCTTTCGTCCTCCCACTTAACGTGGTAGGCGGGGTCTAAATGGGACACTATGTCCAACGCCGCATCGATTGCTATCTCTACACCTATAGCGTTCTCCGCCTCTACTTGAAACGTAATAGTTACTTCATACATCTTAAGTCTCCCAAGCAATTTTGCTTTCTGTGGGGGTCAGGCAGTCGTCGCAGACCGCCTCCCCCGTTGCAATCATGTTATCCCCGATTCCAGTCCAATACTCCAGCGTAGGCTGGCTGCATCGATCACACTCGACGCACTGACAATCGGCACACATGTAACCTTCCTTTTCACCATCATCAGCAGGGATTCGATTAACGAAGTTACCCGCCCCAAGTACGGTATCACAACCGCAGTCTATGCAATGGTTGCCTACGTCTTGTAAATCACTCATTAGTGTCCTCCTCCTTTTTAAAGAGAGGCAAACCTTTTTCATTTCTGATGATGTATTCTTTAACGTGCTCCGCCCTGAGCTCGGCGCGCATCTTCCTGATGCGTCTCCTGGTATAGTCGCTAAGGAACACGTCACCATATTTTATAGCCTTACCCATCTGCACCACCTTCACTTACCTTGGCCGCTACAACTAATGCAGCATCTCGCGATATTCTCATTACACTGGCAAGCACCACCGCTAGACGTTCAATAATCATATCCTTAGTGCCCTGTAGCTCTAAGTATGTTCGCTTGTCAACATCATCGCGCTCGCGGTTCCAGTTGTAAGCTACATTCGGCACGATAAAGTAAACGCCTTTATCGTCATCCCAGGAGATCTTGATGTAGGCACTAGAGTAGGAACTAGAGTGCTGTTTATCCTTCGTCCTTACGTGAGGGGCGTAAAAGTCTTCGCTTTCACCCGTGTGTTCAATGTGGGGGTCACGAAACTCAATAATAATCAGCTTTGCCATATCTGTGTCTGTGTTATTCCACTGGTCTTCGTAGCACCTTGCTTTGTAAAGGTTGTTTTTACAGGTTTGCACTAACGCGATGTAGTGCCCCGCACCTTTAATGGCAGGCTTAATTTCAGCGTACAGCTTAGCTAGCGCTTCCTGCTGACGCGCTAGCTTCTGTTCTGCTAGTGTCACTTTGTTGTCTAACGTAGCATCTAATATCGCCATGTTATTCTTGATCAGTTCGCTTAAATCAATCATGCTTACAACTCCTTAAATAAGTTTCCATTTTTTCACGCAGGTCATAATCTGCCTGAGTATCTTCATCTTCATCATTTGGCTGATGCTCTTCCCACATGGTGTCCCAAGCAAAGCCCTTGTCTACATAGTCACGCAGCACCTTCAGTACGCCCGGCAAACCTGCTTCATAGTCATAGGCCTGTTTGTGAGCGTAGGCGAGGTCGTAACACGCTTCAATAAATTCTCTATTCGTCATTGTCGTCTCCTACCGCGGCAGTCGTTGTTACAACCCGATGGAGCTTTAGCTCTTCCGGACGATCTTCGTAGCTTCTCAGCACAAAAGCGCGGTGATACTCCACGTCTTTCGTATCCAGGCTGTCTTCGAAAAATGCCGCCGAGTCGCCGTGGCGGGATACAAACTTCGATAACTCCGAAAGCGATCGAAAATCCAGGGTTAGCCGACACGGCCCATCGTCGCTTAATAATTTATTCTTCATGGGTATAAAGTACGCGACTCCTTCTGTATCCTCGCTCGCCGACCAGCCCTCGACAATCTCTGCTAGCTGCTTCATCTGTGCCTCGGCTTCTATGTTATTACTCATAGTTGCAGTTCTCCCTCGTTGGTTAGTTTGTATAAAAATAGCCCGCCACCTCTCCGAAAAGAGATGACGGACTTTACGAATCCCCCCCCCCTATTCCTGTTGACCCAGAGGCGGTTTAGCTGAAGGTTTTTGCCGAACGTACAGCCGGGTTTGACGCCCGCGTAACCTCGCCCGCAACGGTTGTGTTACCGCAGCGCGCCTTCTTCTTGGCCACGCCCTGGTGTTTCTGCTTCGCGGATACTTCGCAATCATTCCAGATTGCAACGAGGCCGGACGGTACCGAATCAATAACGCCGCTCGGTCCCAGCTGGACCACCGCGCCCAGGGCACCTTTCATCGAGAGCAGGCTGCCAAGCCACTCCTTCGGGTCGTCTAGCGTTTCCGCGTACTTCAAGACAACTGCCTTCAGTAGCGTATCCATCTTGAACGCAGGGGTAACCTCAGTGTCACCGGCACGAGACATGTTCCCGTCCACATCCACGGAGAAGTCGAACGGGTACGAGCCCGCCTTCAGCTTCTCTCCGGCTTTCTTCTTCTCGTCGACAACCTGCTTGGCCAGTCGCTCAAGTGCTGTTGCTTCAACTAGGCTTAGTTTTTTCGCCATTATATGGACTCCATTTTTAAATTGATGTAAGAGATCTCCGCTGAAATAGCGTTAGACCTTTGTTTAAAAGGACCCAGTACGGGGCCTTCTAAAATGTTTGCTTGCCAGTTGCAGGGCCACTTACGTGTGAACTCTGCCGCCCGTGACTCGTCTGTCACGTGCCGGCGGATGCGATGAAACAACCAACGCAAGAGCCTGTTAACAGGCTCAACGTGGCTTACCCGCCGCCGCTCACTTAAGCTAAGAGCCTCAGTGAGCGGGCTGGCGAGTCCGCTAGTCATTCCGTCATCATCGATAAAGACGGTGAATTTACTCATCCAGTCCCTTTCGTCTAATCTGACGTCGAACGCGATGGCGTTCCTTGACTTGGATCTCCTGGCCCTTCAAGCGGTCAAAGAAACCCTTGAAGGTCGACTTAGCCATGGAACGAGCGTAGCCCGACCCTTTAAGTTCCTTGGTGATCTGCGCAGCAGACCCGCCGAGTTCCCCTAGGGTAGATTCCACTTCCGTAGCCAGAGTAAGGAGGTCGTCGCCTTCTTTGCCTGTCAGCATGCCCTGCACTGTTGAGATTTTCTTTGCCAACCAGAGGAGGTTGTCAAAGCTCGACTGTGCCAGCTGACGATACTCATCCGTTTCGTACGGATGCATATCTTTGTACTCCGTTTCCGTCATCAGCATGTCGGAGGGTTTGCCGACATTTTGAAGCTTAAGATCGTCTTGATCTTTCGCGTGAGCACGTTGCACCGTGATGAGCACGTGGTTCTCTGGCACGTCATCGCTTTCGCTCGCTCGCACGATCTGTTGAACCTCTGCGTGGCGGAGGTCCTGACGAGGCCCCATCGGAGGCAGCAGACGAATCCGCTTGCCACAGTTCTTGGACACGGCTTCCACCATATCTTTGAAATCCATGATGAGCTCGCTCGTTGCCCCTTCAACCGAAGCCTCAAGACGAGACTCTGCCTGCTGGCGCAGCATGTTTGCTGTGGCAGGAGCCACATCAGCCAGCGTGAAGCTGGCATCAAACGGTTCGATCTTCGGCATGTCGCACGATATCGAATCTGCTAAGCTGGCAGCTGACGGGTACTTCTTCTCGATTATGGGCCAGTCGTCTGCTAGCGCCGCCTGGTCCGCTGAGCGGATTCTATTGTATGCCGAGTCTTCGACAACACGCTTGCCCCATGCAAGGTATTGCTTACGAGCTTCCTCGAAACGTTCCAGGAACTCCTCGATCTTAGCCGACTCGATCAAGTACGACCCAGCGACCTTCTGAGGTTTATGAGCCTCACCTGCCGCGGTACTGCGGAGGGAATACTCAGGTATTGAGTACTCGTTTCGGATCAGGGTTAGTAATCGTTTCAACGCTGCACCTTCCTTGATCAATGGATCTCGGGATGCACCCAGGATTGCATACGAACCTCGGACAATTTTCTTATCCAATCCTCGTTGTTGCGCCAGTACGCTTTTCGCCGCCTCGGTAAACCCGATACTGCCAGGCAACCAGCCTGCCATAAAGCGTACGGTACAGTACTGCACAGCAATCCCTTCGTCTTTTGTTTCTTCACTCGTGTTCAGTTCTGTGGGTTCAAAACCCATTGTCATTTGTTCAGCCACTGTGATCTCCAGTTTTTTAAGTGTTTTTTAGCTACTTCTGCATGTCCTATCTCGGAGAGTACCGCACACCGAGCAATTTGATATCGCAAGGTGTTTGTTTGTTTACGGTTCTCCAGTCGGGACATTAATACATAAGCCCTCGACTTACGTGAGGGCTTATACGATTTAACATGCCACCAGTAATCATCGTCTACCCACAGGTCTTCGGCGTTAAAGAGAACTTTGAGAGCTTCTCCGCCTCTTCCGCTGTTTTCGTAGACTTTGTACTCGTGCCACGTCCTACCCTCTCGAATGATATGATTAGCCATTTGCGTTCTCCGGTTTTGGCTTAACACGTCTAGTCACCTTCTTCCCGGAAGAAGGCTTTTTCACCTTACGCGGATGAACAAACCGTTCACCCGTTTCAGCACATATACACCCGGCGTTTTCAGCCCAATCCATTAGGCCATCCATCTGTTCCTTGTTCTTCTCGTACGATGGAGTGATCCATCGAGAAGCCTTGGCGATGGAGCAATCCTGTAGCTCTGCCAAGCGGCAGCAGGACATGATGTCCGCAGGTGTCCAGTGCTCGTCTTTTGGGAGCTTCTGCTCATCAAGCTCATGACGCTTGACATACATTTCCCATGCGGCATCCTTGGCCTCACGGCCAGGGAAACCAACAAACATCAACGCGTCTACTCGACCAGCTCGAGTGATCTCGTCAGGCAAATTGCTGATATTGTTTGCTGCACTAAGCACCAGGTTGCTGTTCTGGTTGTTGAACCAAGTCAGCAGGGTTCCCAGTAATCTACCTTCAACACCGCTTTCGCCGCCGCCTCCTCCGCCTTGAGGGAGGAACCTTTGAAACTCATCGATGGCAAGAATGCCACCAATCTCTTCAACGGTGCTTAGCATCTTCGCCAGGATCTTGTCGGTGTCCCCTAGCCATTTGCTATACAGGTTATTGGCCTGCATTGAGCTCAGCGGTGCGTTGAACTCTCCCGAGCAGCACTGCATCATGAACGACTTACCAGTACCTGGAACGCCCAGCATTAGCAGGTGCTTCATACGGGCACGATCGGGCACGTTAGGACGAAACCCGGTCTTGAGGAAGTCTTTCAGGCCGCCTAATCCCACGACGCTCTTGAGTGTGAAGAAGTCTCGCTCTGGGCGATAATCTTTCTCAAACTGTTCCAGCGGTATAGCCTCAAGCCAGGACTCAACGCGTTTCCCGTTTTTCATGTACTTCACACGTGCACGGACTTCGTCGTCCTTCAGCTGCTTGTTGCTTACGGAGGTTTCTTCCGCGATCATAGTCACGTCGGTCGCTTCCGCTAGCTCTGTGGCAGGTGTTGGCCACAGTTTTATCTGCTGCACAAACTCTGGACTCCAGACATCAAGCTTGCTCGCTCGCGCGAGGTGGCTTGCCTTCTTCTGGAATACAGCTGCGGCATTCAGATAACCGTAGTCACTGATTGTTTCAGCTGTATACTGAGCGGTCTTAGCCCGCGACAGGCCAGCCGTAGCGGCTAGCACTTGAGGTGTGACCTGATCCTCGGACATCCCTAGCTCGACAACCAGTGCCGTACGTTCTTCCGAAGTTGGAAGATCGTGATTGACGTATTCACAGTGAACCGTCAATTCCTCTGGAAGTTCGAAGTTGGGCGTGGTCTGCATCACTACACACACCCGAGTGCCTTGACCCACGTGAATGATCTTCTGTATGAAAATCAATAACCCTGCGTCCACTGCCCCTTGCGGGCCTGTTGGATACAGGTGTTTGTCAAAGTTGCGAATGCACAGGATCCGTTGTACATTGTCTTCGCTCTCTGCTTCACCCATCTCTTCACGATACTGGCGCCCACGTGCTGCTCCCAGCAATTGTTCGAGCGTGTCGTGAAGCCCAATTTTCTGCGGAGGTGCACCGCTGTTAAATCCGAGGGCTTCAATGTCTTCGTCCGCTGAGGCATCTTCGGCGAATACAGGCTCGCCACATGCATCCGTCAATCCATCGGCAGCGTCCCAGAAACATAGATCCCAGGGATCATCCGTTCCGTTGGTTGCCCGCGCAGCTGTTCCCAGCTCCGTGAGGCATTCCTCTGGTTCCACGCTCGTGAGTACGAGCCCGGCTTGACCTGAGGCAAAATAATTTCCTAATTTCTTTATTACACTCATCTATCTTCTCCTGGTTAAATTTAATTGGTTGGTCACTCTGTCTCAGGAACTTTCTGAGTGTGGTCTCCTTGGTAGAACTCCGGCTTCTTCACCGAAGTATCCGGGGTTCCGCCGATAAGTGCTTTGGTCAGCGGCTGCGTAGCTTTAACACAAGTTCCACCCGCGTGACCTACGGCTTCCACCGTCGTCTCGCCCTCTGCATTTATCGTGATTACGATTTTCTTGCTCATTACATTCCTCCGTTTTTGGGTGTAACTTCAATCTTCACGCGCCCGTCAGGTAGCGTGATTTTCTTATAGCTGCCGAACTCGGGGTTTCCGGCCTTAATTTCCTTTTGAATCGTTCGCTCTGCGGTCTTCACCGCGTACGACTTCTTCAACTCTCCGCCCCAGGAATCGCTCCCGGTTGCTCCTTGCTTGTGCTCGCCAACGCCTGGGCTTCTGAGAAGACCATTTCCCTGCGAATAGAAATCCGTCATCATTAGGTACTCGCCCTTGTTAACGGGGTGAGGAACCAGTCCGATTTCATAAGCACTCTTCGTGCCTTTTCCATCCTTATACTTGATGACAAACTCGGCGTCTTTGCCGACGACATCCTGAGACAGCTTCCCGTAAGCCGCCTTAAACGTCTTCGACCTGAACATCTTTTTTTGATCTGCCAGCGTCCACGGCTTCTTCTCTAACTCAAGAAGGTTCTTCGGGAGTTTGACTCCCTCCTTAGCCGCCTTGTCGTGGACATCCACGCCCTGCTTCTTTAACGCGGCCATCAACTTGATTTGATAGATCCCTGGTAACGGGTAATCCCCGACCAGGTTTCCGTGGTCCGTTGCCCATGTTCTATATTCTTTTTGTCTGACGAGTTGGAGCTCTGGGCATTGCTCCTTTACCGTCATTGCGAGACTTTCAACGTCAGTCACGCAGAATCCGCTTTCAAGATGACTCATAGTTTCCCTTTCAATAAGAAAGGGGACCGCCAGTAAAACTGACGATCCCCTGTATGGAGTTAAGATTAGCTACTTACTTCGAAATATTACGGTGCCCCTACGGCGCCGCTTACGATCTTCTGAAGATGCTGAATGGCTTCTTCAGTTTTCCCGTCCTTTAGTCGTAGCAGTGATAGTTGTTGCATTAAGGCGTCTATGTTCTCTAAATAGACTGCTTGCATTTCCTCGGTCTTTGCGGTCTGGCTACCGTAGATAGCTGAATACATCTCTGGATCATCAGCATACTCCGAGTCTACTCGGGCCGATTGATCGCCGTCTAGAGCCAGCCGGAGCATATCGAAGGGTTTGACAACGCCTTCTTCTCCCAGCACCTGACCAATGTATTCTCGAATTTCTTCGGAAAATTGAGATTCTTCGGAGTCATCAGGAGGCCACAAAAACATAGCCTCCGTGATGCCTAGAAGTATCTCACCAGCATCCGCTGGATCAAACTCGTCAGGCTGGAAGTCGTCTCCGGAAAAGATGTTACACAGCTCAATGAAGCGTGTAACATCTTTGTAGAAGAAGTTAGTAGTCACTACCGTGATGGCTGCCATGATTTTATCAAGAGCATCCTTAGGTAGCTGAAGCCGGTAGTCGTCCTCCAGCTCAAGCCGGATGGTTTCCGGCGACCACTCCAAAGACTCTGGCCCGTAATTATCCATTACCAGTAAGAAAAGAGGAGACGCAAACGATTCTTCCGCTAGCAATAAAGCCCTGCCTGCCGCCCGGGGACTTACCCTGTACGGCTGCGTGGAGCTTGAGCTAGCTGTCTTCTCTTGCTGCTTCAAGAGATTCCGAAGTAAATTGTTTCTGGTTTGCATGATTAAAACGTCCTTGTCTATAATGCAACCGAGCTCGTAACGCGCCAATATCGCACATGATGTGTGTCAGCGCGTATTCGCCCAGCTTAGCTGCCAGTTCTGAATTTTCTGTATCCCAGAATTCCGATTCTCCTGTGAACGATACCCACCGGGAATCACATACGGCCAGCATGGTAGCTTGGCAGCACAGTCCCAGACTGGAGGCTTCATCGAACTCTTCGATCTTTTCCCGGAAGCACTTCAAGATATCGTATATCTGCGCGTCAGAGAATAGATTCAGGTGAGCAAGCCAGTCGCCCGCACCAACAACCAAGTCGGAATCAGTCTCAACTGCCCGCTTTAGCCGTTTGATCTGGGCTTCATCCAGTATTACGAATGGGCTCATTGGCGAGCTGTCACCTCGTACCGGGCTCGGTAAGCGGCAGGCTGGCAGCGGGCGTGTGTGACCGGTAAGGTCTCTCCACTGTCATCCGCCAACTGGCCATCAATAGTCTCGCCTAGGTGATTGACCGGGTAGGCTGGGTCGACAGCACGAGAGATTCCAGGTAACCCTGTGATGCCTTCCTTGGTAGCAGCCCCTAAAACGAACTCACGAGCCTTTGCAGACCCTAGTTCTTCTATCTGGGCTACGAAAGAATCGGCATCACTTTCAATTAGTACCGACCCGCGTGAGCCGTCTCCGGTTATTTTTATCTCTAGTGCTCGTACTGACATTATATTTCCTTCGAAAGAATTTAGCGGCGATGAACGTTAGTCCGTCTATTATAGCGCAGGCAGCAAGGAACTGCCAGAATGTTATCATCATGTTCTTCTCCTTACACGTTGCGAAAATGGTCAAGTAGTTTTATTGATATCCAGCCCGCGGGGGCTAATAACACCACAACCAATAGGTAGGTCATGGTTTGTTCATCAAAAAATTCCATGGTCATTCTTCCTTTCGTAAATCGTATGCTTCTTTATATTCGTCCTGTATTCTCGCTGGTACTCCCAGCCAGGTGGGCGGACCGCCTTCAAAGTACGGCGCTGGAACCAACACTCCGCCGCGGGCGAATGCGTTGTAGCTATCACACGTGATTGTTCTTCCTGCCTCTACGTTTTTCTCCACGAACGTAACTGAGATCATGGCGGTGTGATCAGGGTCTGACTCACGCACCGAGCAAAACGCTGCCTGTGCTGTGCCAAACTCCTCCGTCTCCACTTTGTATTCCCGTCCTTCACTGTCGTAGGGCGTCGGCTTAAACCAACTGACAACCCAAACGTTTTCTTCTTTAACTAGCTGCATTGCTGTACTCCTCTTTTCCCAATATCTAAGAAAAAGCGTGAGAGTCCAGGGGGACTCTCACGCAATACCGTTTGGATTGATCACATGAACATTAGATGTATACACAAACTATGTGTTGTACTTCTAATCACTATCATGTGACCAATCCAACCGGACTTATACAGCCTCTTCTTGAGGCTGTGTTTTTAACTCGGCACGCACCACGTTGATATCTCTATCAGCGTCGATGCCAAGTTTTACCGACCCCTTAGACGTACTCGTGACGAGCACCTCTATCGGGCTGTAACCGGGGACGCTGATTATCAGCGACTGTCCGGGCTTGCGTGTTAAAATTAACATATCGCGATGGTCCTTAAAAAAGTTTAGTGCTGAGACAGTTCGAGTTCGTCCACGTCCAAATAGGGCGTGGATGATAGTTCCCGTACCCTCGCCGTTTCCATTGCCCCGGCGGGGGAGCACCCGTTTGTTACGTAAAAATCCGCCAGTTGGCGGATATTAAGTTTTTCGTCTTCATCAACTTCAACGTAATCAGCATCTTCTTTCACATCGACGGCCTGAAAGCCCTCGATGAGTCCTAGTCCTGTTTCCAGGGAGATTTCCCCGGACATAGAATTCGCTTTATCAAAGCGATTGATTCCTTCTCGCGCTTGCAAATCTAACTCTGCTAGTTCCTGGAGTTCTTCGTATGACCTATTCATAATATTCTTCCTTCATGGTTAAGGCCGTACCGATAGGCACGGCCAAGAAAATATCAGAGCACCGAAATAGCGCTCTGTTTGCTTCTCACTCGCCCGCTTTTCTAGCTCTGGCCGCCGCCATCGCTGTAGTGAACTCCACAGAGTTCACTACTAGCAATTCGACTCGGAAAAGGTAGCGATAGACAATCCTCGCTGGGGCGGTTATTAGCCGCCAGCACAGCTTGGTCATCTTGATAATATCCATAATAAATGGGGTTTTCATATCATGTCTCCCAGACATAAGCCTCAGATAAAGGGTGAGGTATCCCTAATTAAAAGGTTCTGAATCGTCAGTACGGGTAGAACCACAGTCCCGCATTCGCACACTCGCTATAGCCTTCGTGCGATTCATCCTGCTCCGTTTAACGCCCAGCTTGGCGATCCAGAGCACGCCCCCTTTACGGGTTTCGCGTGTTGGTATTTGTGACAACCTCGGTTGCCACTGCTGGATGGACTTGAGGGCGGTAAGGTGACGCATCTCGCGCCTACAGTACCGTAGCCCACGCCTAAAAGGTCCCCATCCATAGCCCCGTAGGACATTCACTTTCGCAAGGTCGTGCTTCTAACAACACTCGGAGAACTCTTGCCTATCTCCGAGTTCTTTCTTAAGACGGTCTTGTAAAAGACCGCCTTTTTTCTCCCAATCCTCGATGCAGTACTCTCGTACTGACCTGAGGGCTTGGGCCGCAATGGCCCAATTTTGAGATGGGTCCTGTCCGCGGGGCAGCTCGTGCTGCCCGCAGATATCCTTTACCCACTCGGGTAAAGGACTTAGGTCCCAGTCGCCAGGACCGAAGTCCCGCGACCACGAAAAAACAGAGATTTCTTTGTCCGTGAGCGGACGAAAATTATCACTCTTTTTCCACTCATCCCACACGGCACTCCAGTGCCAAGTCGGCCCATTGGGACTCGAATAGCGTCCCTCGTCGCACTCAGGGATATCGCTATCCCAGTGCCAGATTACAGGCGGCATTTTAATAGCCGCCAGAGTTTCAAGCGTTTCAATAACAGTATCGTAAAATTTCAAGAAAGTCATCATGGTAAAATCTCCTTACCATAAGCCTCAAAATAAAAGGGTGAGGTATCCCCGTAACCGGCAAAACACTTTGCCGGCGTTAATAGTTTAAGGACATTGCGGTCCCAAATAAAAACTAAAATCGAGGATTGCGAGCAAGATAGCTTGCAATCCGTTCTTCCGCCCTTTCGGGCGTGGACTCTTGCTGGACCCAGGCCTCGTGGGAGACCTGGCGGTCCGGGCCGTGCTTGGCCCAATCCAACGCCTGGTGGAGGTTTCGGACCTCAGAGCGGAGGTTGTAAAGTCTCCGTTCGTAAATTATTGTCAGGAATAATCCGAACACTGCCGTAGTAAAAAATATCATAGTATTTCTCCCTTTCCAATGGCCAATGAAAAGAACCCCAGCCGCCATTGGCAGCGACCGGGGCCCAAAAATAAAACCGTACAGAGCAATCGGCTACATCTTCCACAAGTCCGATTGAATCTCACGCCACTTGTTTAAGAACCTCTCCGTACAATGATGCTCGGATGCCACCCAGCCATTGGGTGTGATTCTCAAACGGTTGACGCTGCCAAAGATCCCATTAGTATTATTGACGCAAAAGTCTGATTCTGCGTCGCAGGCGCAGAAGAGCTCATAAGCTATTTCTGCAATTGCGTGGCCCAATTCCGAACACTGAGTGTCGGTAGGTTGCATAACGTTCTCCTTTCAGATAATCCCAACGATACCAATGAAAAGAACCCCGATCGCCGTTGGCAGCGACCGGGGCCCAAAAATAAAAACGTACAGAGCATAGAGTACCACCATGTTGATTGCCCTATAGTCTTGCTATAGGTGGCCTACCGTCGTCCTCCGTCTTCCTTACGGTGGTGGGCTAGCATGGTATACAGCGCTACCATCCGGAACGCCTCCACCGACCCTCTGCCTGGGGGTCAGTTGGTTTTGCCGGAGAGACGCCTGCCAATGGCAAACGACTCTGGCTATCCCCTAAGGGATGCCAAGCTGAGCGACGCGGAATACGGCTCGTCCCGTACTCGTCAGGCATCTCCGTAAGGAGATCCTCGTCCTCGCCCATCTGGAATCTTTACGTCCAGTTATATGCAGTTTAATGACCTGCTTAGGTCCATTTGGTTAAAACCGTACCCAGGAATCGAACCTGAGTTACGCCAACCCTCTCAGGCTAGGCGCGTAGACAAACCAGTCTACGGCAAATGACAGTGACCGCTCGTCAGGCGTCAAGGCGCTACCCCGAGATATTACGCCGGATAATCATCCGGATTGAATGAATTCCACTCTGATGAAGAAGCCAATTTTGAAAACTGGCAATCAGAGCTTCTCACTATTGTCTGCCTGGCTTCACTAGCCAGACGTTGAGCGTGCGAATCTTCAGTCGCAGGCTGATGTTGGAAATCGAATTGTGGAACTCATACTGAGCTACCAATGACTTCCTCTTAAGACGAGCATAGTGGGCAACCCGCCTCGGCACGATTATTGGTTGGTTCCGTTTCGACGAACGGGCTGACAATTTCCGTGCCTGTACCTTATATGAAAACCCCATCAAACAACGTGTTTTAGGGGGGTTAAAGGGCTAAGGTTCCCTTCATATAATTATGACACCAAAAACGCCTTTATTTAGGTTAAAAGGTGTACTCCGTAACCTTGCCTCCAGCGGCTAATCTTACGCGTACCTTGTCCGCCCGGAGTAGTTTCTTAAGCCTGCTTTTTTTCTCTTTGCCCATGCTAACGACCTGTTGCTTCGCGGCATTCACAGATTGCACGCGTTTGCTTGCCGTTCGGCTACATCTTCCACAAGTCCGCCTTGCCGACAGGTTAGCAACGCTTTTTAGGAAGGGAAACTCTCGGATGAAGTTAGGGTTGCCCGCCATTGAAACGAGAACTGCCTCTTCGATTATTAGTAGCTTATGAAGTGTGGGTGCGGCCATTATTTTTCCTTAAACACTGCTGGATTGTGAAGATGTGGATCCTGGGTCAGGCGGAGACGGACACCAAACAGACTCTACCGACTGTAGTGACGATAGCTTCTCCATGGCCGAAACCAACGTGCAAGCCTCTGCCTGGATCTCAGTCCAGATAGAATCTGCTTGTGTGGCGGACTGTACGTCCAGTTCTACGTAGTTTAGCCGGTAATATGGCCATTCCATGTCCGGGTTAGGGGACCCCGCAGGGATAGAGGCTAGCTGTGCCGGGCCCGCGACCGCTTCGAAGGTGTCGCAGTCCTGGGAGGTGTAAGGACTCGGGGGATTGCGCTTGTAGACAAATATGAATTCATCCAGATCCGCTCCCTCCACCGCTGTTACTTCTACGCGTAACCGGTAGGCACCGTAGTTATTAAAGTTCACAGCCGTTGCGGCGTACCGCGTTAGGTGGATGCGTCTAGTTGTCAGGACTGCCATCAAACTTCTCCGTATCTCGTAGAGAGGACTATACCCGACGGCAGTGTTAACGCCTCCGGCCTATAGCCCCGTTTTTTATGTATGTAGTCAGTTACTTTTGTCACTACGTCGGGACGCGTGGTTGCCCACTGCTCGAGTAGCCTTATCCATTCATTATACAACTGGCTGTGTTTAATGCTTAGACTACTTTGTTCTACTTCAGCATTCACTAGTAAAGCTTCCGCGATTTCTCTGTCTTTGTCTAGCTCGGGAACACTCTCCCAAAAAAAAGGGTCATCCCATAGCTGCATTACCACGCCGTGATCTATTTTCATCTTGTTGGGTCCCACGGAAATTTCTCCGAGTAGCCGCGACGCCCGCCCTGCTCTCTTGCAGGACACGCAATTAGGCTTTTACCCCGGTTCCACTGCTTAATCCCGTAGCCCGCCTGATGCATCTGTTCCCCGATTGTAATGTCGCCTCCGTTATGACCCAGGCGAGGGCAGGGGACGTTGGCTGCACGCATCGCCGCTGTTTCCATTGCCCAGGCCCAGCCCACGGCGAAATCAATCACGCTGCCGTTTGGGGACTCAACCTGGCCTCCACGGTTGCGGAACTGCTTACCCTGGTACCACTCAGCTTCCTTAAACCAGTCCGCGGGCTTTCCGCCATCCTTGACGTAATGCTTGAGGTCGTGGTACATCAGGTTACCGAACATCCTGAAACTGTAATGGTGGTTATTAATAATTGTCTGGCAGAGGTCGTTGATCCACTGGGGCTTTACTACCCAGGTGTCATCGTCAAGCCAGAGGAAATAGTTTGAATCAATAGGCCGCTGGGGGTCGTGAAGCATTTCCCGCATGACGGGGTACTTATGCCGGTTCTCGCTATTGATGTATAGCTTTGTAAGCGGCAGCGTACGCAAGTAGTCAAGTGTCACCTGCGGTACTTGATTAGTTGCCACACGAATGTCTAACCGATCTGCGGGAACCGATGCCAGTAAACTAGACAGGCACCTCTTTGCCAACTCGGGATGAGGACCGTAACAAAGAACGCAGACTGTTAATTTGCCTCCAATGATGGGATCGTCCATAACTTCTAGTTTACGCTGGATGGTGGGCGTGTCTTCCTTCTTTATCTCATACGGATGTACCTTCTGATAAGGCTTCTGGTCTCGCACCTCCACAGAGGGCTCCCGGATAACTGCAACAGGACTCGAAGCTACCTGATACGCTTCTTCCGTAGGGGCAGCCGTGCTAACTTGCTGGTTAACCGTATCCGGAGTCACCTTGATAAGCTGAACACGGGGAATAGCCACGGCAATCGAGCCTGCTTTAAATTCTGCATTTTGACTACCATACTTACCCGTTGGAGGTTGAATAGGGGGTAGCACTCCTTCGTCGTAATAGTCCATAACCGCCTCAACTACGTGATCTGATAAAATAAGGTCTTGGCACCGGGGAACTGCGTGTGAGTTTTCTGGTCGAACAGGTTGCCGACACATCTGATATGACTTACGTGACAGGTCCGCAGGATCTAAAGGAACTGTTCGTTTCTTCCAGCACCCCTGCACGTCGCAGCAATCCAGTAACCCAATTGTATGCAAAAACTTGTGCTCTACCTTCACGGGATTGGCATCTTTTCCAAAAGCCTCAAACTTATTGGTATATGCCTCAAACCATGGCTCTTCTCGTCCCCCCGCGTGAACGACGCACGGCCTATCAAACGCCGCCGCAATATGCATGGCGCCAGTGACCCCGCAGATAACGCCATCTGCATGCAAGATCATGTTCCAAAGATCGCGTACGTTCTCGGTTTTCCCCACCATATTCGTGACGCCACGTAAGGGGGGATGAACATGACTGGCATGAGACGCGCCAGCCTGGATGCAATGGATGCCCTGCATCGCGAGCTTGTCAACTACTTCCTGATGGCGATGAGCGTGCCAGTGCTTCACCGTCATGTCTGACTTGCCGCCTGATACGATTATCCAGTAACGCCCCTGTATTCGCCGCTTACGCTCTGATGCGTCTAAGTGCAGGTCAGGACGGGGGTCGGTGACTGGAACCTTAATCCCTGTCTTCTTCTCGAAGTCGTAGTGATACCAGGCGAGGATGTGTTTCATCTCTTTACGACCGCCGTACTTAGCGTAGGCGTTCCACTTGATGGCATCGCCCCACTCGACGGTGGCCTTAAGTGGACGAGGTAACCCGGTTTCTTCGAACTTGGTAACGTGCGGGTTGTTCCACCAAACGTTCGTCCAGTTTGTATCTACTTTGATTTCATACTTGTCTGGGTAGGCTAGCTGAATGTCACGAACAAGACCTGTCAGAAGCACCGTGTCGCCTAGGGCCCATCGGTGGCGGATGACGATTCGCTGCTTAGCCATGTAACTACCCTCCGCTCAGTGACAACTTAAGGACCCTACCTTTCGAATCCTTGAAAACGAGGGCTTGTTTCGTTGTAGAATAGTATATCGTGTTATTGAGCGCGAGTGCGTCAGTTATTGCCGGAATAGGCAGACCGTTCTGCGCTTTCAACGTGCCAGACGCTCCCTGATACCCCTGGTAGCCCTGATTACCTTTGGCCCCTCTTTCCGCTGGCGGTTGTTCCGTAAGCTGCTCCACGCTAGCCGCCAGCTCGGTGACGGTATCGAACCACCCTCCACCGTACGGGTCGAAGTTTGGGCTCAGGCTTATTGGGGAAGGGTCACTATACTGCGGGCCCATCGGGCCTTCTGCCCCCTGTGCTCCAGTTAATCCTTGTGTGCCCGTGCCTCCTGTCGATCCTTGTGTTCCCGCAGATCCTGTCGATCCTGTTGATCCCTGTGTTCCCCCGTATCCCTGCGTACCTGTTGATCCCGTTGATCCTGTGCTTCCTTGTGTTCCTACGTATCCCTGCGTACCTGTTGATCCCGTTGATCCCGTGCTTCCTTGTGTTCCCGCAGATCCTGTTAATCCCTGTGTCCCTGTTGATCCCGTGCTTCCTTGTGTTCCCGCAGCTCCTGTGCTTCCTGTTAATCCCTGCGTACCTGTCGATCCTGTGCTTCCTGTTAATCCCTGCGTACCTGTCGATCCTGTGTTTCCTGTTAATCCCTGCGCGCCCGTTAAACCCGTGCTTCCTGTTGATCCTGTCGATCCTGTGTTTCCTGTTAATCCCTGCGTACCCGTGTTTCCTGTTAATCCCTGCGTACCCGTGTTTCCTGTTAATCCCTGCGTACCCGTTAATCCTATTACTCCCTGGTAACCTTGGAATCCCTGTGCGCCCGTTAAACCCGTGCTTCCTGTTAAACCCGTGTTTCCTGTTAATCCTGTTGATCCTGTTGATCCCTGTGTACCCGCTAATCCTTGCGGGGCTTGCGGTCCTTGATTACCCTGTGGTCCTGCGTAACCTTGCGGTCCTTGATAACCTTGCGGTCCTTGATAACCTTGCGGTCCTCGGTAGCCTTGCGGTCCTCGGTAACCTTGCCGTCCCCGATAACCTTGTGCTCCCCGATAACCTTGTGCTCCCCGATAACCTTGTGCTCCCCGTGGTCCCTCTGGTCCATCTGGTCCCTGTGGTCCCTGTGGTCCCTGTGGTCCGTCTGGTCCCTGTGGTCCATCTGGTCCCTGTGGTCCGTCTGGTCCGTCTGGTCCCTGTGGTCCGTCTGGTCCATCTGGTCCCTGTGGTCCGTCTGGTCCCTGCGGTCCCTGTGGCAACCAAAACTGGAAGTTGAACTGGGGTAGGCAATCCTGTGCGTTCCCAACGGTAACCTCGCCTTGCGGAACAGTACCGGGGATAACCTTGACGTCAATCGTAGCTGAAACCTCAGGGCATGGTCCTTGCGGGGCTTGTGGTCCTTGAGGTCCTTGAGGTCCGTCTGGTCCCTGTGGTCCTTGAGGTCCTTGAGGTCCTTGCGGACTCTGGGGCAACCAAAATTGGAAGTTGAATTGTGGGATGCAATCCTGTGCATTCTCCACGGTAACCTCACCTTGCGGGTCAGATCCGCCCTCGGTAACCGTAACTACAACTGTGGCTGAAGCCTCCGGGCATGGCCCTTGTAGC
>TARA_R110002051_G_scaffold4683_7_pt1 | contig 34371 bp, 32 predicted proteins | sample TARA_R110002051 | Tara Oceans TARA_R110002051 (sample SAMEA4397023) | marine metagenome | biome: Polar Biome; feature: [MES] marine water layer (ENVO:01000295) within the mesopelagic zone...; material: water (ENVO:00002006), including particulate matter (ENVO:01000060) such as...... | reverse complement strand
TTTGGAAAAAAACGGACTATAATTAAACACTTTTGCCGCGTGGAACGCCAAACCTATTCCCCAGAAAAAAGGAGTTGAAAAGGTTCCAAAATTAAAAAATGCTTCGCTAAAAGATTCACCACTACTCATTCTTGCCATAGTGGTAATCGTGCATATGAAAGCATTCACCAAGATATAGACTAAAAGGTGTATATAAAATCCCTTTAGTTCTTTCACCTGCTTTTGTGCTCTAGCCAATTTATCTGATTGTTCAAATTCGTTTAATTCCATCGTGTTGTTTTTTCTTCCTGTTTCATGAACTCTTGAATTTTTCGTTCTTCCCAATCTCGGTTCATAAACGGATTCAAGTTAAAGATTTTATTCGCTTTTATAAATAAACTGATTCCTAATCCGAATACTACCCACAGAAACCAAGGATACTGCCATTCATTTAGATAATAGTTAATAGAGGCAACAATAGCAATGGTAAATAGTGCCGATGATACCTTTCCGTAAAAAATCTTAATTTCGTTTACTCGCTCTCGTGCTTTTAAATATTTCGTGTTATCCATGATCTTCAGTTTAATAGGTTATGATTCTTGCATGAATTCTTTTATCTTTCTTTCTTCCCAATTCTTTCCGAACAATGGGTTGTATCCGTAGGCACAAAGACCGTTTATCAATAGGCCGAACCCCCAACCTAATGCAGGAAATATTGCCCATGGAAAATCTGTAATTCTATAATTAATATACGCTAGAGCTGGTATTACTATACAGTATGCCAATGCATTTCCGTAGAAGCCCTTTATTGCATTTACCTTTTTTTTTGCTTCTTGATATTTATAATTCTGGTCGTTTGTGAAATTTGATTCCATCTTTATCTTTTTTTAGATTACTACTATTTGATTTTTATACTTCAAATTTCGGTAGTTATCCTTAGTTTTAAAAAATTGAACTACCCAGTTGTACTATTTTATGACTGAATTGTAGGTTTAATTATCTGTTGTAGTATTTCTGTGATTTCAAATTGAATTTATGTGTTCCGAATAATTTATAACTCAATTCTATCAAAAGGCTGGCTATTTTACCCTCCCATTTCCCTTCAGATTGAAACCACTCGAACCGACATTATTATTTACGCATTAAACACCATACGCTTTCTTTGCGCTTTCAACTTGCTCCGCTTCTGTAGTATCAGGATAAAGCAGGTATTTAGGCGCAATAATGGGCTTGGTATCGTTAACCTTGATTTTTGTTATGGTGGCGAACAGAAATTTATCCTCTGTCATAGTATTCAAAACATTTTCCATTTTAGAGAATTCTGAAGATGATTTCTCGATGATTTCAGCCGTTCCTTTCAATTGAAAGCCTTTTTGTTTTAATATGTCAATACAGCTAATACAGACGTTTTTGTTCTGTTTTATATTACGAACTGTTTGTGGTGATGCAATATTCGCAACAATGATACTATCATTTTCGAAATAGCTAAAAATCTCTTTAGGAGAAACATTAGGTACATTTTCAGCTGATGATGTCGCAAGCCAGCACAACACGCTTGTGTTAATTGAATCTTTAATTTCTGCGGTTAGCTTCATTTCATTTCAACTTTAAAAAACAATTAGAAGTTATCCTTTTCCATGAACTCCCTAATTTTCTTTTCTTCCCAATTCTTACCGAAAAGAGGGTTGTAACCATATGCTTTTAAACCATGGCCCAACAAGCCAAAACCCCAACCTAGTGCAGGAAAAATTACCCATGTAAAACTTGTAGTTCTGTAATTTATATAAGCTAAAACAGGAATTACGATACAATATGCCATAAGATTACCATAAAAACCTTTAATGGCCTCTACCCTCTCCTTTGCTTTCTCATACCGTTTAGAACTTATAAATGTTTCTTGGGTTTCCCTAAACGAAACAGTACTGGTCAACATCGGTAATCGTACCTTGAATTCTTTCGCAGTTTTAAAGATTTGCATTTCTTTCTTGGTTAGAATTGCATAGCGCTGGCGTATATTCTGCAAGCCTACACCACTGCTCTTTTTCACAACTTGCTTCTCTTGTAAATTATTGGTTACATATAAATAGCCATCTTCTTCAAAAATCTTTATATGTAATGGTTTAGAGGATGTTACCACGTTGTGCTTCACTGCATTCTCTAATAATAATTGAAGAGATAAGGGTACTATTTTAGCCTCAGGATTTAAGGCCTTATCCGGAATTTCAAAAATAATACTGTCCTCAAAACGCATTTTCAATAAGCGTACATAGGTCTTCGCAAACTGAAGCTCTTCATCAACAGAAATTAGATTTTTACTTTTCTGTTCTAACACATATCGATATACTTTAGAGAGTGAGGTTGTAAATTTTTGTGCCTGTACGGGATCTTCCTCTATTAAACTGGTCAATACATTAAGGCTATTGAATAAAAAATGAGGATCTAGTTGATTTTTTAATGCATCGAATTTAGCGGAAGCTGAACCTGCAATAATTTTTTGCTCTTTTACTTTGGTTTCCTGTAGCGCTTTATAAAAGTAAAAAGCATGTAAAAAGAGCGATACAATTAGTGTTATTACTAATGCGTAAATGTAATATTCAGATTTTTCAGTAGTGATAAACGTGTTAAAATCCATGCCGAATAAAACAACTTCCGTAAACCAACGTACTACGGCAAATGCCAATACTGTTAGTACAATAGATCCTAAAGCACCAAACCATAATCTTTTTTGAGTCTGTTTATCCCAACTATAAATTTTCGATATATACTCGTTATAATAGGCATTTACACAGGTAAGTACGAAAGAATAAATGAAGCTTACCCCCGAAAATTGTAACTCCCTATACGTAGATATTTTATCCCAATCTGCAAATAACAATCGAATAATCACCATAATTACAGTGATGACGATACTAGCCCTTAAAACCTTTAAAAAACTACCCATTCATTATACCTTTTGTGCGCTTTGCTAAATGCAACCTTCTAATCTTTAAAATTAGGGATTTCCTTTAACAACTGTAGAATCAATAATCGAAGGCTACCTTATAAGCGAATTTGTAGTATTTAGTACCTAGTAAAAAAAAATACAGTCCGAAATGTCAATTAAGACTTCCGAACTGTATTTCACAATATAAAGGTTGGTTGTTTTCTATTTTGAAAAAGTAAACTCTGGTAATTTTATAATTTCACCTCCTTTTTCTGCAGATTCATGTGATAATATACCCACACAGGTAATATTGGCAGATTGTTTTGCATTTGGGTATGGTGAAGTACCCTTTACCAAACCGTCAACAAAGGCATGCACCAAATGTGGATGTGAACCTCCATGACCGGCACCTTGTGTAAATGACAAATGCTGATTGTCGCCTTCATCGTAAACACCATGGGTTGTAAAGGATTGAATTTCTTTTGGTAATAGCTTTGCGAAATCTGGACTCTCAACTTCTTCCGGAATTTCTGGTTCTGGTTTCTTAGCCGTATGCACTACTAATGGCTTGCCTTCAATTAAAGGCCATTCAACCGACTTCTTTGACCCATACACTTCAAAGCTTTCTCTATACTGTCGGGCTACATCAAATAACGAACGATACACTTGGGCACTCAAATCTGAATTCCTGAATTTTATATGGGTGGTTTCAACTGCATATGGTGAGTTGTATTGTTTAATCAATTCTTCACGAATAGTACCCGAACCAAAACACGAAACATATTCAGCTTCATCTCTTGTAAGACCTAGCACTGGACCAACGCAATGGGTCGCATAATGCATAGGTGGTAACCCGGGCCAGTAATTAGGCCATCCGTCCATATCTTGTTGATGACTTGCCTTTAAAAATTGAACCTTACCCAATTCACCATTGTCATATAACTCTTTCATATAAAGGAACTCCCTAGCATATACAACCGTTTCCATCATCATATAGGTGAGTCCGGTTTTCTCGGTAAGTTCTACGATCTGTCTACATTCATCAACGGTAGTCGCCATAGGCACGGTACATGCAACATGCTTACCTGCTTTAAGCGCTTGAATGGACTGTTGGCCATGATTGGGAATCGGCGTATTTATATGAACCGCATCTATCTCATCATCTTTCAACAGCTCCTCATATGAAGTATATCTTTTAGCGATATCAAAAGCGTCCGCAATCCCATTTAACTTTTCTTCGTTTCTTTGACAAACAGCAACCAATTCGGCATTCGGATGCTTTTTATATATGGGAATAAACTCCGCTCCAAAACCAAGTCCTACGATTGCTACTCTAATTTTCTTTTGGCTCATGTTTTACTTTTAATCATTAAACGTTTGTTTTAAAAACTCTAAACCTTTTTGGGCAAATTCATCTTGACTTTTGGCCATGGTTTTCCAAATACAAACCGCTGCTGCCAACTCTTTTATTTCTGGAGTAAAGCTTTCTATGACCAAACCACCACTATAGTTTATATCGTCAAGACCAAGCTTAAAATCTTTCCAAGGTGTAAGTCCTGTACCGGGCACGCCCCTATGGTTTTCAGAAACCTGTACATGAATTAATTTGTCGCCAACGGTATTGATGGCATCTCTGATATTCTTTTCTTCTATGGTCATATGAAAACCATCTAATACTACCATTGCCGATGCATGATTGATATCTGTTACCAATCGCATCAAATCTTCAGCAGTATTTACCATATCAGATTCAAACCGGTTCAATGGCTCTAAAGCAATTGAAAGGTCATGCGCATAGGCCATTATACATACTTTATGTAGGTTGGTCACAGCCAAATTCCACTCAACCTTACGCTGATCTGGTGATACCATACGTGCCTTACCTACTGCAGAATACATTGGACCGGCCAAAAAATCAACACCCCAAATATTACAGAGTTCAAAACATTGTTCTAAATAATCAAAACACTGTCTATGTATTTTTGAGTCGTTATGGGTAAGGTCTTTACTTGGGCCAAATGCACCACATACAGAAACCTTTAAATCATTATCTATAAGAGCTTTTTTAATTTCTTTTGCGTCTATTAAGAGTGGGTCCTCTACAGGGATCTCTACAAGATCATACCCCAATTGTTTAATCTTTGGAAACAACCCTATGCTTTTACTGGTAAAAGGAGATTGCCACAACCATGTACTTACCCCAAAATCTATTTTATTGCTCATTTAATCTCGTGCTAATTCTTTTGAAATTTACTTGACAATCATTACCCCTTGCATAATTCGCCAATGCCCAGGAAACGTACAGATAAAAGGATACTCGCCTGGTGTTGTCGGTGCCTTGAATTTCAAAGAATAGGTATCATCTGGATTCAGTAATGGTGTTGCAAACAACACATCGCTAGTTTGCGGTACATAATTAAGGCCTGCCGCATTTGGATCTGCTGCCATTTTATCGGCCGCTGTACCTACTGCTTCTTTCTTACCTGGTTTGGTAATAATCAAATTATGTTGCATAAAATCTGGATTCTCTAAAACCAATTCTACTTGTTCACCTGCTTCAACTTCAAACTTGGTGATATCAAATTTCATTTCATTAGTGATTGTTTTAATCGTAATCACTTTTGCATTAGAAATTTCCTCGGTTTTTAATTCTGAAGATTCATCAACATCGGCGCCATAATATTTCATTAAGAGTGCAGCGATATCAGAAACAGTATAGGTTTTCTTTACCTTATTCGTATAGTTTTGTTCCACCTTGTATTTCCAAATACCGTGTATTCTAATCATTTCTTCCCCAGATTTTAAATACAGCTGCCAAAAATTGCCATAGATACCACCTTCACCACCAGTATCTTCTACCCTGACCGCTATGGTATTTTTACCTGCCTTTAATACACCTATTGGAATATCATAGTTTCTGTTTGAACTAAAACTGGAAGCCATACTACCTACTTCTACTCCGTTGACATAGGTAATATCTGAATCGTCAATAGGGCCTAGCGCTAATATGTTGACTTTATTTACCATGCTTGCCGGTACAGTCACTTCTTTTCTAAACCAAACTACCCCATCAATCTCTAAACCGGCATCTTCCATATGTTGAGGAATTTCCATAGTTTCCCAATTTGTGTCATCATACGTATTAGAACTCATATCGCTAACCTCGTCAGATGGTTTTTTGTAATCAGGATTCGCTTTAACAAATGCATTTAAGTATCCTTCTACATGTTTTGCCGATGCCGCATACAAGGCTTTAAACAACCACAAGTCATTTAAAACCGCTTCGTTCTTACCAAGATCATACAGCAGTGAACCTACTTTTTGAGAAGAGGGTCGTTCTGAAAAATAGATGAGGGCAGACAATTGTACATTTGGGTCGCGATCGTTTAACGTATTAGCTTTAAATAAGGCATCGTCCGTATCCTCATTTCTTGGTAATATTTGTAAAGCCGCCTTACGTACTGCCGATGCCTTATGAAATAATGCTCCTTTAACCACCCCTAAGGCATTACTATCTGTTTTTAAAGCATCTAGCCCTTCAATAGTCCACAGGGCATGCATTGCCGCATTGTTCAAACCATTACCATCGACATCTTTTTTATTCACTAATTTGTACAAATCGTTCAGCACATCGGTATCGCCTCTTTCGACCAATAATCTTTGGGCCGTAAGTCTCCAAAACTGATTATCGCCGCTTAATGCTTCAACCAATGCTTCTGGGTCTTCTTTTGTTAATTGTTGTGCTTCATAGGTGTAATCATATTTCGGCACAACTCGCCATATTCTACCATGACCTTTATCACGTAATGGATTCACATAGGCGTTGCCTTCACCGTTTTCAGCGTCGTAGCCCCCACGTTCTGCATTCGGGGTCGGATTATGCTGTACTATGAAATTATACCAGTCAGCCACCCAAACAACACCATCTGGTCCTGTTTTAGCTTCTACTGGTGATGCCCATTCGTCAGAAGATGCAAATAAATTACCTGCATCCTCTTCTACATAACCGGCACCGTCTTTTACAATTCGTGCTTGGTGTACCAAACCACCTGTTGGCTCACAAACAAATGCAATAGTGTTCCAATACGTTTTAGGATATGTTCTTGCTGTATAAAAGTGATGCCCCGCAGCAGCGGTAAATCCTCCAAAAACATCAACCTGCCTAACATTCGGGGTAATTGGTTGCATAAAGTAATGCCCATCAATTTTAGCGCTACCATCGGTACCTATTCCTTTTACATTTTCAAAATTAGCATTGGGTATGCCTACAAAAACACTATGGGTATTATTAGCGGTGGATGCAAAAATGGAATTATCCTCCGTTAATCCCAGGCCCCATGTATTGTTACTGGTATTTGTCAACACTTCAAATGTTTTACGTTTTAGATTAAATCGATATACGTTCTGATTGAATTTGAAACCTTGACCAAAGATGTTTCCTTCAAAGCCTGAATATCCTACCACGCCGTACAAATTATTATCGATACCGAATTGAAGATTAGATGGCCCTGCATGGGTATCGAACGTACCCCAGCCATCGATAAGAATCTCTTTTACATCTGCCTTGTCATCGCCATTGGTATCTTTTAAAAATATAAAATGTGGCGCTTGAGAAACCACGATACCACCGTCATAGAAAACAAAACTTGTAGGTATGTTCAATTTATCCGCAAAGACGGTAACCTTATCGGCCTTACCATCACCATCGGTATCTTCTAAAATCTTTACCCTATCATCACCGATACTATTATCATTACGAACCGTATTAGGGTAATCGACAGTTTCAATAACCCAAAGCCTACCTTTTTCATCCCAATTCATGGCAATAGGATTTATAATATCTGGTTCAGAAGCGAACAATTCTACATCAAAACCTGCCGGTACCTGTATTAATTTTTTAGACTCTTCAGGCGATAATGGCAACTGATATTTTGGTGCGGGATCACGCTTTTCATAGTTGGGTATATTGGCACGTTCTTCATATTTTAAGGTTGGCATATCTACCATGAACGCTTCCCAATTCTTTTTCACTTGGTCTTCTACCGCCCAAAGTATTCCTGATTTCACCAACTCTTGAAATCCTTTATTCTCCCACGTACGCTCATCATGGCCGTAGGCCGTGTAAAAAACTTTTCCTTCGCCAACTTCCTTTACCCAGGTCCAAGGTTCTCTATGGTCTCCCTCTACACGTTCCATTAAAACGGTAATATCATCGGCTATTTTATCATGTACATAGGTTTCGTCCCAGGTTTCAAAAGGTTTTAATTCTTTTGTTATAGGATGTTCTTTGTTGGTGATTTCCGCTGTGAAGGTTCCGGTTTCGTGACTCATGAATTGTGCTCCGACCAAATCTATATACTCAGGAGAATTCTTGAAACAGAAGCTTGCTGAATGTAAAGGAATAAATGCCTTTCCCTTCTGTACAAAATTCAACAATGCCTTTTCTTCATTCTTATTTATTTCCTCATGATTCGCATAAACGATAAGTCCGTCATACTTATCTAGATTATCAGAATTCAAATCAGATGGCTTTTCAGTATACGTTATATTAATACCGTCTTTGGTTAAAGCCGATGCTAAAATGGGAAAATATGCCCTTGAATTATGGTGTTCAATTTCATGCCCTAAAAATAATAGTTCTATTCTACGAGGGGCATCGTCTAAACGCTCCTTTTTAGCTGGCGTACAGGCTGCAAAAAGAAGAACGACAAGGGTAATTTTGATAAATGATCGACTGAGTTTCATAAAGAGCGTTGTTTTCTACTCTCAATATTACTAAAAATAGCCCTTTAAAATTTACTCTTACTTATCACATACTGACTGTATTTTATCATTTGATTACATATTATTGACAATATTTGATAAATTAGTATGCAATTGGTCTTTAAAACTAGGATAAAACTTGTTTACCCATCATGAAATCTGCGCTTCAAAAATCACCTATACCCGAAAATAGGGCCTACTTGGCCCGGTCTTTAAACGAACCTGTATTTGACCCTCATTGGCATTTTCATTCAGAGCATCAATTATTTCTAGTACAAAAAGGTAGTGGCACCCGTTTTATTGGTGATAGTGTAAAGCCCTATAAGGCAGGAGATATCACCTTTACCGGTCCAAATTTACCACACATGTGGCGTAGTGAGAATGAGCAAGAACAAGAAAAGAATATCGCATGGTCTGAAGGGGTCGTTATTTATTTTCACGAAGATTTTTTAGGTGAAAACCTTTTACATAAAGAGGAAGCGATACGGTTGCGACAGGTATTTCATAAGAGTCTTAGAGGAATGGAATTTACTCAAAAAACCGCCCAAACGTTAAAGGAACTAATGTTAGACCTTGTTCATATGGATGGTTTTGATGGCATTCTTCAATTATTAAAAATATTAGATTTCATTAGCCGGACGAAAGAATATACGTTACTGGCCAGCCCTGGTTATACAAATACGTTACGGGTTGCGGATACCGAACGTATGTTTAAAGTATATGCATACGTTATGAAGAATTTTAAAACAAAAATGTCCCTTTCAGATTTGGCTCAATTGACCAATATGACGCCGACCTCTTTTAGTCGCTATTTTAAATTGCATGCAAATAAATCATTTTCTGAGTTTGTAAGCGAAATACGCATTGGTCATGCCTGTAAATTACTTATAGAGCAAAAGATGAATGTTTCACAAGCCTGTTATGAAAGCGGATTTCAAACCCTGTCTAATTTCAATAAACAATTTAAAACCATTACCGAGCGCACTCCCCTAGGCTATAAGAAAGAATACGAGGTGTATTAAAAGATATTTTTAAACAACAGACCTTTAAACATATACAACGGGATATATTAATGTTGATCACAAGCAGATTCAAGTACTTTTAAGTCATGGTTCTATCAAAACAACTGAATTTAACAAACACGTAACAACAAATACTTATAAGACAAATAAAAATCCTCTTGATTTTAGAAATTTATAAAGGATATGTTATATATATTTTATATTGGAGGTATATAAAACATATGTTCTATATACAATTGTTGTGCTTCATTATCAGAAACCGCTAACCAATGATAAAATTCTTTAGAAAAATTAGACAAAACATACTATCAGAAGGAAAAACAGGGAAGTATTTGAAGTATGCTATCGGAGAAATTATCCTAGTCGTTATTGGAATTTTAATTGCTGTTGCTATTAATGACACTTATAACAACTCAAAAAACGAAGCAAAAATTAAGGTTATTCTTGCTCAAATACAGGAAGACATTATTGCAGACCTTAAAGATTCAGAGCGTATTTTAAGGATTTATTTGAGAAAAGACTCTACAGCTCGTCATGTTTTAAACGATCGTGCTTCCATAAAGAATAAGTTCTGGGAATTACAACCATTTGAAGGTGATGTGAATTTTAGCGTACATAGAGAAGGTTACAAGCGCTTAATGGAGAATCTTGAGAACCTACCCGAAAAATATAATGGCCTGCTATCAAAATTAAATGATATGTATGTGGTTACCCAAGAAGACATTTACAATGCCAATGACTACTTATTAACCAAGTCTGAAAACAGTCCTTTCAACAGGATATACACCAATCCAGAGCATGCAAAACATGTTATTAATTACTTTGATACCAATGAGGCCAAAACCTATTTAATAGAAGATCCCTTTTTAAAAAACAGGACCATAGACTACATGCAAGCCTTCCGAAATATAGTGTTTACTTCAAATAGATTCAGGGTAAAAGCTACAGAACTTTACAAACAAATAGATACGCTTATAGGTAACAATGACTCTAAATTACCTAGATACCTAGAGCTACATGCTATTAAAATTTTTATTGAACCCTATTTGGGTAACTATACACATTTTGAAGGTAACAAGATAAAACATGATCTGTCTTCACTACATTTTGAAAATAACCTTATGTACTACAAAACATTCAGGGGCAAAACATATGTTTATCAGTACCAAGACAATTACTTTTTTTCTGTCAGAGGTCTCTTATTTAGATTTTATAAAAATGAAAAAGGACAACAACTCGTGGAAATAAGTGATGGCATTCGAGGTGAAATTTTGATAAAAAATTAAATTTACAAACAATATGACTCGTGATAAAATTATTCAGATGAATAACGAAAGCACAATAAAGAACTGAGGTAAAAAACAAGCAAATTCTTCCTTAATTCTCTCTTTTGTTTTTTCTGTTTATACTATCAATTTAAAGAGAATCAAACTTAAGACGTATTTAGAAAAAAGTAACAATCAGTAAGGTTAGAAACTAATTTAGTGTAAAGGCTAATCTATAACTTTTGTAAACCATGTATATTAACGAACATTTAAAACTGAATAATCAAATGATTCCATTCTTTAGAAAAATTACTAAAAAAATGACAGAGGATGACAAACCATTGAGGCATATGAGATATTCAATTGGACAAACAGACGAAAACTCATGAACGGATTCGATATAGTCATGGTCATAGCCGTTATCCTATTTGCAAGATTAGGTGTACGCTTGGTAACTCGATATATTCAAATGAAAAAAGATAATAAGGATATTTCCGATTCTAAAGATCCTTAAATATGGCCGATAAAAAGGTAATCCATGAAATTCAAAAATTAGTAAATGAATTAATTGACGTAATCAATAAAGAAATAAAAAAGGAGAGGTAACGAAAGAAGTAAACTATATAAATGCCAAAATACCCAACTAATGACAGCATACCCCTACTACTTATATAATTCCCGTAGCCTTGTTTTAAGAATGAATTTACTAATTTAGGTAACGCAATCAGCAACCTTGCACTGTAATACTCGTAGCATTAAAGTTGAATTAAATTCGAATGAAAATCAGGTACTTTTTTCCTCTACTGCTCTTTATTACAATAACATCTTGTAAACAAAAAGTCCATAATCAAATCACATCAACTAAAGAATACAATTACGGCACTCAAAATGATTCAGCTCTTTTTCATTTTAAAAAAGGCTGGGAATATATTATGGATTATGGTCAATGGACTTTATCTGAAAACGCATTTAGAAAAGCTATAGCTTTCGATTCTTCTTTTGTAATTGGTAAAAGTTTGGTAGGTAAAATATCTGGTGACGTTGATGAACGAATAACACTATTAAATGAAATTGGCCAAGAAAAAAATAAAATCAATAACGATGACCAGTTATTGCTAGAAGTTACCGTCGCAACTATAAAATTGTTTAATGCACGAGACCAAAAACAAAAATTAAATGCTAATTTCTATCCGAATTTTAAGAAAATAGCAGAGAACAACTACAGGGAGTTTCTCCATAAATACCCTAATGAAACCTATATAAAAGCCGAGTATATTGAAGTCTTACAGTCTAATCATGGGTCCAAAACAGCATTAGATAGCCTTTATTTACTCACGACAGAAAAGCAAAAAAAAATCCCTTTTTTCATTAGCTATGCTGCTACTTTAGAGTCCGATTTAGGAAATTATAAAAAGGCATTATTAATTGCTGATAAATTTAACAGCAAAATAAACGATACAACTATTCCACAACCCTACGTTTTATACGCAAGCATTTATTTAAAGATGGATAGCTTGTCATTGGCAAAATCTCAAATAGAAAAAGCCCTAGAATTAGACCCAAAACATGTATTTGCACAACGGTTCAAAAATAAGATTGATAGTAAAATAAATAATGACCAACCATAAAGCCTTAGCCAAGCTCAATAACCTGAACATACTAAAATCAGTAAACTAAAATGATACCAACCGATATGAAGAATACGCTTAAAATAGGAATGGCTCAAATCTCTCCGGTTTGGCTGAACAAAGAAAAAACTATTGATAAAATAAAAACATATATCAAAAAAGCTGCTGATGATGATTGTGAGCTTTTGGTATTCGGCGAGGCATTGCTACCTGGTTATCCATTTTGGGTATCGTTAACCGATGGGGCCAAATTTAATTCGACCACACAAAAAGAAATATATGCACATTATGTCAAGAATTCTATTCAAATAGAAGCTGGCGAGCTTGATGAAATTTGCACATTAGCGAAAGAGCATACTATGGCCATATATTTAGGTATTATGGAACGTGCGAAAAATAGAGGCGGTCATAGTATCTATTGCTCGTTGGTATACATCGATGGTAATGGTGAAATAAAATCGGTACATAGAAAATTACAACCTACGTACGAAGAGCGCTTAACTTGGGCGCCTGGTGATGGTAACGGACTGAGGGTTCATGATTTAAAAGATTTTTGCGTCGGTGGATTGAATTGCTGGGAAAACTGGATGCCATTGTCAAGAACAGCACTTTACGGTATGGGAGAAAATCTACATATTGCTGTTTGGCCAGGTTCTGATTATAACACCCTGGACATTACCAGATTCATAGCTAGGGAATCGCGTTCTTTCGTTGTTTCCGTTTCAAGTTTGATGAGAATCGAAGATTTTCCTGAAGACACCCCACATCTTCAAGAAATACTTAAAAATGCCCCTGCCACTATGGCGAATGGCGGTTCTTGTATTGCTGGACCGGATGGCGAATGGATTATTCCACCAGTTGTCGACAAAGAAGGTCTAATTACTTCTACTATTGATTTTAATCGCGTTCTAGAAGAACGACAAAACTTTGATCCTGTTGGGCATTATTCTAGACCAGACGTAACTAAGCTTACTGTTAATAGAGAAAGACAATCGGTAATTGATATTATAGATTAGTTTGGTGAAAAACTTGAGCTAATGATTACATTAATGCAACTGTATCTTCTAAAAAAATGAAGGAAGATTTAGCTTAGTAATTCGGTTACCATTTTATTTCAATTATTAAAACACTTACCTATACAATTAAGAATCTTCATTATTCAATTCACGCATAATTTCTGCAAAAAATTGATACGATTTAATACGGTCATTACCATCAAAGATATTAGTTACGGCAATTAGCTCATCTACCTGTGTGTCTGCAATAAATTGTTTTACTTTCCTTTTAACGGTCTCTTTACTCCCAATAAATGAAAACCTAAGCATTTGTTGTACAGAAGGGTTTTGGCTTAATGCACGTAATTCATCCGTCATTTCAGTTGGGGCCTGCATAAACCCTCGCTTACCCGTCAATAAGCCTATAATCATTCTATAAAGCGATGTTGAAATTCGTTCTGCCTCTTCATCGGTATCTGCAACAATAATATTGACTCCGGCTAAAGTATATGGCTTCTCTAATACTTCAGAGGATTGAAATTCTTGATGATATATTTTTAGAGCATTCATTAAATATGTCGTTGCAAAGTGACTTGCAAAAGCATACGGCAAACCTTTTTTGGCTGCAAGATGGGCGCTATCGGTACTTGAACCTAAAATGTATATCGGCACCTCTACCCCTTCAGCTACAGTAGCCCGAACTTTTGCATTGGCATTTTCACTCGAAAAATAATGCTGTATTTTTTGAACTTCATCAGGAAAAGACATGGCAGCTTGGTAAAAATCGGATCGGATAGCTTTTGCTGTTTCTTGATCTGTCCCTGGGGCGCGTCCCAATCCTAAATCTATACGATTAGGATATAGAATACCCAACGTACCAAATTGTTCTGCTATTATTAAAGGGGAATGATTTGGTAGCATAATTCCACCTGACCCCACACGAATCTTTTTAGTGCCGTCTGCAATTTTACCAATTAAAATAGACGTTGCACTACTACCAATAGCTACCGAGTTATGATGCTCGGCCAACCAATAACGTGTATAACCTTCAGTCTCTGCTGCTTGAGCCAATGACAATGCATGATCAAAAGTATCTTTTAAGGTGGTTCCTTGTGATACTATAGCAAGGTCAAGTATGGAATATTCTATTTGTTTTTTCAAGCTAAATTCATTTATACATTTATAACTTTCAATATATACTCTAAAATATTATAGATTTTTCAGTCTTAATGTGTAGTTATCCCACACCTCATGATTAAGGGAGTAATGATAATTTCGCCCAATCTTATGCGGATTAATCAATCCTGATTCCACTAATTTTTTAATGTGATGACTGATGGAAGGCTGTGTTAAATCTAACAAATCACAAGCATGGGTACATTCTACCTTACCCTGATTCTTCTGCATGTACTGTAATATTTTTAGCCGATTAACATCACTTAACGCTTTTGATATTTTTTCTATTTGTTTTAGCTCCATGATGTTTTAATATATCGATATATTCAAATGTATCGATTAATTTTTACGTATTATTTTAATAGTATGTTAATATCTATCAAATGAGAATTATGTATTCTTTAAATCAAAAACAAATGAAGCATTTAATCAGCTATACGTTAATTATTCTATATCAAAACATGTGAAATAGCGAATATTGGTAAATCATATGCACGGAAAGAAAAACTCATCGACCGATTAAACCTAAACTTCTTTCCTGTTAATGGTATTCAACCCGACACACTTTTCGAATTTTACAATGCGGATATAAACTACCATTTAAGTGGTGAACTTCAGTCCATAGAAAAATGGAATACGTTGATTAAAACCATGCTTAAAATAAATAGAAAGCATAGTAGTTACTATTATTTTTGAATAATGGCAGATGAATTACGCTTTATAAAATTAGTGTTAGAAACCTGCCATTTCTATTTTACATATTCAAATGATTAAATTCAGTATGATATTTTTACTTGGTTGTCGTAAGGCTGATTCTAATTGAAAAATTACCTGTAATCTCATCGATGATTATATAGTTGAGTTTTAAAGATAAAGTCACGCGTAAATTCTAATAACAAATTACGGGTTTTACATATCATTTTAAGCGCAGAAGAATAGTATTGCAGATACACCTAGAAATAGAGTAACTTGTTATCATTTACAAATGTTACTGGTGCTTACACTAACGATTAACATTCAATAATCATTACTTCTAATTATGAAATTAAAAACACGTATTACTTTATTCCTTTTTATAGGATTTACTATCAACAACTATTCACAAGCAACAAGTAAGGAAAAAGTATTGTCAGAAATTCGAAATGAAGGATTCAATAATTCTAAAGCCATGAACATGTTAAGTCAGTTCACCGACATTTACGGCCAGAGGCTTACAGGTACTAGAGAGTACTATAACGCTGCTAATTGGATTTCTGATGAGATGAAAAAAATTGGTCTTCAAAATGTACATTTTGAAAATTATTGTTCTGATTGTCGAGGCTGGGGTATTAAAACCTTTGCTGTAGAAATGGTGGCTCCAAACTATATGAATATTTCAGCGTATCCTTTGGCGATGTCTAAAAGTACAGATGGCATTGTTTCTGGTACCATCATAAGTATTGAAAGTTATGCTGATATGAATTGGGTGAGAAGTGAATTTTCAGGTAAACTGAAGGGAAAAATAATCCTTTTAGGAAAAGAACCTAGAAAGAAATCACTATTAGATACTATTGAATCTAGATATTCAGAGACACAATTGAAACAAATGGAGCAAAAAGTAACCGTAAAGGTTAAAACAACTCCACTACCTGAACTTTTTGAGCAATGGAAAACTGACGATTTTTCGGATGAATCGTTCCTTAAGTTTATAGAAGCTGAAGGCGCTATAGCCGTATTGACTACTAGGTCTATGTATTTAGGTGTTTTACACCCTCAAGGAACTTATTATTATAAAGAGGGTGATTTAAAACCTTTGCCATATTTCACAATCATGCCTGAACATTTTGGAAGATTGTACCGTATGACAAAATTAAATGCAACACCCACTTTACGAATTAATTTGGAAACTGAATTTTATAGTGAACCCGAAAATAATGTAAACATCATAGGGGAAATTTCGGGTAATGATGCTAAACTAAAGTCAGAAAGCATCCTATTAGGAGCTCATTTCGATTCTTGGCATTCTGCCACAGGTGCTACCGATAATGGTGCTAATTGCATAGTTTTAGTAGAAGCTTTACGCATTCTTAAGCAGATTGGCTATGAACCCAAAAGAACTATTAAAGTTGGGCTATGGGGAGGTGAAGAACAAGCTTATTTAGGATCGGCTGCCTATGCTAAAAAACACTTTGGAGATTTAAATGAAAATCCGAATATCGCATCTAAAAAAATTGCAGCTTATTTAAATTTAGATAATGGTGCCGGGTTAATAAGAGGTGTTTTTTTACAGAATAATGAATTGGCAAGACCCGTTTTCGAAAAAGTATTTGAGCCAATTTCTACTATAAGTTCTGGGGCTATTACTATTGAAAACACACTATCTACCGACCATGAAACTTTTGATCACTATAATATCCCATCATTTCAATTCATACAAGATGATTTAGCTTATAGGTCTGCAACTCATCATACAACTCTTGATTTCTTAGAATATGTTCCTGAAAATGACATTATGAAAAATGCTGTGATTTTAGCTTGGACAATTTATTCTTTGGATACCATGCAAGAAAACATCCCTAGAAAGCAAAAATAAGTACCCGTTAAGCAATGTAAAATGGTTTGCTGGTTACGCCTATTCATGAAAATCTTCACAGATTTCCCTTCGTTTTGTATATGCTTTAAATTAATCGTTAAAACAGGTAATACATCTTACATACATGGTCTAAAACACTAAAAAAATATTCTGTATACAATGAAAGTCAGAAATTCAATCTTTACTATTCTTAGAAATTTATACCTATTTTTATTTCTGATTATAAGTATTTCTTGCCAAAACTCTGCAAACAAATAGAGCACTACTAAAAGTGAATCTTTAGGTTAAAAAACTGAAGAAGCTATCGAAAGTAATTTTCGACCTTATAGACATTGTATGAAGGAAGCTTATAAAAAATAGAAAAATGAAATTGTTTGATTTAATAGTAGACTCTAGTAAAAACCTACTCCCACAAGGTGGAACAGTAAATTATTATGGTAAGATCCTGATTTTACCAGACGCAAATGATTTTTTAGACAAGTTACTAAACCAAATTGAATGGAAAAATGATGAGGCCGTAATTTTTGGCAAGAAAATAATCACGAAGCGGAAAGTAGCATGGTATGGCGAAAAACCGTTTGAATATACGTATTCAAAAACAACAAAACGAGCACTACCTTGGACCACCGAATTAGTAACCTTAAAAAATAAAGTAGAGCAAGAAACATGCGAGACATTTAATTCATGCCTGCTCAATCTTTATCACGACGGAAACGAAGGAATGGCCTGGCATAGTGATGGTGAAAAAGATTTAAAAAAGAACGGTGCAATTGCCTCATTAAGTTTTGGTTCGGAACGAAAATTCGCCTTTAAACATAAAAATACCAAAGAAAAAGTTGAATTGATGTTAGAACATGGCAGCTTATTGGTAATGAAAGATGAGACCCAAACCAATTGGTTACATCGGCTACCACCTACAAAATCAAGCACACGGCCCAGAGTGAATTTGACTTTTAGAACGATAATTGAAAAATAAATTCCAAATACAATATCCTTAGTACTACTTTCTTTTCACCACTTTCACAGCAATTTTAAAACTCTTGAAATATCATCGTGTATTTTACTTTAATTTTGCAGCATGGTCAGAAATGTACAGTTACGATTAACGTTAAAGGAAGAAGCTACTCCTAATGGTTTAGAAATACGTACGGCAAAATATCTTGGGCTTGCAGATGGTACCTTTAAGATAAGGGTACTTCGAAAATCTATAGATGCACGTAAACCGAAAATCGTATTCAATTACAAACTGGCCGTATACATAAATGAACCTGCTCCTAGCAATGAAATATCTTTTAAATACAAAGATGTTTCGAAAGCCAAACCGATTCATATTATAGGTTTCGGACCTGCAGGAATGTGGGCGGCGCTTCGTTGTTTAGAAATGGGCTATAAACCTATTGTACTTGAACGGGGCAAAAATGTAAAAGACCGTAGGCGCGATTTAAAAGCAATAAACCAAGACCATCAAGTTAATACAGAAAGCAACTATTGCTTTGGAGAAGGTGGTGCTGGCACGTATTCTGACGGAAAATTATATACGCGAAGCTTAAAACGTGGTGATGTGCGTCGCATATTCGAAAGCTTGGTGTTTCATGGTGCAACAGACCAAATATTGGTAGATGCACATCCGCATATTGGCACAAACAAACTACCGAAAATTGTTCAGAATATAAGAGAGGTAATACAACATCACGGTGGCGAAATTCATTTCAATACCAAAGTGACCGATTTCATCATTAAGGACAATACGCTAAAGGCTATCATTCTGAATGAAAAAGATGAAATGGTCGTTGAACGAGTCATTCTGGCTACCGGACATTCCGCACGTGATATATTCGACCTTTTACACAAAAAGGATATTGCCTTAGCAGCAAAATCATTTGCCATGGGTGTTCGTGTAGAGCATCCGCAACATATCATTGACAGTATTCAATACCATTGTTCTGGTGAGCGCAGTGAATTGTTACCTGCAGCATCATATAGCTTGGTCGAACAGGTAAAAGAACGTGGAGTCTATTCTTTTTGTATGTGTCCTGGTGGATTCATCGTTCCTGCGGCAACCGCACCAGGAGAAGTTGTAGTCAATGGGATGTCACCATCGAAAAGAAATAACCTATATGCAAATTCTGGTATTGTCGTAGAAATCAATGTAGATACCGATATTCCTAAGTACGAAAAATTCGGTGCTCTTAAAGGATTGGAATATCAAAAGGATTTAGAACGTTTGGCGTTTACCTCAGGTGGGCGTACACAAACTGCTCCTGCACAACGGCTAACTGATTTTGTAGAAGGCAACTTGTCTGCAGACTTAAACCCTACTTCCTATCAACCAGGTCTAAAGTCCGCTCCTCTACACTCCTTATTGCCAAAACTAATTGGAGGAAGACTACGCCAGGGTTTTAAGGCCTTTGGTGATAAAATGCATGGGTATTACACTTCAGAAGCAAATATCGTTGGCGTAGAATCAAGAACCTCATCACCGGTAAGCATCCCTAGAAACGAACAATTAGAGCATCCGGTCATCAAAGGTCTTTTTCCATGTGGTGAAGGTGGTGGCTATGCAGGTGGTATTGTATCTGCTGCAATGGATGGTGAACGCTGTGCCGAAGCAGCCATGAAGGGGCTTTAAAAGGTTAAGAAGCAAATTCAAGCGTAAAGTTCAAAACTCAAATTGTATTCAAGATTAAGAGAAAGCAGATACGAGTGTAAATTGAAAACTGGCAACTGGTAACTGAAAACTGAACATTAAGCCATTTTAGGCTTGTTTGCTTTAGTGATGAAGTTTAACTCTTTTTTGATTTTTGAATTTTTGAATTTGTATAAACGAGCTACTTCAGTTATAGACTCAAGGTTTAACTCATAAGTTGTTTCAGTAACGATTGTCATTTCAATAGTTTCAACCTTAACTTCGTTAGTAGCGTTTTGTGCTTGTGCAGTAAAGCTTAAGAAGATGATAAAGATAATTGTTAGTATTGTTTTCATGACTTGCGTTTGTTACACTTATAGAACGCAGCAGACCTTGTTGTGCTAGTTAGTGAATCGCTGAAAAACACATATTACTCGATAGTTTACAAGTGTTAGGTTGAAGTGTAAAATCTTGTCGATAAACGACACAGTAACCAAAATCACCTTACCGATAATTGATGTCGTTAATCGACTATTAGCTCTGTCTAAAAACTTTTAAATCATTATTAGAGTGTCTATTTTTCTTTTTTCTATATTCTGCCCTTGCTTCACATAGAAATACTTTATGCTCATTACTTTCTAAAAAACACTAAAAACCAGTTCTAATCCCTATTTCCTATCTACTATCTACTTTTTAATTACTTCCACATTAAAGCTTACCTTTGCCGCTTATTAAAAATTATGACATTTAAAGAACTCGGCATTGCCGAACCAATCCTAAAAGCCTTAGAAGCTGAAGGTTATACTCATCCTACTCCAATTCAAGAACAATCTATCCCTATACTTCTTAAGGGCAAAGACCTTTTAGGTGTTGCACAAACCGGTACAGGTAAAACAGCTGCCTTTGGTATTCCTATTCTTCATCATTTGTATGAAGGTATTAGTTTAAGCCAATCGAAACGCAAAGTAAAGGCGTTGGTCGTTACTCCTACTCGTGAACTTGCCATTCAAATAGGCGAAAGTTTTACTGCATATGGTAAGCATACCGGACTTAGAAATACCGTTATTTTCGGTGGTGTTAAACAAAGTAAACAAGTAAGTGCCTTAAGAAGTGGTGTAGACATATTGATTGCTACTCCCGGGCGTTTATTAGATTTAATGAACCAAGGTTTTATTTCTTTTAGAGATTTAGAGCATGTTGTTTTAGATGAAGCCGACCAAATGTTGGATATGGGTTTCATACATGACATTAAAAAAATAATTGCAAAACTTCCTCCAAAAAGACAGTCACTTTTCTTTTCGGCTACCATGCCAAAAGATATTGTAGAGCTTTCTCGTAAAATGTTAGGCGATTTCGAGCGCGTTACCATTAAACCCGGTCAAGCTACCGCAGAGAAAGTAGAACAAGGTGTTTACTTTGTAAGTAAAGGCAACAAGCCTAAACTTTTGGTTCATTTATTAGAACAACAGCCAAAAGCTTCTGTGTTGGTATTTTCACGCACAAAACATGGTGCCAATAAGATTGTAAAGAAATTGGCACAGGCCGATATTCGGTCTGCCGCTATTCACGGTAACAAATCACAAACTGCACGACAAAAAGCTTTAGGTGATTTTAAAGATGGTAAACTAAAGGTATTGGTTGCTACAGATATTGCAGCTAGGGGTATCGATGTTGAAGATTTATCTTTGGTGGTAAATTATGACTTACCAAATGTATCTGAAACCTATGTGCACCGTATTGGTAGAACAGGTCGTGCCAGTGCAAGCGGTACCGCACTTTCTTTTTGTGATAAAGAAGAAAGAGCTTACCTACGTGATATTGAAAAACTCATTAAACAAGCAGTACCTCGTATGCCAGAACATCAATTTATGGATGAGGATACAAAAGATGAAGATGATGATAGGCCAGCACGTAGCCCACGAGGACCAGGAAAATCTGGCAATAAAAATAGACCTGGTGGTAACAACTTCCGTGGAAAAAATAACAGGAATACAAGTAGACCAAAAAAGAGAAACGACTCTAGTAATAGAGATTAGTTTAAATTGAAAATTTTCTAAACAAATAAAAACCCGCATGACTATAATCATGGGGTTTTTTTTAGCTAAAAAAATAATAAATACATAAAATCGAATTTCTTTTATTAACGCGCCATTCTAATTAGTTGGCCATGTAAACCTATTTCAAATTCCTTGCTGCAATACCTTCTTGCATCTGCTTAGTCTTAGCAGGTGTTGCACCCTCACTGTAGGTTATATTTTGATTTAAGGCCATGTTATAATCCTTAAACATACTTGCTGTCATATGCGATGCATAGGTATCACTACCTATTGGATTCATAAACCTGATCAATCCCCAATTTAACTTCTTACCTGAATCTACCTCTTTTTGATGTAAAGGCTGAAATACCTCTTTCTCTGCATTTTCATAGGTTTTATTATTCTCAAGGTCAACTTTCATCATGTCTATTTCGGCAACTGTACCCAAAACCATTTCTGCTGGCGAAAACCCTGTTGTTATGGCAATTTGTTGAGCATATATTCGTACTGCTATACCGCTTGTTTTTGCTGAACCATTAATTTTTGCCGTAAGTTCGGTTTCTGTCATATTAGGATAGGCCGCCTTAGCCCTTTCCTCTAAGTGTTCCCAACTACTACCATCCATCATTTTTACGGGGTCATTATACAATGACACTGTTAGGTATTGAAAATCTTGCATTTCTTCTCCTGGTTGTAAAGACCATAAATCCCATCCTATAATATCTCCTGATTTTATCCGCTGTTGTTGTATTTTCTCCTAGAATGTTTCGTTTTCGTCGTATGCTGCAGGTTGTTCGTTATCTACCTTCATAAATTCAAAAACCAGATATAATGTTTCTTGTGCATTGGTCTTAACACCGAATAGTATTAATGCGATAATTAGTATTCCTTTTTTCATGTTCTTATAATTTAGTGGTTATACCAAATATGATTCCCATGAACCATATGTTATTGTATCTGATTATTTTGAAGAAGAAATTGAGAACAGGACGATCTTATGTAAAAAGTGTCCTAATAGAGGTAAACTATCCAAAAGATTTTTAGGGATAACACAAGTAATTATATAGTACGTATACGATTCAATAACAGTTCTTTATGCGATTTTCCTATAGGAATCACTTTTCTACCAATTTCCAAATGACCATCGGCCAAAACGTCTAATTTTGAGATATTAATTATAAAGGAACGGTGTACACGAACGAAACTAGATTTTGGAAGCTTTTCTTCCATCACCTTTAGTGTGCATGTTAGTATATGCTTGATTTTAGGAGTAATTAGAATGCAGTAATTGCGATCGGCCTCAATATAAAGTATGTCTTCCAAAAGTAGTTTCTCCATCCTTCCATTATGACGTACGAAAATCCGGTCTTCAAGTACTTCAATATGCTGCGTATTTTTACTCGATTCTTTCTCATCTTTCATTTGCTCAACGACTAAAGCGATGGTACGTTGCAGGCTTAATTTGTTGAAGGGCTTTGTGATAAATGCCTTAGGATGGGTTTCTTTGGCCTTATTAAAAGTAGCATCGTCACTATTGGCAGTAAGGTATATAATAGAAATGTTATTATTTTTTTTAATTGCTTTGGCGGTTTCTATGCCACTTAGCTCTCCTTTTAGATTAATATCCATTAACAATATGTGTGGTCTATTCTCTCTGACATGCATAATGGCCTCTTCTCCCCTAGGTAAAATACCGGTAACCTCATAGCCAAGACTTGTCAACTGAATAGACAGATTGGCCGCTATGATCATGTCATCCTCAACTATTAATATACTAACCTTTTCTTTTTCCATTAAGCAGCTTTTGTATTTTGAAATTGTATACGTACCGAAGTACCTTGATTCGTTACCAAAATCATTTTTCCATCCAATTGTTTTACCAATAAATCAACTAAATGTGTTCCAAAACCGGTACCATCAACTTGTGTATCCGTTGGCATACCTATACCATTATCCTTAACCTGCAATACAAATAAGTCTGCTTTCTTTTTTAATGCCAAATGTATAATACCCTTTCTATCATCTGGAAAGGCATATTTTAAAGAGTTAGTAATCAACTCATTGACAATAAGACCTATAGATATTGCCATATCGACATCAAGTTCAAGTTCATCCATTTCTAAATTAATCGCTACCTGATCGTTCTTACCATAGGAATGGATGATATAATCGGATAGATTAATAAAATAATCCTTCATTTCTACAGTCGCCAGTTTTTCCCCTAGATATAACTTTTGATGAATCATACCCATACTATGAACACGTTGCTGACTTTGCTCGATGGCATCCAAAATTTTAGGATCTACAATTCGGGCTGCCTGAAGGGATAGTAAGCTAGAAACGATCTCAAGATTGTTCTTTACCCGATGGTGTATTTCCTTCAGCAAGAATTCCTTTTCAGCATTTTTATTTTGCAAAAGTTTGTTCTTTTTTATATTGTTTGAAATAGCCTTATACGCTAATAGAAGCAACAATAACAACAAAATCGTGATTATGATAATAAGATGTTGACGTGTCTGCTGCTTTTTTATCTGTGTTTGTTGCAACACTATCGTACTTTCCTTTTGTGCCACATCAAATTCTGTTCTTAACTGTGAAAAACGAAGATCGGCCTCGGCTGTAAAAACTTCATTTTTTAGTGAATCATATACAGAAAATGAACTATAGGCATTTTTATAATCGTTGTTTTTAGCATAAGCCCTACCTAATTCATTGTACGCTTCGCTCAAAAAGTAGGCATCTCCAAAATCTTCAGTGGCAACTGTTATTGATTTTTTGAGCCCCTCAATAGCTTCTGCACAGTTTCCTTTCTTATTTTGCATTTTTCCAATGGCCAACCAAGAGCGCATAATCATGAAGTTATTTTCCAAAAGCTCAGCATATTTAACGGCGTTTCGGCCAGCTTCCATCGCATTTTCAAATTCACGTAAATAGGTATATAGATCTACCAATGATATATATACATCGCTCAAATTATTATAAAACCCATAGCGCTCACCAATAATTATAGAGTGCTCATAGTATTTCCTAGCATTTTCATAGTCCTCTAAAGCCAGGTAATTATTGCCGGTTACATATAACGTAAAGTCGTAGTCCAAATCTGTAATACCCCAAGCTTCAAATAATTTTAACGAACTAAGCCCATATTTTACTCCCGATTCAAATTTCCCCTGTTTCCAAAAAAGATTACTTAAATCACTATAAGCAATAGCCGTGGCCTTTTTATCGTTGAGTTTTTCACCTAGGTCGAGTGATTTTAGTGCATAGTCAGCAGCTTTATCTAGTTGCCCCCTGCGTTCATATACATAGCCTAACTGGGTATTTAAAAATGGTAGGTCAGATTTAGGAACCTTAGCTTTTGCCAATTCCAAAACGTTTTGGGCACTGTCTAATTTCTCCATTCGCAGAAGAATGGCTCCTTGGGTGATTTGAAATCTACCATGCCAAGCAAGGTCATTTTTCAAAGAAGTAAGTTCTAGACCCTTTTTGGTGAACTCCATGGCAGTGTTCAAGTTTCTGGTATGCCAGTAATAAGCCAAATCATTGAGCATGGAGAATTGAACCGAATCTGTTTTTACCTTATGATACTCCTGTTCTAAAGTATCTAGATAAGAGGCTCCAAAGTTATCGGTATCAACAAATACCTTTTTATAAGGATGGTCACTGTTCAAGTCAACTAATTGACCATAGCCAAAGCTTAGTCCCAAAAAAGACAGAATAAAAGTGTATCCAATTTTTTGAAATAAAGCACTCATATTGCAGATTGATACTCATCGAGGGAAAATGAGCTTTCACTAAATGTACAACATTCTAGTCAGTAACCTCTCGATCAATAAATTAGCTCGTTCGGACAACATATGCTAACACTTATCCATTATCACCTATTAATTCAATTGTTTATCATTTCCTTTAAAATAATGAGGTTTTTGGAAAAAAGTCCTACATGGAAAAACTTAAATTCAATTTGTTCGCAATACTAATATCATTATCCTTTGCATGTAAGGATACAAATGCTCTCGAAACTGAGGATATATTACCCAAAACCAATACTTCAGCAACTATTTTAAAAAAGGCAACAAAAACCTATTTAAGCGCATGGAGCGATAATGATACCGTTTTGCTCAAGATGATTACCATAAATAAATTGGTACGTAATGTAAACGGTAAAATACAATCGACAAATCAGAGTGAGCTTTTTGAATCGATGCAAATCTGGCATAGGGCAATGCCAGATTTTAAAATGATCGATAAAGAAATAAAGGTATTTGAAAACAGAACATATGTCAATTGGATTGGTACAGGAACCAACACAGGTATGTTTGGTGACATACCCCCTACCGGAAAAATTGGTCATACAGTAGGCATGAGCATTCTAACTTTTGATGATGAAGCGCATATGGTTCATGAGTCCGTTGTCTTTGATAATTTGGGGCTATTAAAGGAATGGGGCTATTCAATTTCCTCCCCAATTATGGAGTAAAAAAGTATGTCAATTCAAAAACTTTAAAAAATAGTAGTTCTATACCATCCTTTTAATTTTGAATGAATTAATTTGTCTTTATGAAAAGACAGCTTTTAATTTACGGTAGTGGTAGACATACCGTGCCTTTTTTGAAGTACATGGCAGAGACTACGGGTAAGAACAAACCTAACCTGTGTTTTATTCCTACCGCTAGTGGTGAAGATCAAGATTACATCAACTCATTTTATGACGTCTGTTCGCAGATTAATGTGGTTCCACATGTGATGAGCATATGGATAAATTCTTATGATCAGAAGGAATCGTTCGATGAAATCATTTCAAAAATGGATGCTATTGTAGTTGGCGGTGGAAACACCCTAAACATGTTGGCTATATGGAAAGCACAAGGCATTGATATTGCCCTCAAAAAAGCATATGATGATGGAGTAGTTATGGGTGGCGGTAGTGCTGGTTCTTTATGTTGGTTTAATGGTGGGACAACAGATTCAAGACCAAAGGAATTAAGCATCGTTGGTGGAATGTCATTTATTGATAAAAGTCATTGTCCGCATTATAATTCAGAAGCTTCTCGAAGACCTTTATATCATAATAATATTGCAATAGGTAAACTATCCGATGGTTACGCTTGTGATGACCGTTCTGCCATTCATTTTATTGATGAGGTAGTACATACCTCTATTTCTTTAGACAGTCAAAACCATTCCTATTACGTGCATATCAACAGTGATGGTGAAATCGAAGAACAACTTTTACCAAGCACTATTGTAACTTAAAGTAATTAAGTAAATCTAAATTAATTTTTAGGAGAAGTAAATCATGTTACAATGCCAGAACAACTAATATGTATCTGGTACGCTCCCCTATTTTGTGTGCTGATTAATTTCCATTGCTCTATTTTATTATAGAAAACGATCATTTTATTATTAGACATAAAATCCATTCGCCAAAAGCCTCGATAAATAAAAAGAACTATTCGGACAGTTTAAAATCATATCCGTCCAAAACCAATTGTATTTAAAACGGAATATTGATTTCTTTAAAATGGCTCCTTCACTTAGAATTTAAAAAAATAGTATTAATTAGTAAATCAATAAATCATGAAAAGATTAAGAAACATATTTCTTTTTGTCACCCTAATGTTTGGAGTAACTTTAAGTATGGCACAAGAGCCTAAAGTGTCTTTAGATTTCGACAATGGGAAAACCGCCACCGAAACACTAAAAAAGTATGTGACAGCATTACAAAATGCCGATGCTGAAGGCGTAGCTGCTTTAATGACCAAAGACGCAATGGTTTATGGACTTGGTGGTGGCTTAGACTCTTTGAATGCAATGCAACACAAAGCATATTGGGTCAATAGCCTTACCAACTACAAACATAATATTTCGAATGATTTGTATTTACCTGTAAAGGTGGAAAATAATTGGAATGAAGGGGAATGGTTGCTTACCTGGGGCGTAAACACCCTTGAAAACAACAAAACCGGAATTGTAACACCCGTACCTTACCATATTGCTTCATTGGTAGTCGACGGTAAAATTACGACCATGCGTTATTATTTAGACTATATCAGCTTATTGACAAAACAAGGGTATTCGGTAACACCGCCCACTGAATAATATAATCTACCCGAACCTTTATAAACAATCAAACTTTGGCCTACCCAACATCACTTTTCTATAAGCAGCAGTTTAGGTATTATCAACCGGTCTGCTGCTGGTAAAAACTGATGAATAAAAATAATAACAGGCAGACCTAACTCGGGGGAATCTATTTTGTCAATAGTTGTGTTTTAATTTTAGTATTATTGAAAACAACCACTTATCTATTGACAAATAAGGTCTGCCTTTTTTTAAAGCATTCGAAAAAGGTAATGATTAAGTCGCACTGGGTTTATCGGATAAAAAAGTCGCGTGGAACATGACAGAGGAGAATGCCCAATCATATGGCAATCCAAACAAATGACAAAGAGCGTATAGAACGGCATATTTGCTCGACATGTGAGAGAACATGAATACTTTAACCTTAACGATATTGAACTACATAATATGTATAATGACAAAGTGCTCGAAATATTATGGTTTAATGCAAAAAGGAAGAGTAATGTGCACAATATACCGCTCAATTCGCACATCTTTGAACCCTGAAAAATGGGAAAGTAGTTATATTTTAACAATATAAAGACACCAAGCGATTGGCAGATGTGGCTAATAAATAATCAACAACCTTAAAAACACTAAATATTTTGAAGAAAACATCATTTTTAAAATTTGGAACTACCTTACTTTTAGTAATAATTACCACGGTTGGTTGTAACCGACCACAAAATGAAAAAGTAACGGAAAAAGTGGTAGAAACAGTAGAAATTGAATCTGAAGCCCCCGAATATTTCCTGCTTCGACCAGAGGTAGAAAAAGCCTATGGCTATTCACATGCCGTTAGAATAGGAAAAGATATAAAAATCTCTGGTGCTGTAAGTATGGACGATAAAGGAAATCCAACAGCTATAGGGAATTTTGAACAGCAAATGATTAACTGTTATACAGATTTGGAAAGAATCTTAGCGCATTATGACTGTACATTTGATGATGTAGTTGTAGAAAACATATTTACTACCAATATGCCTAAATTTTTGGAAGCTGCCGTTTATAGAAATGAAATCTACACGAAACATTTCCCAACAGGATCTTGGCTTGGGGTAAAAGAATTGGCATTGCCAGAATTGATGATCGAAATAGAATTAGAAGTGTATAAAGCAGAGTAAAAGTAGTGTCAGGAGATTTTAAAAGTCAATTTCCCTAAAGCAGATGTCATTACCATAGGCAACATTCTTCTTGATTGGGGCATTAATTATTATTGAAAATAAAATTGATAATAATCGAAATAAAAATCATATTGGATTGCCGATGTCTTTAAATATGCTTAACGAAACATCTGAAGGGTGCTATTTTTGGCTGCAGATTTTAGTATGTTGTCAAAAGAAGTTTGTTTTCAAGAAATCTCTAGCATCAAGCTTACGGGGCCAGCAAGTGCAGTAATTACATGTAAATGATTTAAAAAAAATTAAGTTGATTTCAGTAGTTGTTTGAATTAACTATTTATCAAACTGACCAACACTTTCAGGACCCGAATGTACATTTCGGGTCTTCTTTGATTAGAATTCAATGTTCTATGCTATAACCTAAAATTAATACACATGAAAATTAACTATGCAACATTCGCGTTACTTCTGATATCCCTATTTTTGATTAACTGTTCGGATCAATCATCAGATTTAGGCGCAAATTGGACTTCTTATGCTTCAGATAAATTTAGTTCCAAATACTCTCCCTTAGACCAAATCAATAAGGAAAATGTAAAAGATCTCCAAATGAAATGGACTTGGGAATCCCCAGATAATGATCTTAAAGAACAATTTAAATTTCCTGTTTCTATTTACCAGGCCACCCCTATTGCAATCAATGGAATATTGTATGTAAGTTCCTCAACGGCAATAGTATCAGCAATAAATGGATCAACTGGCCAAACTATTTGGACCTATGATCCAGAAACCTATAAGTCGAATGCTCCTGCACATGGAGCATATATTCACAGAGGGGTTTCCTATTGGGATGACGGGAAAGAAGGGCGAATTATAGTTGGAACCCCCGATGCTCGGTTAATAGCATTAAATGCCAAGGATGGGAGTTTGGTTGAATCATTTGGTAAAAGTGGAATAGTAGACCTTTCCCAGGGTCTAAGCCGTCCGTTCGATGCTTCTCACTATGGAATTTCCACTCCTCCAATTATTGCCAATAACGTAATTGTAATTGGAGCTTCGATTACAGATGCAAGCCCACAGAGTATGAGGCCTCCTGGAGATGTAAGAGGATTTGATGTAAAGACAGGAGAGCAATTGTGGGTATTTCATACCATACCACAAGCTGGTGAATATGGGAATGATACTTGGGAAAATGAATCTTGGAAAATTACCGGTAACACCAATGTTTGGACAAGAATGAGTGCCGATGAGGAGTTGGGATATGTTTATTTACCAATAAGTACACCAACTAACGATTGGTATGGTGGCAATAGATTAGGAGACAACTTGTTTGCAGAAAGTTTAGTGTGTTTGAATACCCGAACAGGAGAACGAATTTGGCATTTTCAAATGGTTCATCATGGCGTATGGGATTACGATTTACCAGCAGCTCCTAATCTTTTAAACATTAATAGAGATGGTAAATCTGTGAAAGCTGTTGCGCAAGTGAGTAAACAAGGATTTACATATGTATTTAATCGTGAAACAGGTGAACCCATATGGCCTATTGAAGAAAAACCTGTACCACAATCTACTGCGCCAGGTGAACGAACCTCTCCCACACAACCATTTCCCACAAAACCAGCTGCTTTTGACAGACAAGGTGTCACCAAAGATGATATTATCGATTTTACTCCTGAATTGTTTGATGAAGCTTGGGCAAGTTTAAATGAAATAGATAAGGGTGAATTGTTTACCCCTCCTACCGAAAACGGCTTAGTGTATCTACCAGGAGCACTAGGCGGAGCAAACTGGCATGGAGCAGCTGTAGACCCGGAAAGTGGGGTGCTCTATATTCCTTCGATGACATTTCCCGGGTTTTTTAAAATAATAAAATCAGACTCTACAAAAACAGATGCCAATTATGAATGGCAAGGATTCTGGGTCTCAGGTCCACAGGGTCTTCCATTGTTTAAGCCGCCTTATGGTAGAATTACAGCTATAAACTTGAATACCGGAGATCATAAATGGCAGTCCCCCATGGGAGAAGGTCCTAGAAATCATCCTTTGTTAAAAGATTTGAATTTACCCAGATTGGGGTGGAATTTACGTGGATCTCCTTTACTTACGAAGACCTTGCTATTTATTGGGCAAGAAGGCAAGTATTGGGAGTATGTACCTGCCTTGGTTGGCGGAGCAAAACTAAGCGAAGTACAAACTCAAGAAATTATAAATTTTGAACCAAAAATGCAAGTGTTTGATAAGGACAGTGGAGCGTTGATTCATGAAATTGAACTTCCCTTGAATGTTACGGCTGCGCCCATGACCTACATGGTAGAAGGTAAACAATATATTGCATTTGCTGTGGGCGGATCAATAGGACCTGCAAAAATTATTGCATTAGGATTAAAATAATACGGCATTAAACGGCATAGAATAACGTATATAAATTAAAATAGAGTATACCAAAAATCTTTAAAACGGCATCTGGGTATGCTGACTTAATAAGAATTTAATCTATATGATGATTGATGATTTTGGCTTTCTAACAATAGTATTTTTCGTCCTCTCGAAATCTAAAGTAGATGAAACTAAATCAAACATTATGGTTGATATAATTGGTTCTGCTTTTCTTTATTTAAATCTATATATTAGTAGATATATTTAGTAAATAATTATGAAATATTAGCGCTCTAGAGAGCAACAAACAAAATAAAAAACTAAAAAAATGAGTAACTCAAGTAAAAATTGGTCAAAGAACGAACTGAAGGTCTATCTGTTATTATTATGTGCACAGGCAGATTCAGAACTGACCCAAATAGAGATTGATATGATAAAGCAAAAAACAGATAGCGCCACGTTTGCATCACTCTATAAAGAATTTATAAAGGATGATGAGGATACCAGCTTTGAAAAAATAGAAGCTTCAATCGGTGTCCTCGAATATAGTCAGATGGAATTGTCGGATTTAAAAAAGGAACTCTATGAACTCTTCCGTTCAGATAAAAAATTCACAGCCGCAGAACAATATTTGAATAAAATACTTGACAATATTCTGTACTAAATATTTAAGTGAATTTATACATGTCAAATTATTTTAAGAAAAGAGTTATGTGCATCTTCAAAGCTATAGCATTCAAATAAAATCATATTCTGTAGTATTTTTCGTCAATATGTCAAATAACCCTAACTCCATATAAAAATCTCCTGTACTTAAAGTAAAACTTAAAGCTAATTTTCTTAATTTAAACAGCTACAAATCGCCCCACTAGTTATTTAAAAGGTCAAGTTATGCCTGGTCATCAAATGGATCATAAATCATATGTATTGATTTTTTAGTTTTTTAAAAATTAGAAATGCTCTATATAACTACAAGTATGTTTTAATTGGCGTTTTTCTATTTCAACAGCAGTACCGACCAAACTATGAAACCAACCAAAAAGATTGAGGCCACAGTATTAGATGTTTATAATAAGTGGTTGCACAGCTACTTAAATGGTGATGTGGCCACCTACAATTTCTACTTAGATGATGCCTTTCATTTTATTGGTTCTACTGGCAATGAAGAATTCTTAAACAGAAAGGATACTACTAATTTCTTTAAGGTTACAGCTGAACAACTTTCTGGAAAGACCCAGTTACGTAATGAAACCAAAATTGTTGAGCAGTTTGGGGAATTGGTATTTATTACCCACCTATTCGATGCTTGGTTTATGAATGGAAATGATTGGAATTTTTACGGTCGATTTCGTTTTAGCAATATACTAGAGCAGAATGAGGCCGGTTGGCATTTTGTGTATCAACACTATTCCACACCGGACAGCAAAGCACAGGAAGGAGAAACTATAGGTTACGATCAAATAAGTGCGGAAAACCTTCAATTGCGCGAAGCAATACAACGACGCACGAAAGAACTCGAAGAAAAAAATCGTGAGTTAGAAATAGAGGGGGCATTGCAGAGAATCCGTGCACAAGCGGTAGCGATGAAAGAATCGACAGACCTGCTGGATATAGTGGTCACCATGCGTACCGAATTCACCAACCTAGGCCACGAAGCACATTATTTCTGGCATATGATGTGGCTGCCCGATACATACGAGAAGGCAATGACTTCTGGGGACGGAACCAAAATAGGTTTTGTAATGGAGTTACCCAGACACATCCATGGGGATATCCCATTGTTGACCAAATGGGAAAAGAGCAAGAAACCTTTGATCGTCTATACAATGGAGGCCGAAGATGCGATAGCATATATAGATAAAATGATATCGTTGGGCGATTTTCAGAATATTGATCCCCAGGCACCAAGTCATGACGATGTCCGGCATATTGGCGGACTTACCTTCATTATGGCGCGTACCACACATGGGGAAATCGGGTATAGCTTACCTGGGGTAGTTGAAAATCCGCCACAGGAAGACCTCGAAATTTTGGAACGTTTTGCTGGAGCATTCGACTTGGCGCATCGTCGATTTTTAGACTTACAGAAAGCAGAAAAACAAAGACGTGAAGTAGAGATTGCACTTGCTCTAGAAAAAGTGAGAAGTCGTACAATGGGCATGCAACGCAGTGATGAGTTAAGGGATACTGCTATGCTTCTATTTCAACAAATAGAAGAGCTAGGCATAAATTCATTTGCTTGTGGCTTTAACATCTGGGATGAAGATAAAAAAGCCGCTACTGCGTGGATGGCCAGCACATATGGACTTCAACCGCCTTTTAAAACAAATTCTGCCGAAGATGTATATCTCCTTTTTTTCGAAGCAGAAAATAGAGGAGAATCATTATTTATACTAGAACAGAAAGGAAAGGAACTTGAAGACCATTATAAGTATTTAAAAACTATCCCAGAAGTAAAAAATTTAAGTGACGCCGGGGTTTCTTTTCCTACGTATCAAATTATTCATTGCGCCTATTTTTCAAAGGGTTACCTCATGTTCATTACTCTAGAACCGGTTCCCGATGCGCATGATATTTTCAAGCGCTTCGCCAAGGTCTTCGAACAAACCTATACCCGTTTTCTAGACTTGCAAAAAGCGGAGGCCCAAGCTAGGGAAGCTCAAATTGAAGCTGCATTGGAACGGGTAAGAAGCAGAACAATGGCTATGCAGAATAGCACAGAATTGGCTGATACAGCCATTGATATGTTTAAACAAATGCAAA
>TARA_R110002051_G_scaffold218896_1_pt1 | contig 34457 bp, 21 predicted proteins | sample TARA_R110002051 | Tara Oceans TARA_R110002051 (sample SAMEA4397023) | marine metagenome | biome: Polar Biome; feature: [MES] marine water layer (ENVO:01000295) within the mesopelagic zone...; material: water (ENVO:00002006), including particulate matter (ENVO:01000060) such... | reverse complement strand
GCAACGGGCATTGGGCAGCATTCAATAGAGAATATAAACCTTTAGCAAAGAATGGGTGAATATAAATATCAATTATTACTACAGTAAATCTCAAGGTGAATCAATTTGACCAAAATGGGTGGCACCATCACTTTGATATAAACACTACTCTATTTCAATAAGCTCAATACCTTTAATTTGATATAATTTTTGACTGTCAGGGTAATTACCATCTGGTTGCGATAAAATTCTTTTGTTTTTAAAATCTCTCTTTTGAATGCTTAAGTAGTCCCAATCCTCTCGATGTTCGAATGTATTGGTTTGTGGATTAAAAATAAAATACATTTCCCATCTTTCATTCATGGGAACAGTGAAATCCAAATACCCATCAAAATTATAGTCGTAAAAATGAAAGGAAATATAACCCAGCGCTATATTATCTTCAATATTATTTATCTCTTGTAATAAGATGTCTTTTTTTAAAATCCTTAATTTCTTAATACCGCCGTAATATCCAATATTTTCGGAGTAGCTTAATGTACTATCCCAAACGACATCAAAATTGAAATCCTCAATCGCATAAACTCGAGTTTCACTAATGCTAATCAATAAAACATCCTCATTGGAAAATTCTTGCCAATTGTTTTGTGAAAAAAGTATGTTACAATGAATTATTAGAAATGTCAGCAATATATTCTTCATAAAACAACTAGTATTTCAGCTAATGTTATTCACTGTTTCGTCTTAAATATCGTTCGTATTCCTTTTCTACAAAACTTCTACCAGGTTCCCAAAGTGATATTATTCGACCGACTTCGTCAAACACTTTTGCGTTATTTTTTTTACTTATTGTCTTCATTGCTTGGTAGCTGTTTCTAAAATTTGGAATTCTTTCACAGGCTTTTTCGAGTTCAAAAAAAGTAACCGGGGTTTTCTGTTCTCTTAATTTCATAAAGGTTATTAGAATTTGACTGTTTTTTTGATCTGGCTTATTGAACCAAACAGGAACCTTTTTAAAAATTTTCGCTAGCTCTATTTCATTTGTTGAGCCGTTATTATTTTCAGGGACATAATGTGCACTTGGTACATATATTGGTCTCTGGATTTCAGTTTTTCTTGAATCGTAAATTTTTACCTTAAAATCCTCTAAAACTCTATCTACAATTTTCTCACTGTATTCATTTAATAGTTTGTTTTTCAGTTGGCTTATTAAATAATCTGAATATTCTGTTGTGGTAATTTCTTTTCTTATTTTCTCGACGTATTTATTTTCTTTAATAGTTTGAATTTTGTTTTGAATATAGTTCTCAACATTTTCATAACTAAACGTATCTTTTTGGAACAGGTTTATAAATTGAAGCCCTTGTGGATTGTCCTTTTTAAAAGAAATACTTTCTACAAGTTCTGATTGATTTGAGTCGACCAAAGATCCGTCAACAAATATTTTGATTTCATTACCTATTAATATTCCAAAATTTAGACGTAACATTCTCATATAAGAAGAAAGTTGGTTTTGATAACTCGGGTTTTTTAAATTAGCTGCGGGGTTTTTGACTTCTACGACGAACAAATTTGTGTTGGCAGATTTTATTATTATATCGGGCATAATTCTATTAGATGCCCCTAGTTGTATATTTTCCCTTACCGAAATTTCTCCTTTAAAATGACTCCACCCTAATTTTTCAAATGCTTGAATTACTTTCATTTCAAAAACTTGTTCAGAGGCGTTGAATGGAATACTCTCTGAAAGTATAAAACATAATTCATTCCATTTTTCCATAGCTTATAGTTTTACTTAGTATTCAAGTGTACGTTCAAATTCTTTAAAATTTTATGCTTTAAATAACCAAAGGTGTAATTTCATTTAAAAAACTTTCACAACCTAAAATCGATACTCTCTGATCATCAGACCTTTATATTCAATTCAATGAAATAAGAGCACAGATAGTAAAACCAACCTAAACATTATTTCAAGACCCTTTATAAATACGTATTGCTATTTATTTATAGTCAATTAAACCCAAACATAACACTTATCGTTAGTTTGTGCAATCTATAAAAACACTTTAGACAAACTATAGCTACGGTATTTTACAAAGTTGTCAAACCACAACGTAAGCTTTAGATTATAGTAATTACACAAACTTAATCTTAATACATTTTACGGTGTAAAAGGAATAATCGTACATATCAAGAAAATATATTTTGAAAGGTATAAGGTTCAACCGTAATTTTAAAGCAAATAATTGTTTCTCGTTTACGGTTTTCCGTAAGGATATCTTTGTACTAACTTTTATCTTTTGAAGTTTATTATAAAGGGCAACCTTTTAACATTAACCCCCTTATAATTCTTAAATTAGACAACTATTGACAAGCCAAAACAGAAAATAATGTCTTTCGGAGAATATGTAAGAAACTTACGCGAGTCTAGAAACCTGTATTTAAGACAGGTAGCTGCAAAATTAGATATGGATACTGCCATGATGAGCAAGATAGAGCATGGCGAGCGACGAATAAAAAAAGAACACTTAAACAAGCTGGCCGCGATTTTAAATACAGATAGTGATTCATTAAAAGCACAGTGGTATGCAGACCAAGTCGTTGATTTATTAAATGGAGAAACCAACATAACGCACATCTTTAAAATTGTGAAAAAAGAAATAATAAAACAACCAAAGTAGAACTATGAATAAAAAAGACCTACTCAACAAACTCAAAGAAGTTGAAGGACTTACCAAAGATGAAAAAACCTACTTGGTTAACCTGGTAAATACTAAAAAGAAATACGGCCTAGTCTGGGAAGATAAGCCCGAAGATGTAGAAGAAGAACTACGGACCAAACTCCCTATTTTAAAAGAGGTAAAAGAACGGGCTATTCTAAATGACACTGAAACGCAAAAACATCCCAACCACATATTAATAGAAGGCGATAACCTACACGCACTTACCGCACTCACTTTTACCCATGAGAATAAAATAGACTTGATTTATATTGATCCACCTTATAATACAGGGAAAGCAAAGGAATTTAAGTACAATGACAAGTACGTAGATAAAGAAGATTCTTTTAGACATAGTAAGTGGCTTTCCTTTATGAACAAAAGATTACGTATTGCACATAAATTACTGGCAGATGATGGTGTAATGGTTATGTCCATTGATGATCATGAAATTGCCCAAGTAAAACTATTGTGTGATGAAATTTTTAACTCAAGTCCTAATCCTAAAGATTCTAATCAAATTGGATTTTTGGTTTGGGATTTAGGTACTGGCACTCAAGCTGGGCACTTCGTAAGAGCGCATGAATATTTACTTGTCTATGCAAAAAACAAATCCATTTTACCAAACTTCAAAGGAGCTGAAGGAGAAATCAAACATTCAGCTTTGAAAAAAATTGGAGTTAAAAATCCATCAAGTGAATTTGTTTTTCCAAAAGGAACAAGGTTTGAAGCAAATGAAGGTACGGAGCTTCACGAATCTTGGGGTGGAGCTGAAAAATCATTTTTAAAAAAAGGTAGAATGATTTCGGAAAAAGGTAAGTTAAAAGAAGAAGTTATTTTAGAAGCTGGTTGGGCTATGAAAAATCAAATGAAACAATTTTTCTATGTAGATCCTAATGACACCTATGACTCAAAGGGTCAAAAGGTTTTAGAATTTTATTTTAACAAAAGTGGTGTACTTACCTACAGAAAAGAAAAGTCAATTTCCAACCCTCCTTCTGTAATTCGTGAAACTGCTAATACCAAACAGGGTACAGCACTGTTGAAACAATTATTCAATGGAGAAGAGCCAATTCAATTCGTAAAACCTATACAGCTGATAAAATGGTTTTTAAAATTGATGCCTGAGAAAAGGACAGTATTAGACTTTTTTGCTGGTTCTGGAACAACATTGCACAGCTTATTAGAACAAAACGAGGAAGACAGTATTGTAAGGTCCGGAATTATTGTGACTAATAATGAGAACTTAATAGCTGAGGAGGTAGCTTATGTTCGAAACAAAAAAGTAATTGAAGGATATAAAGCACATAATGGGGATAATATTGAATCCCTTCACAACAATAATCTACGTTATTACAAATGCGATTTTATTGAACGTGATACGTCTTTAAGCAACAAACGTAAACTCACTAAGTTAGCTACCGAGTTATTATCCATAAAGGAAGATTGTTACACGGAGGTAACATCTATAATTAATAAGAAAAACTGGAACAAGTTATTTACCAATGGCCTAGATAAATATATCTATGTAGTATATGATGATTTATATATAGATGAGGCCGTCAGCGCTTTAAAAGATTTTGTTCCAAGCTACAATGAGGCTGTTATAAAAGTATATGTATTCTCAAATGGGACCTATCCATATACAGAAGAGTTTGAGGATATCGCAAGCAATATTACACTAGCGGCATTACCAGATGCTATATATAAAGCCTATCAAAATGTATTGCCATCCAAGGAACGAGAGGCTATACCTGAGCTTGAAGATGAAGTGGATGAAGCGTCCAACCTTTTTAATATAGACCAATAAATGATTACATTAAGAGACTACCAAGACAAGGCTGTAAAAGGATTGCTAGAAGATACTTTTGCTTCGCTACAATTACCTGGTGCTAGAAATAAAATGGTTTTTAAAGCTCCTACTGGTGCCGGTAAAACCGTTACAATGGCGGCATACCTTAATCAACTTGCTACAGAAATACCAGATCGCTTAGAATTACAAAAACGTAAAGTAGCCTTTATATGGTTTGCACCTAACCAGCTACACATACAGTCTTACCTATCGCTCAAAGATTATTTTGGAGAGCTGCGAACCATCAAACCTATACAGTTTGAAGATATAAGGGATGGAAAGTTACAGCCCAATGAGATTCTATTTATCAATTGGCAAAGTGTGAATAAGGAAAACAATACCTATATCAAAGAAAATGAGCAAGGCAAAGACCTAGTCACATTCATATATGCTGCGATGCTTGATGATATAGAGATTGTTTGTATTCTCGATGAAGCACATTATCACGCCAATGGTTCCAAGGCAAAAAAACTACTTCAACGTATAAATGCAAAGGTAGAGATAGACGTTTCCGCAACACCTTTATTTAAAAGTGATTATGGCTATACTATAAAGCGTCAAGAAGTCATTAATGCAGAAATGATTAAGAAAAATGTGGTACTTAATCCTAACCTTGACCATGACGAGCAAGGAGGTAGAGAATTAAACCAGGTATTACTCGATGAAGCGCTTAAAAAAAGAGATGCACTAGCTCAAGCCTATGAAAAATTAGGAATTAAAATCAATCCCTTATTATTGATTCAATTACCTAATGAGAGTAAAACAGAGAGTGCTTTAGATAGACAATTGATAGATGAAGTACATACTTATTTAGACTATAAGGGAATCACTATACAAAATGGAAGATTGGCAGTTTGGTTAAGCAAAACCAAAGAAAATCTCGATGGTATAGAAGATAAAAACAGTATGGTCGATGTACTACTATTTAAACAAGCAATTGCTTTGGGTTGGGATTGTCCGAGAGCTGGTGTTTTACTTATTTTTAGAGAAATCAGTCAAGAAACTTTTACCATACAAACCGTTGGTCGTATTCTGCGAATGCCAGAGCAAAAACACTATACAAATGCACTTTTGAATAACGGCTATGTCTATACCAATTTAAGTAAAGATATTATTAAAATAGTAAAAGATGACATTGATTACATTGTACAAAATGTGGCTAAGCGTATCGACAACTATCAAGAAATAACACTAGACTCTTCTTTCGTAAACACACGTTTAACTCGTAACCGTCTTAGTTCCAAGTTCAGAAAATGCATTTATGAAGCTGCCGAAAACTATTTTAGTTTTAGTATAGATCCAGATGTTTTAAAAACCCATACAGCACAAGACTATAATTTTGCCCGCTTACGCGAAATGATGATAGAAATAGATGTTGATGTAATAGAAATTCCTATTCCCAAAGATGTGCAGATAGCAGTTGAAGTAGGCGCTACTGTTGTGGAGGATAAAGAAAAGTTTGCGAAGACACAAAATGAGCTTAATATATTGTTCCGCCAGTTTTGCAGAAATAATGTAGGTGGTTACGCAAAAGCAGACTCCACACCTATTTTAGAATTAGGATTAAAAATGCTTTTTGAGGACTATTTATGGATAGATGAATATAAGGCTATTAAAATGATATTGTTCGAACAAAACAAAACAAAGTTCATAGAACTTATTGATCAGGCACTTCGATTACATCAAATACTCTTAGAACAAAAGGCAGCCAAAGCAACAAAACGAATAGAACATTCTGTTTGGGACGTTCCTGTAGAACGAATCTATAATGAGCACTATCTATTGCGCAAAGCAGATAAACACGTTATGGAGCCATTTTATGAACAGTTGAAAGCCAGTAATCCTGAAAAGTATTTTGTAGAATTTCTCGAAACTAATAAAACCCAAATAGAATGGTGGTACAAGAATGGGGACAAAAACAAAGAAGATTTCGCAGTAGATTATATAGATATCAATGATATTCAGAGAGGTTTCTTTGTAGACTTTGTGATTAAATTGAAGGTAGGAACTATTGCGCTATTTGACACGAAAACACTAGATAGTGATCCAAATTTCGTAAAAAAACATAACGCTTTAAACAAATATATTAGTACCAAAAGCACTAAAGAAAAGCCTCTAATTGGGGGTGTTATAGTCCCAAAGGGACAACAAGGCAACCGCATATGGAAATACTGCGACAATCAAATTGACAAGGCTAACGATACCACTGGATGGGTATCATTTGAACCATCATTACAAAAATAGAATTATGAGCAAAAAAGGACTAGACACTTTATTTGTGCATTATGGTATACGTAAGGAAGATATGCAAGTGATAGAAACATTGTGCGCGCAGCACAACATCGATTTTGACTGGTTAAAAGAAGATGTTTTAAAAACCTACCACGAGAAAAAGATAAAAAACGAAGAGCTAGACGAGAAAAACTTAATAAAGCTCCTCGAAAAATCACTTCATAAACTCAAATAGAGATGCTAATTAAAAGAATAAAAGCAACAAACTTCAAAACCTATCTTGATTTAGATCTAGATATCACTGCAGACCCAGACAAGCCCATTGTTCTTATAGGTGGTGCTAATGGTGGCGGTAAAACCACTTTTTTTGATGCTATTTATGGAGCGTTGTATGGTCTAGTGATACCTAACAAAAAATACTTTGAAGAATTAATCAACGCGGGTGCTACTAAATCTGAAGAGCCACGTATCATTTTAGAGATTCACTTCTCTGGACGTGTTCTAAATCAAGAACAGAGTTATGTGCTCACACGAACCTATGCGCTTAATCCAGAAAGCAAGCCGGTTGAAAGTGTACGCTTAAATATGAACGGCACCATTTTTCAATATGGTACGGCTACTCCTGCCACCCAACGCATGGAACAAGAAGCACAAGTAAATAAAATCATCAAGGCAAATTTACCAGAGGAACTGAGTAAATATTTCCTCTTTGATGCTATGGAAGCTGGTAACCTTTTAAAAGAAGACAGGCTCAATAAAGTAATTAAAGAGAATATTGAAAATGCAATGGGTTTCAATAAATACCTCAATATCGCAAAAGCTGCCGAATCTTTATCGCAAGAATTTACGGCACAAAGTCTAGACCTAGAAAATGAGAAAAAGCAATACCTAGCACTTGTTGAAGAAAAAAAGAAACTAGAAAATGTAGCGCTTCAAAAATTACAGAAAGAAGCTCAAACGTCTTATCAGTATAGTATTGCAAACAAAGAATTGTATGATAATCTTAAAAAAGGCTTTAACGAAGAATCTACTATTAATAATAAAATAGACCAACTAAAAGCAGATTTAGTTAATACAGCCCAAAGAGAGTCGCGCTTTCGAGAAAGTGTAAATGAATTTACATCAAACATAGAAATGCATATTTGCTTACCTAAACTGGAGCAGGCTTTCAAATCTGAAATAGCCTTAATATTAAAGGAACAATCACAATCTGCAAATGATGGTACTGAAAGCATAAGTGAATCTACCATAGAAAATGTACTTGTAAAAGGAATTAATTTTCTAAGTGAAAAAGGTTATGATCTAAAAGATATTTCCGTCACAGAGCTCGCTAAAAATGTTTTAAAAGAATTAAATGCTGAAACGACGGAGAAGAAATATGATTATTTCCAAAATAGCGAAATAAAAGCACTGGAAAATTTAGTGAACAACGCATATACAAATCCATACAATAGCATTAAACAAGATATTATAGAGCTGAACATTGCGGTAGAAAATAGCGATCGTACTAAAGAACAAATAGAAAAATTAAAGGCACAAATTTCTGGAGATGACTATTCGGTATTAAAAGCATATGAGGACAACGAATCTAAAATCAAACAATTAGAACAGGACGAAAAAGACCTGATAAAGGAGATTAAAAAAATAGATAGTCGTATACATCAATTTGATATTCCTACAACTGAAGAACCAGATCCTAAATTTGAAGCTTTAAAAAAATTACAACCCTTATTTGAGTCTATTGCTAATACACTTTTAAAAAGCAAAAAAGAACAAATACAGGCGCGTATGAAAGAAGATTTGAATAATAATCTCGCAGCCTACAAGGATGTAATAAGTCGGGTAGAATTATCTGAAGATCTTAAAAACCTGAACTTTAGTATTTATCACAAAGCCGGAAATGAAATATATCTAAATCAGTTGAATACTGCTTCTACACAAGTGGTAATACAAGTATTACTGAAATCTTTACACGAGTTTGGAGACTACGACCCACCGGTAATGATAGATACCGTAATGGGCGTCCTAGATGAAACCAGCAGGAGCACTTTATTGGAAAATTACTTTCCTGAAGTGTCACACCAGACCATTTTATTGAGTTCTGATAGTGAGATACGTCCAGGAACCGACTTAGAGAAAATAATTCCTTTTATATCTAAATCATACACTTTAAAACGAGACAAGGAGCTACAAAAAACGGAAGTAGAAGAAGGATACTTTAACATTCAAATTGACTAATATGGAACAAATATCACTACAAAATATTCGTCAAAGTGAAGGACTAATTGACAATTTATTACCGCTCAAACAAAAACTTGAGCAAAAAGTAAATTTACAAGAGTACAAATTTGATAACAAACCAGTTACAGTAAGTAATAATCTACTACAACGATTAGCACTCTCAGCAGGCCTAAGCATACCCTCTGACCGTGATATGCAAAAAGTGCAAGACATTGTCATATCAAAATCAGGATTGCGAATACACGTTACTACTTTTTCAAAAAACAAGCTACATAACTTATGGTCTGCACTTATTAAGCTGCGCTATGAGAGTAAAAAAGTAGATTGGGACAACGACTCCGCCATAAGTCGAATTATCAATTATGAGATGCTTAATGGCCTAGAATATCTAATGAAATCTGATAATCTTGAAAATTGGTTATCCGTATCAACTTCACAAAATCGTACGGCCAGTTACGGCCAGATTCCATTTTTAGATTTGCATATAGGAATGTATGAAGACGATATTCCTGCAACCCTAAACCTGAACGGTAGAGACATACCAAATACTCAAATTTTGATAGCAGGAGCTACAGGCTCTGGAAAATCTAATTTACTCGCAGTATTGATGCAAGAAATGCGTTCGAGAACTGTAGACACATCCTATCCAGTTAATTTTCTGTTTTTTGATTATAAAGGAGAATTTTCTGATCCAGCAAACAAAGCATGGTTATCACATTTTGAATTAGATGACTCAGCAATTCTAGATCCAATAAAGGCACCTTTACCTTTTACACCTTTTAAAGATTTTAGTGGTAAGGTACAAGGAGAAATAAATCTATACGCTACAGAAATGGCAAATGCCCTTTGTGCTATAGATAATACAAGGATTAGTGCAAATATGAGCAACCGACTAACTGAAGCGGTAATCAATGCCTATAAGAAAACCAATAGCAAGCCTATTACCTTTAAACATATTCTTGAGACCTATATTGACCTACAAATTGGAAAGGATAAAAATAAAGACGATAGTATTAAATCTGTATTAAAGCAGCTTATACGTAGTAATATATTCAGTACAGTAGATACCATTGACCTTATCAATAACTGCTATATAGTTAAGATGGATAGCTTTCCAAAAGATGGCCCGATTGCAAAAGCTATTGTATACTTCATTATTTCAAAATTAACTGCTATCTATGAAACTTTACCTAAACAAGCTACTAGTCCGGAATGTGTTGAGATAAGACATTTCAGCATCATTGACGAGGCGCATTATATGCTAGAATTTGATAACAAACCACTTCGTGATTTGATTGCTATAGGACGTAATAAAGGTTTGAGTATTATTCTTGCTACTCAAAATATGGATAGCTTCAAGTCTAAGTATTTTGATTTCTATGCCAATGCACAATATCCATTAATAATGAAACAGCAATCTATTACTGATTCAGTAATCAAAGATTTATTTGGTGTCTCAGGCAATGAATTCAATGAAATAAAGGAAGCCATTTCAGGCCTAAAACTTGGTGAACTCATCATTAAAAATCCTACTGCATTTGCTTTAGGAATGGGAAAAAAGTATAAAAAGATACAGACTACTCATTTGATATGATTCTTGTTCTTAAATGCTAAATAAAATATTAGTACTTACTTCTTTTGATGAGCACTTGTTGATGAATGAATCTATAAAATTTTATGACCAATTATACAGACCAACTCAAAAACTATTGGAAATCAAAAGACCTAACTTTTATTGCTAAGTTCAAGAGGGTGAATAAAAATGCTGGATTTTTTAATCACTTTACAAATCCAATTAGTAAAATGATACTATACTATCCTAAATTTAATGGTGTAGAAGTTTTGGATAAACGTGTTTCCTTTTATTATGGAAACAATTCTAGTTTAATTGATGGAGCTTTTTATAAAGTTGAATTGGAGCATACAGACAATCCAAAGGGAAAGAACAATCCTTATTCTTTAGAGATAAAAAGTATTTTAGAATTAAATCAAAATAAAGTTGAAAAGCTTCTTTCAAAAGAGAATCAGGAAGCTTCTACTGATGAAAAATATTTTGGCGCGTATAATAAAACATCAGAATCTTTTGCCTGCTTTGATAACGTAATGTTAGCCGATTCTGGAGAGATTTTAATGTTTAAAGGAGAATCGCAGAAGGTTTTTGTTTCTCCGAATATTGAATTATCAGAAGATGGTTATTACTCCTTTTCAATTGTTGAAAACGAAGGAAAATTGCCTAATGCAATTCCAAACACCATAGACAGGTTAGACTTAAATCCTTATCAGGACTTTATACGATTACGTTTTGAAAGATTAAATAATCCTGAGGCAAATAAGATGATTGCAAATCTTATGCGTGAAATTGGTAAAGGAATGTATTCATCTAAGCAACGGATGATTTTTGAATTACTTCAAAATGCAGATGATGCTCCAGGAAAGGAAAAAGTTGAATTTCATATAGACATTAACGGTGATTACTTCTTCATAATGCATGATGGCGCTGCTTTTAATAAAGATGACGTAGAAGCGATTACCAGCGCAGCCGAAAGTACTAAACGAGGTGATAATAAAAAAACTGGATATAAAGGTATTGGATTTAAATCTGTGTTTACTGATAGTACAGAAGTTTGGCTAAAGTCGGGGGGCTACCAGTTTGCCTTTCTTCGAAACTGTACACTTTTTCAAAATTTCGATGACTTCTATTTTAGTAGTAAAAGATATAAAGACCATCCAGAGTTTGTTGAAGAGGATAAATTAAAGTTTAGAAATCAGAGATTACGCTTTAATGGGGCCACAGATATACCGTGGCAAGTAATCCCTATTTGGCAAGACAATTTACCAAACGAGTTCAGTGATAGTAATTTTAATAATTTCAATAATCCAGTTCAGTTTGCATTAAAGCTTGGGGAAAATAACATAGAGGATTATAAAACTGCTATTGATAATATTACGAAACGTCCTCAATTTTTACTGTTTTTAAGAAACACCTCAAAATTTAATGCCCGAAGAAATGGCGTAATGGTTCTTAGAAAAGATAAAAATGAAGTCATCGAAATTTTAAAAATAAAAGGTGAAGAGAAGAAAGAATACTATTACACCAAACGAACATTTGAAAACATAGAAGTGTCAGATGCTGCGTTTGAAATGTTAAACATAGGGTTAAAAAAGCAGTCCAAAATTAATGATTATAATGAAGTTACTTACTACTTCACAGATTTAGAAGATAGAGAAATTGAAACTATACCACCTAAGCTAGCATCCGCTTCTGAAACTGAAATTTCGTTTGGAATCTCATTAATTGACAATAAAATTTCTCCTGAAAAAGAATATATAAAAGGTCTTCCTAAATATTCCAGCCTATTTACTTATTTACCTATGGAAGACACCAGATTTCAACTTCCATTCTTGGTTAATGCTGACTTTGTGCCTTCATCAGACCGTCAACGTATTCAGGGAGATAATCTTTGGAACAAGTATATTATGATTAAGGTAGCTGAAAAGCATGCAGAAACATTAGGATTCTATGCAAAGGAATTTGCCAAAGACAATTCCGTAAATAGAACATATCTTTCATTACTTCTAAAGAGCCTTTTGCCTGAAGATGATACAGCTCAACAAATCATAGACAGTTATAACGAATATTACTTAGAGCAGTTAAAAACACAGAACCTTGTTGTAAACGATAGTAGTGAAACCCAATTGTTATCAGAAACAATTTTAGATAACTCAGGACTAATAGAGATTTTTGGTAACGATATTTTCTATGAAATTATAGTTACTGACAAAAAGCTTCCCCATTCAAATCTTGATATAAGCTATTTAAAAAACTATACTTATTTAGAGATTGAAATAATTGATTTGGAGGAGTTGGCAAAAAAAATAAATCCAGAAATATGTGAACGCTTAGGAGTGATAATTGCCGAAAAATCCCTTTATGAAAAACCGGCCCTACTTCAGTGGTTAAATAAATTGGTAAGCTATATACCTAAGGATTTTGGTAGTATTCCTTTCATTGTCCATAATAATGCCTTCTTCTCGTTAGAACGTCTGATTGCCGAAGATGATGCTTGGTTAATAAATGAAAATACTTCAGATTATCAAGAACTTATTAAGGAGTTAGGCTACCATACTGTAAACTTAAACTTAGATAAGTATTCTAACATTAAGGAATATCTACATGATTTTAGAGGTTATATAAACGATAAAACTTTAGCATACCAGCGCATTGATGTAAATCCAAAACTCTCCAAATTACCTACAACATCAAAACTTAAACTCATTGATTTTTTACAAAACAGTGATTTTATGGTGGGAATTGGTCCTGGTAATTATTTTGGTAAACTTGAACTATTTGTTGATGAAAATAGAAATGCCCGACCACTGCAACAATTGATAAGTCGACAAGAAGCTATAGAAGTTGACTCCATTCTTCAATTCAGAATTGTAGAGAACGAATTTATTAGCCTTACAGAAGTCTTGCAAAAAGAGTTAATAGCCAAAGGAGAAGTATTCACTTCATTTATTCTAAACACAGATTTATTCAATGAATGGTCACTCAAATTTAATACTGAGAACATTAAAACCTATGTCAACGACTTAAAATCAATTTATACCTGGGTATATAATACAGATGAAATTTCCAGTGCAGATTGGGCTTCAATTCCCTGGTTATACATAGATGATGAAACGAAGTTTACAACTTCGGATAAAGTCTATTGGTCTAATGCTTTTTACAAACTTTCTTCTGAAAATTTTGAATCTATTAAAGCCATCTTAAATAATACTAAGATTAAAACACTTCCACTTAAAGTATGTAGTGAATTAATCCGAACCTTTAAATTAAAAACCGATAATAATTCGGGTATAATCTGGACAGAAATAAATAATCTTGAGGTTCTTTCGGCAAATACCCTTTTGGATTGGATGGAGAATGATGGAACTTTTAGTGATTTCTTTAAGGAATACACTTTAAAAGCTAATGAAAATGAACTTTACGATATTTCAAAAATAGAAGAGATTCAAATCTTTGATGGTTCAGATACAGAACTAACTGCTTACATTCAGTCTAATGAAAACTTCACTCCATTATTCAGCGAACTGGATAAAAGGCTCTGTAGTGAAAACCGTTACAAGATTGGTGTTTTACAAGGTGATAAATTATTAAAGGCAATAATTGACTCTGGATCATATGACCAGAATCTTGCAGTTCATTTACCTTCAAAAATAGATTGGCAACTGCTTGACAGTTTTATTTCAAATTTACAGTCGTTTAACCTAAAAACAGGTATTGAATATGGCAGTAATTGTCCTGAAAATATTATTGTATATAACCTTCTAAAAACGGTAGATGATATTAATGAAATACCTGAAGAAGTAATAAATCTAATAAATAATTTAAGGGCAAAAATTGAGGTTAATGAAGAGCCTCTAACTTCATTTGACACTAGTAACACCATTTCTTTTGGTAAAGGAAAAATAGCAAAAGGATTGAGTTTGTCGGATGTTTTAAATGAGTATGAAGGAGAGTCAGATGTTCTGGAAGATTTACTTAGATCCTTTGTAGCAATTTCGGATAAGAGGAAATTGAGAAAGTTCATTTTTAAAAATAGATTATTAGACCCACAAGAAATCCATTATAAAATTGAAAAAGAGACAGGAACTTTTTATTCTGTCTACCAAGTCGCTTTTCAGTTACTTGATAAATCTCACGGAAACAATAGAAATTGGTTAAAGCAACGATTTGATACATATTATTTGAGTAAAAAAGATGAGAATCTACTCGAAATATCCTACCAATTATTTTTGGATATTTTAATTGAATTACCTCTCAATGAATTATCAGATTTTAAATTTCACAATTTAGTTTTAAATAATTGTGTAGATAAGAATTTAGCTATCGAATCTGAAGTTATACCCGAATGGTTGGAAGAATGGGTTAATAAAGACCAAGAAAATAGGTTAGCTTTTATTTCTGGGCTTGGTTATAATGGGATAGATAGTGCAATTGTTAAGTTAAGAAAGGCTGCAATAAACGAGAATTTTGATGCTGTTTCAGTAATCGGTCATTTTGCTGAGGCTAAACAAAACCCTCAAATGACTTGGAATACAATCAAATGGCTGTCAAGCTATAGTTCTTCAATAATAACCCAAAATGCAGAGCTTATTAAGCAAATAAACAATTCTACAACGCTTTCTTCAAATAACCTGAGCAGTATTATTATCCCAGTTATTGATTCTATTAATATTGAAGGTGTTAGAATGTACGATTTGAAAAATATAGCTTGTAAATCACAAATGTATTTGCTCCTTCAAAATGAAAAATTTGACACTTCGATTTTTAAAGCAATTAAAGAAGAAAATCAAAATTCTGTATTAATTGATGACACTTGTGGCAAAATGACAACACACTTCAAAGTGGAAACTATTAAGCTCTCGGAAGTCATAAATCAGGTTTTACTTCAAGAAAAATCAAATCCTTGGGATGAACCCTTCTACAAAAAATGGGAGTTCTATTCTGAGTGTCCTATTTATATTTATGATGGTAGCGAAATGCCTTTTATTAGAACTTTTAATGATATTATTATCAATAAAACTACAGGAGGTTTAATGGAAGAGTATAATGGGAGTTATTACTTTTCTAAAATATTAAAAGATTCTATTTTGAATCAAAAACCTTCAATTCTTCCTGAAAATAAATTGCAAAGTTTGAAAGATTGGTATCTTTTAGCAGATAAAAACCCAGAGCTTATAGAAGACGATCCTTTAAAAGAAAAGTACAACGAAACCTTTGACCGTATGCTTCAAGACCGCTACGGAATTTCAGAGGAACGGCAAAATGAAGAGAATAACAATGCCAAAAAACGAGCACTTTATTACTTAAAGGGTGAAGGTTACATTGTAGATGAAGGAAATAGTAAAGACCAATATGCAGCCCTATATGACATTAAAAATTCTGATGGAAAGAATGTAAACTTTATAGTTAGAAGCGCAAAAGGTGGTTTATTGTATTTGGACAAAGAGCATTGGGATATGTTAGAATCTACCGATATGGGTTTAATAGTTATTTATCCAGGTAATGAACCAAAACTATTTAAGAATAGGCTGGATTTGTTGAGTGATGAATTAGCTGAAAAAATTCTTTTTAGAATCCCTAACAATAGAAATGTGACAGAATTGGATGGAGTCTTTGAATCTTTACAATCAGAGTCCCATATAATTCTTGTGACAAGTGAAAAAATGAAAGAAAGCTTGTTTTCTAACCTTACCAAAAACAATACGTTTAATAAAGAAGAAAAAGGAGCTGTTGGAGGAGATGACTTTAAATTATAATTTATGGTAACAAAGGAAAATCAAATACAATTTTATGCTGAAGAACTAAAAGAACTGGAGTTTTCCGTAAAAAAAACGTTCAATGCAACTGGCCTGTCACTATTTCAGAATGGTGATATTTATGTAGGTCAATATAGAGGATTGGATGAAAAAAGAGGAAACGTATTCGTTGACATCCCTACAGGCAAGCAATATCACGCACCTCGTCTTGACCAAAAATTAAATTGCTTTACACTGAAATCAGGTTTGGAACGCCCGTCCAGTTGGGGAAACCTGACGTATTCTGATTTGCTAAAAGACCGTAATCGTACCGATACAAAAATTGTAGATTATATTCCTTCAAAAAGAGATGGTTGGATTACAATGTTGATTAGAGAAATGGATGCTGAATACATTGAGAACTTACAATACAACCAGATAATAGCCTTTGGTCCTACAATTCCACCATTCGAGTACCTGCAAAATTTAAAGGATTTTAGTGAAGGTATAAATACTGATGATACATCCCTTTGGAATAAAATACTAGGTTTTAAATATCCCTTAAACAATGAAATTCAACCACAATTACTAACAGAAGAAATAGATATTGCAAATTCAATAATTGAAGAGGTGGATAAGTCCACTGTTTATCTTTTTCAAGGACCTCCAGGCACAGGTAAAACACATCAAATAGCAGATGTGGCTTCCCGTTTGGTACTTAGCCATCACTCTGTATTAATAACTGCACTTACAAACAAAGCAGCTATCGAAGTCTGCGAAAAACCCTTTTTTCAAAAGCTATTCGAGGAAGAACGAGTTTCTAAATTACCCATATCAATTGATGAGAGAAAGAAATTCCCCAAGCTTTTAAATGCCAAAGATCTTGTTCCAAACAAAGGACATTTAACTCTTGCAACATTCTATCAGTTCTCAAGAATTTGGGAAGAACAAACCCAATCCTTTGATTATGTTATTGTAGAAGAGGCTTCACAAGCATATCTTACTACTATTGCAGCAGCCTGTAAAGTCGGAAAAAAGGTAATCGTTGTTGGAGATCCAAAACAAATAGTTCCAATAGTTACCAATAAGAATTATAAAGAATTTCCTAATATTGATGCTCTAATTAACGGAATGAATACTTTAAGTCAGATGGGTAACTTTTCTTTTAATAGAAAAGTTGAAACACGGAGGCTTACACAACGTTCAACTGATTTCACTAATAGCTTTTATGAAAATACTATCCAGTCTAAATCATTATACAAAGACATTGATGCTGATATTAAAAAATTGGGCAAACTATCAGAAATAACACATTTGGGAGGTGGACCATCTTTAATACTGTTCTCAAACAAAAAAGAGAATACTCTCTTTCAAATGATTCAATTTTTGGCCACAAGTATAGATGAACTAACAGAGCTGAAAGGTAATGACATTGCAGTCCTTACACCATACATTGAAACATTGACTTTTCTACAGCAAAATTTAAAATCTAAAACAAAATCCAGAAATTACCTTATAGAATCGGTAGATAGAGTGCAAGGATTAGATGTGGATTATTGCTTTTACGTTATTCCAAAATCAAGTTCGTTCTCATATAATTTAAACCGCTTTAATGTGGCTACAAGTCGAGCCAAAAAATGCACATATATTCTTGCTGAACAAGATTTTGACCATTTTGTAAATCTACCAAATGAAGTAAGCAGCTACCTTTCAAAATTAAGGAACGAATTTTCATTTAATATATCCTCTGATATTATAGAAGTTGAAAGTCAATTTTCAGAAATGACAATTTTAAATACTGATTCAAAATCAAATGGAAGCGATGAATTTTCATCAAAGCACTCGCAAAAAGTAATTACTAATAATGAAGATGATATAAAATCATTATCAAATAACATTGGTATAAAAGTTATTGGTAAAATTGACGTCTCAAAATTCGAGAAACGAAAAAAAGAGATAAAGAAAAATAAAGAAAACCTTTATATCATTGATACAAATGTCTTCGTAGATTATCCGGAAATAATTACCACAATTGGCAAAGAATATCCTGTAATACTTTCCGCTAAAGTATTGGATGAGCTTGATAACTTAAAAACTAAATTGGATAAAGATGGTAAAATTAAAGTGCAAAAGGCTTTAAAGTCAATAAATCAAAATATAGACAAGAGGGATTTAAGGATGGAGGTAGCTGACTTATCCTTACTTCCAATTGACTTTAATAAGCGGTCTCCCGATAACCTTATACTTACAGTAGCTCTAAAATTCAAGTCTGAAAATCCTATTTTATTAACTTCAGATAATGGTTTACAGATAAAGGCAAAAGGTATGGAGATTACAACAATTACTCTAAAGGAATTTCTTAGTCAACTTCGGAGAAAATAATTTTCTAACCTTTTCTCAATAATTCAATCATAAATAGTCGAAAAATAAAATTTTATTATTGAAGGATTATTACATGGACAGTGCAGTAATATTTGAAATGGAACTAAGTAATATTGGATTATAATAGATGAGCATAAGACAATTTGAAACCGAACAAATAAAAGCCCCTTTTTTTGGAAAACCACATTACCCGATATCAGGTCTAGATCAACTAGGTCTGAACTTAACTAGCGAGCGTATTTTTGATTTATTACTACCAGGCTTAAACAATGTTACGCAGCGTATAAGGTATTATTCATTTTACTGTTGGTTTTTTGATTGGTATGCCTCAAGTATTAGAAATACATCCAGAACAAAACAAAACAATTATTTGCGTCGCGCAGAATTTTTATTAGCATTAGTTGCTGCTCATAAAGGTCTAGGCGGTGTTCCGGGAATCACTAAAGCACTATCTATTTATGAAACTAGTAGCGATCAAATCAATTTACAGTTAGGCACACAAGAAGGCTCTTCAAGCGAAGGTTCCTATTGGAAAAATCCTCGTGGTGTACTTGGTCAGTATTATATAAGCTCTATTAAGCAGATGGGGATTTTAGGAGACCAAGGCCAAAAAGACGGCTTATATATTCGCACAGATTTTCAACACGAAACGAAAGTTTCTGGAAAGCAATTAGCTGATGCATTTACTGAAAATACCTCAGATACTTTAGAAATTTTCATTAAAGCAGTAGATAAGAATTACATCAATAAGAAAGAACTTGAAATATTGAGTACAGATTTCAATATGCTCAAAATTCCAGATAATAGTCAAGAGCAAAAATTGTTATGGAAACTTTTCTCTGGTGTTGATCGTCCTAAAGAAAATGAGGAAACATATTTCAGAAAAGAAACAATTAAGCTCTTACTATTCAATGTAAATAAGTATAAAAACGAAGAAAAGTACAACCAATTAAATGTTCCTTTTGCTATTTATGAAAATGGATGGCATACCGATTATAGTAGCACAGAAAAACTATGGTACTTTTTTATAATTGAACAGTTTTGGAGCGTCTCTTGCACGGGTTGCTTAGATGCTTTTTTAGAAATATTAGATATCCAGTCTAACAACAATTGGATAGATGAAATTACAATTATAGACCATATAATTTCAAAAGTGAATGAGCAGTTTGAGATTGAAGGGGTAAATGCAAAAGAAGAACTGTTTTTTAAAATTCCATTTATGGAATTTTCAGTTAATGATTTAGTTTATCGTTCCAAATCAGAATCTGATCCATATATCAAAATATCTCATGCCCTTTGTGCTATTCAAAGACTTTATCTTGAAAACAAAGAAAGTACAGATGAACTTCTATCTCTATTTAAAAATTTCAAAATGCATACTGCAAGTAGTTTCGTGAGTACGTATAGCGATTTTGATGAAAAACGAGATTTTACCGTAAGTGAATTTATTAGATATTTTCTCACTCGCAATGTCATAAACAGACACCATTTCGTGGCTTTACGCAAATTAAATGCAACACAAAACAGCGCAAAATTCTATAGAGAAGATGGATTGATAAAGCTAGTAGATCATTTTATTTATGACTATTCATCGCCTAGAATTCATACGTTATTCGATTTTATGCGAGATCTCAAAATCATTAGTCCAGAGACAACAGGATTGACATCTAAAGGACAAGCACATCTAAACAGCCTAGAACAATGAAAATAGAGCGTTCAAATATTCTAGAGCTAATAGGAACTGGAAAAAACAAATATCATAGTTGTGTTATTACAAGTTATAGCATTGACCTTGCTTTTTTTGAGCAACTTATTTTACCTCGATTAAGAGGTGCTGGAATTACAAATATTAATTTATTCGTCGATGCTGGAATGCTTGAAAAATACCTAGCATCCCATTTAGGTAATAGCCCTCAAAAAATTAAAGCAAATTATAGCATAACACCTGTTCATCTTTCAGGAGCTTTCCATCCTAAAATGATTTTTTTAGCAGGTAAAAGTAAAGGTTATCTTTCTGTTGGCAGCGGTAATATTACATCAAGTGGTCTTTTGTACAATGATGAAATTTGGTCGTCTTTTTATACTTCCAAGGAACGTGTAGACGCGCACCCCATTTTTAAATCAGCTTGGCAATATATTTTATCACTTTCATCCTCACATTGTCTAGGAATCAACCTAACTAAAATAGATTGGATTCAGCAGCATTCACAATGGGTTCAATCCTTAAAAAACATTAAAGAAGTTACTTCTACAAAAAAAGAGGTGACATATAATCTTTCCTATACTCAAAAAGATTACTCATTATTCATGGATGTTATTAGTAAACTTGCGAAAAAGCCTAATAGTATTAAAATTATTGCACCTTACTATAATAAATCAGGCGCATTTTTACAGAAACTTATTGATGACTTAGACCCTTTCGAAATGCACTGTGTCGTTGATACGACAAATGGAATACTACCGGTAGATTTTAACTCAAATCGCTGTCAGTTTTCAGACTGGAGCGATGTGATTAAAAGTAATACAACAAAAAGCATTCAACGTCTTCACGCAAAAATTATTCAGCTAGAATATGATGCTGAAACAATTTTTATTTTAGGAAGTGCTAATGCTACCCTTGAAGCGTATGGAATTAGCAATAGGGACTTTAAAAATGAGGAAGCGGTTGTTACTATCAAATCAATTAAACCTAGAGATTTCATCAAAGAATTAGGTGTTAGAATTCCAAAAATAGGGACGCTCAATATTAAAAAAACTAAAAGCATTGAGATTCCAGAGGTTGAGATTAAAAAAGGTTTATTTAAATTAAAATATATTGAACTAATCGATCAATCATTAAAAATCACATTAAATAATGTGCTTGATAAACCTGTTATTTTAAAAACGTTCGATAGTACTAATGAACTACTTGAAGAAATTGAGGTAGTGTCTACCTCTAAGAGGATTGAAGCTTCATTAACAAAAACTTTAGGTGCTTTTAAGGTAGCACTTTTCGATATAAAAAAAATAGAAAGAATTTCTACTTTTGGATTAGTTCAAAATATAAATTCTCTTAAGAAATCTAATCCTGACGAGCGTTTGGCACGTTTACAAAGCTTTGAACACCTTGACATCTTCAACTCTTTAAATTATGAGCTAGTTTTAGATTTTTTAGACCAGGAGCAAGTATTTAAGGATAGTACAGCTTCCCAAGCACTTACTTTAGTAAATACAAACATTGATGAAGATGAAGGACAAGTAATTCCTGAAAACGAATACAACAAAAATGCTAGTATTACTCTTGAAGAACAAGTTACATCTGAAAATATAACATCGATGGTGGAAGAATTTCTTGATGTACTCAAAATTCGAGATAATCAAGAAGAACTTTCTAGCAATAGTGAAGAATTGGCTTTAGAAGCTGGAGATGATGGTATGGATAATAGTACCACTCTACAACACTCCCAAAAATTCATAACTTCAAAGGAAGGACAACGTATCGCCCGTAAAATTAAAAAAACGATTAATACTGTAAGTAACCTTATTCATTCAAGAAGCATCAATGAAATTCCCCAAGATAGCAGAACACTAAATGCATTGTTCGTAGGTTTTCATATTCTATTACACTTTTGGGATGAAGTTTACATAGAAGAGCTGTCAATAGTCAAAGTCTATTATAAAAAAATAAATGAGCTTTCTAAGTTGGAAAAGCAATTTGGACTAAAACGGTTAGAGTCTCAAATAAATTCTTCGAATAATGAAGTCAGCTACTACATTGATTATTCTCTATTAAACACTTTTCAAAATTTTATAGAAAGTAATAAGGCCTTTAGAATTATTGAAAGCCCTTCAGTTCCAATGACGATAGAACATTCAATTATCAGAGATAAATATATTCAAGACTACACATCCAAAAATTGGCTTTTTGATTTTATGGATTTAGGGGTGAGTCAAGTAATCATGGCAATAAAATCTTCTGAATTTAAAATTGATAGTACTCAAAAACTAAAACTACTAGTATTGAGCAATCAGTTAATTAATAAGATTAAATGGAACATGAAATTTGACCACTGGAAAAAATTATTATTACTAAATATCTATGATATTACTAATTTAAAAGAACTGCTATCCCATAAAAAAGATTTGTCGAGCACGATATTAGATTGGAATTTTTGTAATCGATATTTAAATTTCAAGCAGGGCCTAGCTAAAAACACCATAAAAAGTACACCAGTAAATTCGCAATTAATTGGTAATATAGTTTTTAGTAAAGTGATGGGTTTTGGTTATGTTCGCAAAACGCTTAAAGACTCAAAAATTGAATTTTATTCACCACTTAATACCGAAAACACTAAAGTAGATGAAAGTGGGATATATAAAACTGTTTATATTTCAAAACAGGTTAAAGTGTTTGGTTCAAGTTAAACTATAACTAATTAGCTGCGAACCAAAATATCGATTAATATATTGCCAAGGTATATGTGAATATTTATTTAGATTTAGAACCTAAATAAATTAGAACTATATCATAATTAACCAAAGGTATATTCCCCTTGGAATCTACTATTACAAAAACATAGACCACTCCGGCTCAAAAGAACCGTATTGCCCGTTTAATGGCGGAAGTTCTGCAAATTCATTTACATATTTCTCAATAGCATCGGTTTCCGCCTGTTTTGGATTGATGTCTGGGAAAATTTTGATGTATAAATCATCAATATTTATTTTCTTTCGAATGCGATAATATTTTTTTCCCATTTGAGTATGGCCAGAAGATGCAGGTTTTTCTAACGCTGGCTTCGAATTTCCAACCAAAGCCTTTTGTAGATTTCCTACCCTATGCAACAAGGGTCCATCGGTCATTCCAATGTAAAGAACACCTTGTTGATCTTTGGAAACAAAACGTTGAATTTCCTTTGGTTTTCCATCCTCAAAATAATAAAGCCTATATATTCCCATCTCATCACTTTCAGGTAATGATTTAAGCCTTAATTGAAATGTTTTAGGTTCTTGGTTTACTTTCAAATACAAATTTTCCATACACTTAATTCTAATCTCGATTTACCTGTAATCGGCTAATTATCGATGTAATGACATAAATTTTAACACAACTAATTTTTTTGACCTACTATTTAGATAATGTTTTGGCATCAAAAAAATCTCGTAATATATTCTTTTTAAACAAACAACGTTTTTTCTTACAAAAATGTTGTTTTACAAATACATAACAGCATGCAAATCTTTTCTATTTACCTACTTATCGGGTTAGTTCTAACCATTGCTGCCTCTGAAATGAATAAAATACCATCGTTTGACTCTGATGATATTAGTATCACAAATAGTGATAGGATAGTTTATATACTCCTCTGGCCGGTAATCATTTTATATGTCATTTATAAACTTAAAAAATAACGATATGTGGCAGCTGTTATATGATTCTTTGAATACTATTAAGGTAGTTGATGTACGAACTATTCCCGTTATAAAAGCAAGCGATTTAATTGAACAGATTGATGAAGAAAACAATGAGCTTAAAAATATGCTAACCCATTTAGCAACATCACATCCTGTAAACGAAGAAAACAAAATACAACTCGTCTATACGATTATTGAAGAAGAAAAACTATTAGGGTTTTTATATGGAAACCATGTACTAAACTTAAAAATGCAAACGTTCTATACAGAACAAATTAAAAAAGTTGTTTCAATTACATCTACAGATAATGCTTTTAAAGAAATCGTTAAAAGAATTGTCACTAGAATCGTAAAAGAAAAGAATTCCATTATCTCCCCCAAGGAATTTGAACTTTTAAGTACCTATTCAACATCTATAAATAATATGCCGTTTATGGAAAATACGTATTGCATAGATACTAGCGATTTTTCAGAATTAAGGTTGCATCTATTATGTGCCACTAGATATTTCAAAAAAATCAAAAATGAGTATTCCCAAAAATGGAATACCATCGTTGCCATGAAAGATTTTAGGGTAACCAAATTATATTACAAAAAACACCTGATGGTAGGCTTCAGTTTATACCGGCAAGAAGATAGTGAACAGTTTTTCTGGAGCAATCAGTTTCAGGAAGTGTTGGAGAGTTTAATTTTAAAATAAAAATATTAATGAAATCAGAAATAAATAAAAAAATTGAGCAAGTTTGGAACGAATTAAACCTAAATATTAATCAAGGAGATTTAATAATTTCGTCCGAAAAATCGTTGGTATTTAATTTTGCTTGGAAATTAAATAAACTATTCAAGGATGAAGATATTGACATAGATTTTGAAAAAGACCTATTTGATAAATTCTTGAATGGAAAATATCTAGACTTACTTGTAAAAGTAAAAGAAAATAACGAAGCTGTCTTTCTAGTTGGCATAGAGTTTAAATTTCCTAATAAAAAGAAGAGTTCTTCTGGTCACACTCAAGTAAGACAAAAAATAGTCAATGACCTAAAAAGACTGGATTATTTAGTCCAAAATAAAAAAATAGATTTGGGAGTATTCCTTTGCGCTACCAATGAAAACAATTTTCTAGTTAATAAAAATAGAGATAAAGCTTCTGATTTTTTAGTCCACCACCAGGCGCAATATAAAAGAGGTGAATTTTATCCAATTAATGATAAACATAATGAGTCAACTATTATTTCTAACAATATTCATTTCGCATGGAGTAAGTCTTCCCTAAGTGGTTCCTCGGAATTTTCATTTTTAAAGCCAATTTATTTTCAGAATAAAAAACAAAATAATGTGATATCATTTTTTGAAACAACGGGAACAAAGCCTTTAAATAAACACACTTTCAAAATAAAAATAGGGAAAGATTACTGGGAAAATGGATATCTAACACCATCCAAAAACTCCTTACCAATCTTACCTCCCGAGGGAGCTGAAATCATTCTTAAACCAAGAAATAAAAAAGAAATACGTTGTAAAATTGTCAACAATCCTAATAAAAGAATTTTAAGCAACATCGATTTGAAGGATTATATTCAAAGTAATTTTAAAATTGGAGATTTTTTAGAATTTGAAATGGTAAATACTAATGAGATGAATATTCTGAATTAATATGAGACCTCTAACCAAATCGCGTTTCATAATAGAATTGGACAACAAAAAAAATCGGTATTTAAACCTAAAAAAGGAACAGTCCAAACTAAAGATTGCACTGTTCCTTTTTCACAAGTGCTGTTAATAGATAATTTTTATCCATCAATGCTATAAACTACTTCACATCCTTCTTATTTAACGACAACACATTTTCAAAATAAGAACTGTGCGGTTTTAAAACCTTTATATTTGAGACCTGTTGCTTAAGATGTTCCCTATAATAAAGGTGGTCTCCCTCCTCAATAAACTTGCAAGATTTTGAAATTGATTCGTTGGTAAGCTGTCTTATTTGAGCTTTGCTTAACATTCGATTATCGCATAAATAATCGGATAAACAAAGAAGTAGGTTTCGCTCTTTAGTAAGGGTCTCCTCTGCTAACAGTTTGGCCGCTTCAATGGTTTGCTTTATTTCGGCCTCAATGGCTTCACAGTCATGAAAACAAAAATTAGTATCCTTTGCAGGAATAGCATAGCTAATGGGTGTTGTCCCCATACCATTTTCCTTGAACATGGCAGATAAAAACTCCGTGGCTTTTAAAATATCAGTAGATGCTCCAGCAGTTAGATGTTCTTTTCCAAAAATCAACTCTTCTGCTACATACCCGCCTAGTATCATGGCCACCCTTGGTAGCATTTCTTTCCGTGAGATAAAATTCCAAGCAAAACTTGAATACACAAAACCTTGACAATTTGCATCGGTGGTTACGGAGTAGATAACTTCCGGTATGGTGTTCATTAATACCATCGATAAAACGGCATGCCCACTTTCATGAACTGCGGTTATGGCTTGCAAATCGTCCTTTTTACTTTCCCGTACATCCTCTAGGTTAGTCGTAATAGCTACTTTTGAAGAATAAATGACTTCCGAACCCATGCGGTATTCACAGGTCAATACTTTTCCATTAACAGTGAAATACAAATTATCAACATCCAATGCCCTTAAGAAAAGTGTTGCATAAAAAGCGCTGATCTTACTTTTTAGCACTTGATGTATCGACGTGAAAATCGGGCGTACACCCTGCGTTGGATATACTCCTTCTTGATAGATAATTTTATTTATAGAATGGTCGAAATGTACAGCTAGTTGAAACTTTTGCGTTAAGTCATTCGCATAGTTACGAAGTTCATTGGCAATGATTTTTTCGTATGATTTTCTACTTAATGCCGGATAAATAATGTGAATATTCCCCAACCTGGCAATTTGTTCATCCCTGAAACGACGCTGTAAGGATTTTTTGATAATGGGTACGTTTATTTTTAGGGATTGCTTGTTGAATTCATCTGCATCAATATCCGCACTAAAATTAGCACTCATGGTATACGCCTCATCCAAATTTCCTAAAACAAAAATCAGTGCTTTTGTAAAATTTTTAACGGATGGCCGTTTGCCTATTTTATGCACTTTCATTAAAAATGAAATGGTCTCATTTTCAGATAATGTAACCAATAGCCTCTTTACATCCTGCCTTAAATGTAAACCTAGCTCTTTCCCTGCAAAGGCCATTATATAGTCATAATCATGTTCGTCTACAAAGAGTATCTCTTCCCCCTCCTCTGCTGTGATTTTTAGTTCCTTGCAAAATAATCCTACCTTGTTTACGACCACACCCTTATTTACCTCAACACCTGCTGTTACCAAATGGGAAAGTTTTGATATCATATCCTCAAAATGCCATAATCCCCTTTTCCATTGTACATATTGTATCTGACCAGAATCTACCAGTTCCCAAATCATACGGTTTTCATCTTTGCCTACTTCCTGACGAAATGGACCGGTAACCGTTCTGCTGTGCTGTATCTCATCTAAAGCAATGATAACGGGGGAATCATCATTATTTTCACATAACTCGTCCAAAGAATCCTTAAAAGAAAACCTACCTTCTTTCTTTCCCAAATCAAATTTGAAATATGCGTCCCCAAAATTAATCAGCTGTGCTAATCTGTTGACCAAAGACGTTTTTCCTACTCCTGTTAACCCCCATAAGTTAATGACCACGGGCTTGTCCTGTAAATCTGGGAGAAAAAACCAGGAACTTACATTGTCCACAATTTCATCTATAATGGTGTCTATACCAATAAACTCTTCTTTTAAGACAGTTCTAGCATGATCAAGTACCTTTTGTTTCTTTAAAAAACCGGCTTTCATTTTTACATCATTCACTTCCATAAATATCTATTTTTAAGATTATGAAGCAAAACTATCTACCCACTCCGCCAAAGAATGTCACTGTAAATTTTTATCTTCAAGCGTCATAAAATGGCGAAGTAATTAATCACCTTTGAAAACAAGATTAAATGGCGAATTATAGACTCTTAAAGCGATTGGAACGAATTATTTATTATATAAATACTAGACCAGGCATCTCTAAAGCTGACTTGCTTCAACGGTTATTGGACCAAACGGATAATGATGTAAGTGAACGGACGCTAGAGCGCGACTTCAACATTCTAAAAACCGATTATGGCCTAGATATTAATTACAATCGTTCCAAAAAAGGATATCTACTAGCGGATGACCCAGAACGCTTGGGAACATTTTTCAAATTTGCAGAACTGGCTTCACTGGCAGAATTATATGAAGCCGGGCTAAAGGATTATCAAACTTTTCAAAAATGGGTAATCCCTGATGATAGTGCCGCATTTAAAGGCCTTCATAACATTAAAAAAGTCCTGAGCGGTATTACTAAATCCCAAAAATTATCCTTTGAAAAAATAAATTACTATGAAAATACCCGAAAAACCTATACGGTCTCACCCTTAAGATTAAAGGAATACCTAAACCGATGGTACCTTATTGCAGTTCCTGATCACTTGGACGAAATAAGAACTTTTGGTTTAGATCGCCTTGAAAATATCAACCTTTTACCCCAGAAAGCCAAAACGATTAAAAACGAAACCGAACAATTAAAGCAATTTTCAGATGTCATAGGCCTTAATTATACGGAAACCAAAGAAATACAAAAGGTAGTTCTAAAGGTGGATAATAGGCAGATAAAGTACCTGCGCAGTTTACCATTGCATCATTCGCAACTAAGTATAGAAGGTGAAAATGAAAAGAATTGGGGTACGGTTACGTATGAATTAAAACCCAATTTTGAATTTGAGACTCAAATACTAAAGCTCGGTTTTATGGTAGAAGTTTTGAAACCTGTTTGGTTTAGGGAAAAGATTGCAGCGCATATTAAAACAATGAATAAACTATATATTTAGACTATGACTGATAATGTTAAAGATTTTTACAAAAGTATTAATGAGGTAGCCAGAAAATTGCCCAATCTTCCCAAAAGAAAAAAGAAAAACTTTTTTGATATTCTTGGTATAGAGAGGAAGGAAACAATTAATTCAAAAATGTTAGCTTATTTTTTTAACCCAGAAGAAGAGCATGGGTTCGGAACTTTATTCTTTGATTGCTTATTAAAGATAATAAGTGAAAAATTAATTAAACCCGAATTAGAGAGTATATATTCTGTCCCCTTTAAGGTTGAATTAGAAGTGGCTACATTATCTGCAGACAAGCCTGAAAATCAATTAAAACGTATAGATCTTTTAATTCTGGGAAGTAATTGGAGTATTATTATTGAAAACAAGTTATATCATCACCTATCAAATCCTTTAGATATTTATTATCAACATGTTAAAAATGAGCATATAAATCACAAGAGAAATATTTTTGGTGTTGTATTATCCTTAGATGAAAAGAATAAAACTGACTGTACCCAAAATGGAACTACGTTTTATAATGTAACACATCAAGAGCTCATTAACAAAGTACAACAGCATCTCGTCTTAACTGATATTGAAAATGACCTTGATATTTTTTATTTAAGAGAGTATGCAAAATCTATTAATTCACATTATATAAATAAAATGAACGAACCAATATCAGATAGTATTTTAGCAACAATTATTGACCAAAGAGAAGCCGTTAATGAAATTATAGAAAAAAGAGAAAAATCTATAGAATATATAGATCAAAAAATAAAAGATGTGTTTTCTGAAAGAGGCTACTATTATAAAAAACCTTGGTATTGTCACCCAGACAATGAAAACCTATGCTTTTTTGTAACCCCGTCAGATGAAATTTTAAAACGCAATAAGATAGGTATAGCCTTTGAATTATGGAATAATTTGCAAAATGAAGTTGGAGATAATTTAATGGCAATGCATAAAGAAATAAAAGCCAAAAATATCAAAGAATTCGTTTTTGTAAAAGAGCATAACCACGACAATATGAAAAGAATAATCACTTTCAGAAGAGATAAATTCCTTTCAAATGAGCAAACAATAAGTACCGCACTTGGAACAATTTTGGATGATTTTTTCTTTAACAATGGTGGCGTAGAAGATATTGTTCTTTCTTGTTTACCTGAAAATTCAAAATTAAAAATGGCCAAGGACTACCTTTAATCTTATAATTATGACTAAACCACGCTACCTCACCAAATCTAGATTCAAACTCGCACTAGACTGCCCCACAAAATTATACTATACTAGAAATCCCTTCTATGAAGATTCTAGTGAAACAGATAGCTTTTTACAAGGCTTGGCGCAAGGTGGATTTCAAGTAGAAGAATTAGCAAGAATGTATTTTCCTGAAGGAGTAGCCATCTTAGGTGAAGACTGGAATTATGATAAACTCGCCCAACGTACCGCTGAATTACTAGAAAAAGAAAATGTGACGATTTTTGAGGCCGCTTTTCTATTTGATGGTTTATTTATACGTGTAGATATTTTAGAGAAAAAAGGAAGAAACATTCGTTTAATAGAAGTTAAGGCGAAATCTATTGATAGTGAATCGCACAACTCCTTCCTTACGAAATCTGGTGTTAGTGCCAAAATGCAAGCTTACTTGTATGATGTGGCGTTTCAGCAATATGTGATTCAGAAGTGTTTTCCAAACTGGAAAATTAAAGCATTTCTTAATCTAGTCGAAAAGTCAAAACATACAACGGTAAATGGCTTGAACTGTCATTTTAAAATTGTGCCTAATGCTAACCTAAGAACAGGTGTAGTCGTAACCCCAAACTTAAAAAGAGAAGATTTAGGAGCATCCATTTTAGCGATGATATCGGTTGAAGAAGAAGTGAATCTTATTTTATCTAAAAACCCGCAAGAGCCAGATAAATCATTTGAAGAAACCATTAATTTCTACAAAGAAAAGTATGCAAAGAATATAAAAATAGAAACCCCCATTGGTTTACAATGTAAAGGCTGTGAATTTAAAACCAATACTAGAACGAGCGAAAAAAGAAGTGGTTTTCATGATTGCTGGGTGACCCAATTACCTAAGGTGCGCCCAGGCCTTATGCCTCTTTCTACCGAGCGTGTAAATGACCCGAAAACATATGATGTATGGTATAATCCTGCAAAAGACGCCTTACGGGAACATCGCTATTTTATGGATGAACTAAACCGAGACGACGTAAAAGATGACCCCGGTGTTTATGGAATGAGCAGGTCTGACCGTCAATGGATACAAATAGAGAAAACTATCAATAAGGATAACTCCATTGAAGTAGATGTAGCTAACTTAAGGTTGGAGATGAGTCAATGGATATACCCTTTGAACTTCATAGATTTTGAGACGTGCGCCGTTGCCATTCCTTTTACGGCTGGTATGAGACCCTACGAACAACTTGCCTTTCAGTTTAGTCATCATATTGTATACGAGGATGGCCGTGTTGAACATCATTCCGATTATATCAACCTCGAAATAGGTGTATTTCCTAATTTCGATTTCATAAGGGCTCTAAAAAATTCGTTAGAACAAAACAATGGTTCCATATTCAGATATCACAATCACGAGAATACTATCGTAAATGTAGTTTACAATCAGTTACGTAATTCTAAGGAGCCAGACCGCGAAGGGTTATTACGATTTATAGAAAGTATAAGCCATACAACAGCAAGTAATCCTAACAAATATGAAGCAGGGGCTAGAGATATGATTGATTTACAGCAAACTGTGGTGAAGAATTACTATCATCCACAAACAGGAGGTTCCAATTCAATTAAGGCCATACTGCCAGCTGTTTTAGAGACTAGTGTATTTCTTAAATCTAAATACACAAAACCTATTAATGAAATAAACCTTACCTCCTTAAACTTTGCCGGTGATTATCATTTTTTGACAATCGAAAACGGAGTTCCAATAAATCCATATAAGCTACTTCCGCCTCTTTTTGATGGTATTTCAAACGAACAACTAGAAGAATCTATAGAGGTCGCGAGCCAAGAAGTGAGCCAAATAGCAGATGGTGGTGCAGCCCTTTTCGCCTATGCAAAATTACAAGATAATAATATAGGCGATTTTGAAAGAATAGAAACTAGATCTGCTCTACTCCGCTATTGTGAATTAGATACTTTGGCAATGGTAATGATTTATGAGCATTTTAGATATGACCTGGTTTTATAGTTTTATACACACTAATGCCTTTTCATATATTCAAATCTTTTTTTATCCCAATATTATTTCTAAAAGACCTTTTTAAATTAACCTTAACCCTTAATTTGGGATCCTTAAATACTATAGAATAATGAGATATAGCCCGACATCAAAACTCGCTAAATGAAATTATACGATAAAAAATACAAATACATAAAAGATTTAGGAGAAGGTGGTTTCGGTAAAGTTTTTTTGGCTCAAGAAATGGTGTCAAACAGGTTTGTAGCTATAAAACGATTAAAAAACACCAATCCAGAAGCACAAAAGGATATTATACATGAAATTGAAATGGTGTCTAAGTTTGAACATCAAAATATTATAACCTACCATCATCATTTTTGGAAAAAAGATAAGTTGTTTTTAGTAATGGAATACTGTTCAGGCGGTAGTTTGAGAAATAAAATTGGTTCCGAAAGCCTTACCACAATCGAAATAATGTCCTGGTTTGAAACCCTAACAACTTGTTTGCGTACATTACACAAAAAAGGAATCATACATCATGATATTAAACCAGATAATATACTTCTATCTAAAAATGGGACATTAAAAATATCTGATTTTGGAGTAGCTAATAAGGAAGCAGGAACAAGGTCCTATTTAAGTCCTGAGTTCTTTTATGACGATAAGGACACAAAACAAGACCCGAAAATTGATATTTATGCACTTGGAGTAACACTAATGGAGCTATTAACAGGAACAAATCCATTTCGTTATTTGACTGCAGATGAAATATTGGAAAAACATGAAAAAGCTGATTTTCCTATTCAAAAATTACCAAATTGGCAACAAGAAATTATTCTTAAATCAATTAATAAGGTGCCGGAACTAAGATTTCAGTTCATGGTGCAGTTTGAAGAGGCAATCAAAGCAAAATACGTGCCTCAGGTTTTTAAAAAAGAAGCCTTAAAAGCAGGGGAATTGGTTGTCCTTGCAGAAAAAGCATTAAAAACAAATAAATGGCGTAATGCAGCCAAATATCTTGAACTGGCAAACCTAAATTATCCAAGCAATGTAGCTGTATTACATACTCTTGGAAAATATTATTTACGAACACAACAAATTGAAAAAGCCAAAATAACATTGGATAATGCACTTCGGTTAAATCCTCGTTTAGATGTTCAAAAAGATTTAGGTTGGATAAATTTAGAAAATGAAAATTATCCAATTGCCATGGGTTTGCTCACTGACCATTTACATCGTCATCCCACCGATTATGAAGCTTACAATCTTTTAATTCGTTGTTATTTTGAAACAGACCGGTACGAATCAGCAATGGATTTATCAAAAATGCTAATGGACACAAATGGTCATTTTAAATGTTTTTCAAATAATTATCATATCTGTTATGCGCTATTAAATAATGGAGAAGTGCCAGCTCCTAAAACAGATGGAAAATCAACGAATAATATTTTTATTGATTATAATAACTCAGTTTTAACCGAAGAAAAATTAAGCCATAATTTAATAGATTCACCGACATTAAAATCCAAGTTATTATTTATGGATTTTCATTTTAACACTATTAAGGAAAATACAATTACTATTTTAGAAAGCACAAACCCTGACCAAAATTTAGACTCCATAACAAAACCAATAATAAAATTTGGCCGGGAAAAATTTCTTGAAAATGACTGTATGGTTCCTGGCGGAAACATTGTTAGTCGAAGACATTGCTTAATTATAAATAGTAAAGACAATTCATGGGTCTATGATTTGGAAAGCACAGGCACTTTATTAAATGGCGAGAGAATAGTACGAAAAACACCAATATTAGGAGTAAACAAGTTGACCATAGGCAAAATCGATTATACCTTAACTACAGATAAAAGCAAGCTGCTTTAAATAATTAATTCTCATTTACTCTAATGAATTCTATCTTCATTGAACACATTATTCATTAAATATAGACCGAGCCTCTTCATAAACCCTCTCAAAATTATCAGCTAAATCAGCCTTTGAAAACTGTTTAGATTCATTTGGAAGTTCTCTTTGAATATCGGCCAATTTAAACTGGACCATTTTATCCTTTCCATCAGCATACGTAATAAACTCGCCCTGTTTTAGTCTAAAGAAAACGTCGGCTCTTATTTTTGGGATTTCCTTTTCTCCAGTCGTAATTCGTGTGTCAAAATCTAGATTATGCCCCCGGCTTACACTTTTGGTTGGGTCTTTAATAATTTCAAAAAAGCGTTCGTAATATTTTGCAGTATCT
>TARA_R110002051_G_scaffold325625_1_pt1 | contig 34595 bp, 48 predicted proteins | sample TARA_R110002051 | Tara Oceans TARA_R110002051 (sample SAMEA4397023) | marine metagenome | biome: Polar Biome; feature: [MES] marine water layer (ENVO:01000295) within the mesopelagic zone...; material: water (ENVO:00002006), including particulate matter (ENVO:01000060) such... | reverse complement strand
AACGTTTCTGGCGGAATTACCCCGCCGGGGTGTGCGGTGGACGTAGCTCCCTGGTTCGCGGAGGGCCCGCACATCAGGTGGGATGATGACAATGAGTTCATCTATTTGGCGGGGATGTTCCACCAGGCTGCGGCTGAGTTGGGGGTTCCCTTACGTTGGGGCGGCAACTGGGACCAGGACGATGATGTTATTGATGACCAGACTTTTCAGGACTTAGGCCATTATGAGCTTGCTGAGTAAAATTCTTGGTACTGCCAGCGGTGTGCTGGAGCCGGTGCAGGCAATAGGCAATATTGCTGAGAACATCTTTGGCAGCAAGGACCGCAAACTCACCCATACGGAGTTTATGGCGGAGTTGGCGCAGCAGCCCCAGGTCGCGCAGGTGGAGCTTAATAAAATTGAGGCACAACACCGATCTATTTTCATCGCAGGCTGGCGGCCCGCGATTGGGTGGGTGTGCGCCACAGGGCTTGCGTTCCCGTTCCTGATAAACCCGATTTTGCAGTGGGCGACCGGCGAGCCAGGACCCCAATTGCCCGTTGAGAGCCTAAACGAGCTGGTGTTTGGGCTGTTGGGCTTAGGCGCTATGCGATCTTTTGAGAAATTTACAGGGAAGGCGAGGTAATGGGGAGAAAAACACTTACGATCCCGCGAAATCCTCTCCAGGGGGATACGGGAGCGATTACAGTGGACCAAAAGAAGGAGCTTACTGAGCTGCTTAAACAGGTACAGGACCAAAAGACTGAAGAGAGGGCGAAAAAGACCCGTACTCTGACTCTGACAAAGGAGTAGGGTCGCGTGGCCTCTACATCCGACATTGTTTTTACGTATGAGCCGCGAGAGCAGTTTATTCCGTTTCATCAGCGAAATCAGCGGTTCGCTTGCGGGGTAGCGCATCGACGGGCGGGCAAAACGGTTGCTTGCGTCAATGAACTGCTTGAGAGAGCTTCTTATACGGAGAAGAAAAGCGCCCGGTACGCTTATATTGCGCCCTATTACCGGCAGGCGAAGGAAATTGCGTGGCAATACCTGAAGGAGTACGGAAGAGATGCCATTGTCAAAACCAGGGAAGCTGAGCTCTCTGTGGAGCTTTTTAATGGGGCCAAAATTGCGCTATACGGTGCCGATAATCCTGACGCTCTGCGAGGTGTTTATTTTGATGGCGCTGTTCTTGATGAGTTTGGCGATTGTAGACCGAGCCTCTGGGCATCGGTTGTTCTCCCTACCCTTGCCGACCGAAATGGGTGGGCCGTCTTTATTGGCACCCCCAAAGGGCGAAATCATTTCTACAAGGTCTATCAGCGCAGTCTGACTGAGCCCAACTGGTTCAACTTTACCCTCAAAGCCTCAAAAACCAAGATTCTGGACGAGTTTACGCTTGGCGAGATGAAGGCGCAGATGACCGAGGACGAGTACGAGCAGGAATTTGAGTGCAGCTTTGATGCGGCTGTTATGGGGGCTTATTACGCCCGAAGCATCGCTCTGCTTGAGGAGCGCGATCAGATCACTAAAAATACGCTGTATGACAAGGAATTTCCGGTCCATGCAGCGTGTGACCTGGGTTACACTGACTCAACGGCCTTCTGGTTCTGGCAGGACCGCCCCGATGGAATTGCCATAATTGACTACTATGAAAATCACTCACAGCCACTTGAGCACTACTTCAACCAACTTTCCTTCACCGGATACAAATTCGAGCGAATCTGGCTCCCCCACGATGCCAGAGCCAAAACCCTCCAAACCGGACGCTCAACTGCCGAGCAGTTCCGAGATGCAGGATTCCCCATTGCTATTGCGCCCAACCTCAAAGTTCAGCAAGGGATTGACGCAGCCAGGTTGGTGATGAACCACTGCTGGTTCGATGAAGAGAAGTGCAGCGATGGGATTGAGGCATTGCGGGCCTATCGCCGCGCATACGATGAGGACAAGAAGTCATTTAGTGATCGACCCCTCCATGACTGGAGCTCACACGGGGCAGACGCATTTCGCTACCTTGCTCTGGTAGCTAAAGAGCGTATATTGATTGCCGACCCAAAAGAGATTAACATTCCTTCAATTATGGGGCCACAAACACCCTATAAGCTAAAAGAATTATTTGATGAACGCGAAAAAAGGGTAGGATATGGCCGAAGCCGCGTATGACATAGACTCAGCTCGTAAAGAGGCCCCGGCCCAGAAATGGGCGCGAGAGATAAAAGCAGCTAAGAAAATGCTGCACAGATTCCATAGTCAAGGAGATCGGGTAGTCTCCCGCTTTCTTGATGATCGCAGAAATGAAGGGCAATACATTTCTGATGATTATAATTCCTACAAGCTAAACTTTTTCCACTCCAATATAACAACAATACGTTCTATGCTATTTGGTAGTACGCCAAAAGTTGATGTCTCTCGACGTTACACTGACTCTGATGATGACCAAGCCCGCGTTGCCAGCGAAATACTAAATCGTATGCTAAACACTTCGGTAGCAGATCCAAGTGAAGGCATCCAGTCAGTTTTACGTAATGCACTCGATGATCGACTGATTCCTGGTCTTGGTACTGCGCGTGTGCGCTATGAGTACGAGCCTCGGATGGAGACAGTGATTAACGAGGAGGGCGAAGAGGAAGAAGTTGAAGTTGGCATTGAGTGGGAAAGTGCGCCTGTTGACTATGTACATTGGCGTGATTTTTTATGGTCATGGACTCGCGTGTGGGGTGACTTGCGCTGGATGGCATTCCGTAGTTACTTTGATAAGCAAGCTATGGCAGTTAGATTTGGCGAAGAGATTGCAGACCAAGCTCAATACAAGCGGCGCGAAGTTAATAGTGAAGGAGGGGATGATACTAACCTCACCTCCGCGACAGAAGAAGCAGAAGTTTGGGAAATTTGGTGCGAATCAACCAATGGAGTTTATTGGTGGACTGAGGGAATAGATACCCTATGCGATGAGCAAGAAGATCCTTTAGAGCTTGATGGGTTTTATCCTGCGCCACAACCAATGGCGGCAAACGTAACGACAAGTTTATTTGTACCTAAACCGGACTATTGCATGGCGCAGGACTTATACAACGAGATTGATACGCTTGAGTCGCGTATCGGTAACATAACCCGCGCCGTGAAAGTAGTGGGGGTTTACGATAAAAATATTGGTGAGATTCAGCGAATGCTGAAGGAAGGGGCTGAGAGCGACCTTATCCCCGTAGACAACTGGGCTATGCTTGCTGAGAAAGGTGGCTTAAAGGGAGTTGTTGACTGGTATCCCGTAGAAAATGTGGTAGGAGTTTTGGGCCAGCTTGTGGAGTTGCGTAACGATAGCATTCAATTGCTCCATGAGATAACGGGCCTAAGCGACATAATGCGGGGATCAAGTAGCCAATATACCGCAGCAGCAAGTGATAAGTTAAAGGCTAAGTTTGGCAGTGTTCGCATCCAGGCTTTCCAAGATATGTTTGCTATTTTTGCTTCAGACTTATTACGACTTAAAGCAGAAGTTATTTCTAAGCATTTTGATCCAGAGCAAATTGTTCTTCAGTCGAACATAATGCTTACACCAGATGCAGATATGGCAGGTCCGGCAATTGAGCTTATAAAGAGCCCAGACTTTCTACACTGGCGCGTTGAAGTGCGTCCAGAAAGTGTAGCGATGGTTGATTTTGCACAGCTAAAAGCTGAGCGTACTGAGTACATGAACGGACTAAGTATGTTCTTACAATCGGGAACTTCTTTAATTAAGGAAGCGCCCGAAGCAGGTCCGGTTTTATTGCAGCTACTTAAATGGGGCTTGGCTGGCTTTAAGGGGAGTAGTGAGATCGAGGGGGTTATTGATAAAGCCCTTGAGCAACTTATGAAGGCGCAAAGTGCTCCTCAAGAAGAACAACCAGATCCTGCTGCACAACAAGCTCAGATGGAAATGCAGATGGAGCAGCAATCAGCCCAGGCTAAGATGCAAGAAGAACAGCTCAAGCATCAGAATAAGCTAGAAGAAATCCAAGCTAAACACGCTACAGATATGCAGCGTATGCAGGAAGATTTCAAACAAGATATGCAGAAAATTATAATGACGGGCTCGGTCAATATGCAGGAAGAGGTCGCTCAAGGTGAGGCGGCCATAGGTCAAGCCCAAGCTGAAGGCCAGATTGATTTAGCTGTTGAAGAAGGTAAAGAGGCTATTCGTTCTTACGGTGAGCTAATGCGAAAAGATATAGACGATGAGTAGAACTCGTTGGATTCAATGTAGGGGTTGCCACAAGTTAATTCTTGAGTCGGAATACGCAGCTCATATAGGGGAAGGCGAGAAAGGGAAGTCTGCAAATGTTCTCTCAGACATTACACCTTTTCTCTCGCCTGTAAGTGGAAAATTAGTTGGCTCGCGTAGCGCATTACGCGCCCATAACAAAAAACATAAAGTTGTTAATTTTGATGACTGGGGTAATCAAGGCGAGTTAAACCGTAAAGAAGCGGAGAAAGTTTTTAAGGCGGGGCATCCCGATAGAATTGAGTCAATAAGAAAAGCAATCTACCAGAATACAGGAGAATACTGATGACCCCGGAAACGAATAGAGCAGAAGATTTATCCGCCGCCTTTGATGAAATAGAAGGCACTGATGAAACAGGAGAAGATCAAAGTGAGCAAGAAACCGAAGTCGAGGCCGAAGTCGAGGCCGAAGTCGAGGGCCAAGAAGCCGATCAAGCCATTGACGAGGTTCCAGAGGCTGAAGAAGTTTCTGAGCCAGAAGTATCAGACGAGTCTGAAGTGGCTACGGAAAGTAGTGACTCTAAGCCTCCAGTTTCTTGGAAGGCTTCTGCGCGTGAAGAGTGGTCTAAAATACCTGACGGCGCTCGTCAAGAAATTCAGCGGCGGGAAGCAGACGTAACACGGACATTGCAGGAAAGCTCTAATGCGCGAGGCTTTACGAATGACTTTGCAGAAATAGTACAACCTTACATGGCATTTATTCAGGCAGAGAACAGCACCCCTCTAAACGCTGTTGGCATTCTTATGCAAACGGCTGCCGGATTACGCATTGGCTCTCCCGCGCAGAAGGCCCAGATTATTCACAGCATAATGCAGGACCATGCTGTAGATGTTCAGATGCTGGATCAGTTATTGGTTGGGGAGGAGCCCCAAGCCATGACCCCAGATCAAATAGACCAGCTAGTTGACCAACGAGTAGCGATGGCAACGAGTATGCAGCCAAACCCTGGGGACCAAGTTTTCGAGCAAGATATGGCTAACGCTCATGCGGCCATTGAGGTGTTTGCTTCAGACCCTAAAAATGAATTTTTTGAGGATGTGCGGGCAGACATGATTTATCTGCTCCAATCAAATGCACAGAAAGGCCAAACAATGACCCTGGAACAGTCATACAATGAGGCTATCCGATTAAACCCAGAAATACAGGGCATAATGGGGGGAAGATCGGGTACAGGGTCTGCTACTGGAGCTGCCCGCCGCAAGAAAGCGGCAAGTAGTATTAAATCAGGCGCACCTTCAGGTCGGGACGCGACCGGGGGGGCCGGGAAAACTCTTGCAGATGACTTAGCAGCTACTTGGGCTGCACTTGAGGAAGGATAAACTAATAATTAACGGGTGAATAATGCGGGCAATAATCTTATTGCTTCTGCTGTGGGGTACAGCATGGGCACAGAACTCTTCTATTGATAATAGTCAGGAAGGCAGTCTTAATACATCGAATAATAATTCGGTGGTTAGTTCAAATAACCAGACTGATTCAACGACTGTAACAAAGAATTTTAATGGGGCTGGCTCAAGCTCCGAGATCCCCGCTACTTCCGCAATATCCCCTTCATACATGAGCAATGGCTCTGAAACGTGCCTCCAGGGGAGTAGTTCATCTGTCCAAACCGTAATTGTAGGCTTCTCGGGCGGAAAATATGAGATTGACCATGAATGTAACCGGCGTAGAGATGCTAAGGTATTGAGTGATCTCGGCATGAAAGTCGCAGCGGTTAGTAGGATGTGCGGGAATACCGAGGTCTGGAAGAGTATGTTTATTTCTGGAACACCATGCCCCATCTTATCCAGGGGAAAGCTAATTGTAGGCAAACGTGCTTACCTTATGATGAAAACCTCCCCAAATATTTATATACCAAACTATGCAACTGAGGAAGTTTGGTACAACAACATCTTAGGAATAGGTGAACATGATGACGAACAGAGTGATGAAGATAGTGATGGCTTGTCTGTGTCTGAGCGTTTCAGGTCAAGCACAACCTGACCCCCTAGACGATTTAGTAGCCAATAGTGACGTATTGTTGGGCCAAATTGACCAGTCGATAGCCTATGTAGGCTGGACACTAGAAAGTGCCAATCAAGGGCTCATAGCTGCAAACGGGCTATACCAGGACGGACTGATTACGCAGGAGCAACTGGATGCTTATAACGACAGCGTGGCTGCACTTGCGGTGTTTAATCCGTTTGGATCAAGCGAGGACTTTTTGCTTGAAGCTAGTGAGCAGGAACTGGCTAATATGGGCTCAGCGGTAGATAGCTTTACCGATGTAGTCGTGGGCATGACCATCGTTTTGGAGGTTACAGAAATGGCGCAGGCCGCTGAAGCCGCCGCCGACCCTCAATCCGCGCAAGATGTGGTTGAGTTTATGGCGGAGATAGAGGCCGAAACAGGTCAGACCTTCCAGATCAGTACCGAGGACGTTGCTGAATTTAACCAAAGTGTCGAAGATATTGACAATTCTGCGGGCGCAGCCGCTGCTTATATAGCGGTCGCGAGCAATGAAGAGGCCACTACATTTCTTGATAGTCAAGCTGTTGAGGTCAACGATACCTATTTAAGCCAAGAGGTTGGGGCCTCATTCTCCCGTGAGACTGGGGCTGTAAGTGTTGAATGGACTACTGTGACTGCTACCAGTGATGTTTATGTGAACGGGGTCGATTTCGGTATAGATGCTTATGTGCCAGCGGAGGAAGTCCTAGCTTCAGGCTATGAGAGCACCCTCTATATGACCGGCCCAACCGCCACTGGATTTGCCTGCTTCTACCAGGGAGTCTGCGAAGGAGGCAACATTGAGCCTTGAAGAATCCAACATTACAGTGGGGGGACTCCAGTTCAAGGGAGTCTATATAGCCCTGCTTTTGACTATTGTCAGCACGATAGGGGGCACTATCTGGACCGCCAGTACCCTCTATAGTCGGCTTGAGGGGGTAGAAGCGCAGTCAATCCCAGATATTGAGCCCCTTTCTGAGCGACTTGCATTGGTGGAGCAGGAGCTCAAAAACAATGATGTGGCTGGTCTACAGGGGAATCTGGCCGCCCTGGCTACTAATCTTGAGACTATTATTGAGCAACAGCAGAAATTACTGCTCATTCAGGACAAGGTTACGGAGCTGGATCTTGCTGTAACAGGGATGCAAGCTACGGTAAAGACTGCCGAGCTTATTACGGAAAAGAGCGCGGAAGCAGTCTCAAAGATAGAGGTCCTCCAGCGAGAGGTAAATGATCTCTGGAGTGGCCTCGACTTTCTGAGTAACCCATATGGCAACTAGGGGTTGCGCCCCCTCTTTCTCCCGTGATATATTCCGCTAGACAGCTTCAAAAGAGCTAGGACTCCCACGGTCTTACCGAGAGTTCCCCAAGTTCAGAAATACGCAAGCCTACGGGCCCATGCAGGGAGCAAGCGTAATCTTCTAACTTTTATTATGGGGAAATTGAAATGGCATTCGCCAATATCAGCGATATACTCGCTACAACGATTGAAAATCGTAGTAAGAAGGTTGCTGATAACGTAACTGACAACAACGCTATCCTGAAGCGTCTGTCTGAAAAGGGCAACATAAAAACCTTTTCCGGCGGTAGTAAGATTCTTCAGGAACTGAGCTTCGCGGAAAACGCGAACTTCGGTTGGTACTCTGGATATGACATCCTACCTGTTGGTGTAAGTGACGTTATCTCAGCCGCTGAATACGATATATGTCAGGCCGCTGCACCAGTCGTAATGTCTGGTCTGGAGATGCTCCAGAATGCAGGTAAAGAGAAAATGATCGACCTTATGGACGCTCGTTTATCTGTGGCTGAGTCAACAATGGCTAACCAAATCTCTGTAGGTTTGTACTCAGATGGTACTGGGTCATCAAACAAAGAGCTTGATGGTCTGGATAAGGCAATCTCTGCGACTAACTCATACGGTGGCATTGACCGCACCGCTGATGTCGGTATATTTTGGAGATCTTATGTAGATGACACTACTATATCTTCGGATAACATTGACACGCAGTTTAATTTGGCATGGGCAAACTTAGTTCGGGGTAATGACCGACCTGATTTAATCATGGTGGATAACAATATCTGGAAGTTCTATGTTGAGAGCTTGCAGCAATTTCAGCGGTTCACATCTACTGACTCGGCGGGCCTCGGCTTTCCAAGCCTGAAGTATATGGATGCTGATGTGGTTCTTGATGGGGGTATCGGTGGAGCGGCGACAGCCAGTACAGCGTACTTCTTGAATACGGATTATATCCACTATCGTCCACATTCAAAACGCAACATGGTTCCGCTTTCGCCAAATCGTCGATATGCAACGAACCAAGACGCTGAAGTACAGATTCTAGCTTGGGCTGGAAACTTGACTACCAGTGGTGCTAAGTTCCAGGGTCGTATAGACGGGGACTAATCCTCTGATATGCGTTAGGTGGGGAGGCTAAACCCTCCCCACCGTTTTACCCTTAAAATTTTTTACTAAAGGTGATGTATGGCTAATTTACCCGTTTCTCCCATTGTTGCTCCGGCAGATGGCGGAGATTCATCAATCGGACAACTCTTCTCTGGTGTAAGCGCAGCCTCCACCATGCCTTGTGTTGGCGCGAATACTGCTGGTGGCGAACCTGCTGTTCAAGCATGGTCACAGGATACGATTGACCCCGTTCCATCCGGCCCAATAGGTAATGGGATTGATAGTAACCCCCGTTACGCTGCGCCAGTAACGCTCGCAGCCACCGATTTATTGACGGTGGACTATGTGACCGCAGATTTTAACGACACACTCGTATTTGCAGAGGCTAACCAAGTATTAGCGTCCCCCGTAGCTGGAAATGTGTTTGATGATCGCTCAGGGGCTGTTGTTTGTGTGGGCTGGACCGGAGGCGCAATCGCAAGTGGCGATTGGCTTTGGGGCGAGGTTCCCGTTGCATAGGAGATAGTAATGGCTCTTACATATGAGAAGGGGCTGAATCGTCCTGTACGGCTTCAAACACCTACAATGGACCCTACTGGGGGAAATTTGGCTGGTACTTGCGGGGGCACTAATATTGGTGCGTCCACAGGAGTTATAGGGTCAGGCTTAATGGGGGAGGATACCACAAGTAGTGTTGTCGCTGATAGAGAGCTTCCTGCCTCAACCATAGGGGGTGCAACCTTTCCCGCTCTAAAATTCGCAGTTTTCAATATAAACAATATTGATGATGCTTATGGGGGCCTAGCCTACTGTTTTTTCTCTCAAGCCGTTACAGATGTTGTGAATGGGGGGAGCTATCCCAGTGTTGTCGGCTACCTCCCCACCCCTAAAAACGCAGCCTTCTCGACTGCCTATGCGGGGGACAAGGGATTTGCACCAATTATTTTATAGGAGTTTTTAATGTCGGATCATCTGGGTGTAGCAACATGGGACTCCACCATAGCGTGGCCTATTGGCTCAGTTCTGACAGAGGAACAATGGCATCAATGGGAGGAGTATTACGAGGACAACAAGGTTGGATACCCTTTCTTAACTCTCGATAGGTACACTAAAGAAGGGAGCTAAATATGCCAGTACAAAAGGTGAAGGGCGGGTTTAAGTACGGGACCAAAGGCAAGGTCTACCCTACCCGCGCCCAAGCAGAGAAACAAGGCGCGGCCATACGGGCGAGCCAACGTAGCCGAGGCAAAAAGCCTCATTAACTTGTCATACCCTGGAGAAAAATAATGACTGAATTAGATACAGAAGGTTTTAGCGAACTTGCAATGGGGAATACTAACCACATGGCAGGCCCCAATGGTGGGTGGAACGCAGAGAACGACAAGCACCTGAGAGTTGTTTTTTCGTATGAGCCTAAGCAAGATAAAGCAGCCTCGGTTGAGGCGGGGAGGCCCATTTTTAATGATATAGCGTTCATCACTATTTATGCGGCTGGAAGTCGGGATACTGTTGCGCGGCCTGTAAGACCTGCGGATAAGCAACGGTTTGCTGTTCAGTTTAAGCAGTTTGAGGCAAAAGAGGAGCAGACTGTAGAGGGCACTCCTCTAAGTGCATGGCCTGCTATAACTCGTTCTCAGGTAGAGGAGATGAAATACTTTAATATCCATACGGTCGAGCAGCTTATTGATCTTCCGGCTAATCAGGCAATGAACATTATGGGTGTTGCAACATTGCAGAGAAAGGCGGAAGCCTTTATAAAAGCTGCGACGGGCTCAGCCCCTATTGAGCAGATGGCGGCTGATATTGAGGAACTTAAACGGGTAAACGCACAGCTAATTGCGGATCTGTCAAAAGCTAAGAAGCCCTCGAAGAAGGCCAAGACAACGGTAGAGGAAGATGGCTGATTTTGAGAAGTTCCAGTCTGCGAATCAGATTATCGACCGTGTTTTGGTCGAAGTAGGGCTAGGGAGCAATTCAGCCCCCTACGACTCGGCAGACCCAGCAGTTCAGCAGCTTACTTATATGCTGAACTCAGCAGGGCAGGAACTTCTACGGCTACATAAGTGGCAGCAATTTCAAAAGACTCACTCATTTACTACGGATAAGGTCACATATCCAACAGGGGTATACCCTCTTCCCACTGACTTTGATGAGATGATCCAGCAAACTCAGTGGGACCAGACCAATCGACTGCCTCTTTACGGCTCCCTTACTCCACAAGACTGGGAGTATTTAGAGGGCCGTCAACTGGCTAATTTCACTATCTATGCGTCTTTTCGTAAGCGGGAGGGCAAGATGTATATGTACCCCTCTCCGCCCCCTGATGGGCACGTTATTCAGTACGAATACATATCACGGGGATGGGTCGAATCTATCGCAGATGCAGGAACTTACCAAGATCACGTTGAAAAAGGTGGCGATATTATTCAGTACGACCCCCCGTTGGTCATGGCATTTGTGAAGCTAAAGTTTTTTGAGGCGCGAGGGTTTGATACAACTAAAGCAGAAGGGGCCTTTAATCGGGCCTTTGAGGGGGCGTGTTCAAGTGACGTACCCGCGCCCATTCTGAATGTCTCTGGCGACTTCCGCCGCTACCCTTACCTGGATGCGGCGCGTAACGTGCCGAGCACCGGCTATGGGGACCCATAATGGCCCTTTCAGCCTACGCCTACCCTAGCTTTGTCTCTGGTGGCTCCCCCCAACAGCAAGTAACTACTTCTGCGGTAGTGCCTGCTCCTGTGCTTGGGGTACAGTCAAATAAATCCCTTTATGAGATGGACCCGCGAGAATGTATCTACGCATACAATATTATCCCCAGAGAGTATGCGATGGAAGTTCGCAAGGGGTACTACCTCTTTGCGACTATAGATGATGAGGCAGAGATTCGTACCGTCATGGAGTTCCCTGATGGGGCTAACTCAAAGATTTTTGCAGCGACAACTGAAGGCATATACGACATCACTGCCGGAGGTACTATAAGTGCGGCTACTTTTGCCTATGAGTGGACTACTTCGGGGCCTGAGTCTGGTTACTGCTCGTATGTATTCTTCACAAACTCCAGTGGTATGCACTTATTAGTGTGTGATGAGACTAACGGGTACGTCAGGTTTGATGGAACGGACTGGACCGTAGGGGGTATGACCGCCGACCCTGCAGGTGTAAACGGCCCCATAGGTGGTGATGATAATTTAGTTCATGTCTGTGAGTTTAAGGAACGGCTCTGGTTTACTGAGCAAAATACGGGGCGAGCTTGGTACACAGCTCCAGGCTCCCTTTCGGGAACAAGTACGCCCTTTGAGTTTGGTAGAAAATTTACTCATGGTGGGTATTTACGCGCCCTCTACAATTGGACGATTGATGGTGGGAACGGGGTGGATGACTACCTGTTAGCCGTAGGTGACTCAGGGGATCTCCTAGTTTATAAGGGCACTGATCCATCAGATGTTGCGAGTTTTAGCCAAATAGGTAACTGGTATGTGGGCGACTTGCCTGCTGGCAGGCGTGTGGGCTCTAATTTTGGTGGCGAGTTTGTTCTCCTCTGCGCTGGAGGGCTGGTTTCCATAACTAAACTTTTGCGGGGCGCGGATATAGGCGAAAATACCGCTTACCTTACCTATAACATCGCTCGCTTGATTCGTAATACTTTAGCCTCATATTCGGCGCTTAAAGGATGGGACATAACTCTTTTCCCGGAAGATAACCTGTTAATAGTAAGTTCTCCAGAGTCTGTATCTAATCTTCAGTTTGTTATGAACATCTCAACAAAGGCGTGGGGGATGACCCGCAATGTTCCTACTTTGTCCAGTATGGTGTATGACGGGAACCTTTATATTGGGGATAGGAGTGGCAGTATACACATACAGTCAGGAAGTACGGATGGTGCTGATGTAAACGGGGCAGATGGGGATGATATTGAGTGGAGCTTTCTAAGCTCTTACCAAAGTCTGGGCTCGCCAGGGGCCAACAAGCGAATGCAGCTAGTGCGCCCTCTGTTTCTTTCATCAGGTGCGCCATCTTACGACGTACAGGCCCGCTATGATTTCGACCTATCGGCAGTGATCGGGGGCTCTTTAACTACGCCTACCTACGAGGCATCTCTCTGGGACGAGGGGGTATGGGACGAGGCGACATGGGGAGGAGGGGCTATAGTCTCTTACGGAGTGCTGGGAACTAAGGGTATGGGGAGACATTTGGCACTTGCCGTTGTAGGAAGGTCTGCGGCTGCGACTGAGTATGGTGGAGCAGATGTTTTGTGGGATGTAGGAGGATTATTGTGAACGTCATCTTTACAGCACTTACTCCTGCACATCATGGCTGGATCGCCGAGAACCTTGACCCTATATTCTGTGATGATACGAGAGGAATACTCGCTCTCGACAAAGATAAGGGCACAATCCTGGCGGCTGGATTGATGGATCAATGGACAAAGACATCGTGCCAAATGCACGTTGTTATTCGTAACCCTTTTGTTATTCGGCATGGCTTTATACATGAGGTTTTTACCTATGTTTTTAGCTACTGCGGGCGTAAGAAAGCCTTTGCGCTTATACCGGGAAACAACAAAGAATCAGTTAATTTTGCTAAGCGTATTGGGTTTAGCGAGATAGGGAGGCTGCCAGAAGCATACGATGAGGGAGTCGATTATGTGGTCTGCCAGCTCGACCGCGAAAATTGTAAGTACATATATGACGAATCAGAGAAGGAAGCAGCGTAATGACGAATTTAAGTAAGCGGGGAGTACGATAATGTTCGGTGGCGGCATGACGGGCGCAATGGGGGCGGGGCTCAAGAGAAGGGCCCAGCAGGGCGGTATGCAGCGAGCTCCTCAAGGAAATAGGAAAGGTGGGCGTGGCGGTCAGCAGGGCGGTATGCCGAACCCTGCCCCAATGAGGGGCAGAAAAGGTGGTCCAGCAGTTGATCCGAGGCAGCAGATGGCTCAGCAACAGCAGATGGCTCAGCAACAGCAGCAAGGTCGTACACCAGGAATGCAGGGAAATATGCAGCAACCTCCTCCGATGCAGAATAGGAAAGGTGGTGGGGGTATGCAGGATGTTATGCGTAGGGTCGTAGACTCTCAGCAACAACGACAGCAAGGCGGCATGATGGGAGGTCAGCAAGGTGCTAACCCTGACAAAGCTCAATGGCAAGACTGGGTGCGACAACAGAGGGGCGGAGGTAATATGCAGCAGAATATGGATATGGCTGCGCAGCAAGCTAGGAATCAGCGGATGGGCGCTGCTCTGGGCGGTGGACAGGGCTTACCCCCTGGAATTGATCCACGGGCTGTTGCAGCCGACCCTCAAGGGTATCAGACATGGGATGCTCAGAGACAAGCTGCTATGCAAGATCCCCGTTATCAGCAGTTTACTTCAGGCGGTGGGCAGATGCCTCCACCTCCGAATTACCAACAAGCTGCTCAGCAACAGGCTATGACTGGTCAGCAGATGGGCGGAGTTGGTAAGCCACTTAGTGAACTACAAGCTATTCAGCAACAGGCTATGACTGGTCAGCAGATGGGCGGCGGTATGCAGGGGGCTAACCCCGACAAAGCTCAATGGCAGAATTGGGTGCGCCAACAGAGGGGCGGTGGTCAGGGAATGCAGCCAGCTCCGATGCAGAATAGGAAAGGGGGCTAGTCATGGGTAAGAAGTCCACACCGGCTGTGCCTGATTATAGAGGCGCGGCAGAGGAGCAGGCGGAAAGTTCGCGGCTGAATACTGAGCAGCAGACATGGGCTAATCGTCCCGATCAGTACACCCCCTTTGGCTCTCAGACTTGGCAGCAGGAGAAGGAGTGGGACCCTACTACTAAGCAGTACCTTAATAAGTGGGCTCAGACAACAAACCTAGATCCAGAGTCCCAGGCGGCTCTGGACGCTCAACAACGCATTGGTGCAGGGCGCAGTCAATTAGCTGAATCTCTACTTGGTCGTGTGAATCAAGAGTATGGGGATATTATTGACTGGGATAATTTCCCAGCGATGTCTGGAGGCTTAACCGCTGGACAGTATCAGCCACAAGGGAATATACAGTCTGCGCTGGATTTTTCGTCCCTTCAGGACATTCCTGATGTAGAGGGCGTAAGAAATAGAGCAGAGAGTGCCATGTACGAGCGTGGCGCGTCCCGCTTGGACCCTCAGTATGAGCAAGAGGAGGATAAGTTACGCACTCGGCTCTTGAATCAAGGATTCCAAGAAGGGGATAAAGGATTTCAGAATGAGATAGACCGCTTTAGCAATCAGAAGAGCGACGACTACGCCAACCTACGCCGGGACTCCATTGCTATGGGTGGCGATGAGGCTACCCGTCAGTTTGGCATGGGTATGCAGGGTCGCCAGCAGGGTGTTTCAGAGCTTACAGGACAGGGCCAGTTTGGTAATCAAGCAGTGCAGCAGATGATGGCTCAGCAGTTAGGACTGGGCGGGGCTCGGTTCGGAGAGGCGCAGCAAGCGGCTAACTTCCAGAATCAGCTTAGACAGCAGGGGATCTCTGAGGAGCAACTGCGACGGGGAATGACTCTTAACGAGATTAACGCTATTCTTAGCGGGCAACAGGTGGCCTTACCGGGTATGCCTGGGTTTAATACTGCATCTAAATCCGAAACAACCCAGTATATGGACGCTGCTGATAGAGGCTTCCAGGGTGAGATGGATGTGCAGTCCATGAAGAATGCTGCTACACAGGGTATGATGAGTGGTGCGGCAGGAATGATGTCCTTTAGTGACCGCCGATTGAAGCGGGATATTAAGCGAATAGGCACTCTGCTATCCGGGCTGCCTCTATATACCTTTGAGTATATTTGGGGCGAGAAGAGTGTGGGTGTAATGGCGCAGGACGTTCTTGAGGTTATCCCAGATGCCGTCCACGAACATCCTTCCGGCTACTTGATGGTTGATTACGGAGCAATAGCATAATGTCAGAGACAACGGGTACAACGGGTGTAGCGGGCACAATGACTGTGGACCCATTTATACAGGGGCTCATGGACGGGTCCATCCCCCTGGAGGCGGCTACTCCAGAACAACTAGAGTTACTGGCTGGAGCAGTGTCGCGGGACGATGAGTACGGGACTTTAGAGGGGCAGCTTGCAACAGCGGAAGCCCTAAGAACTGCCCCCGGCCCCGAAGGTCGAGAAACGCGGGGAGGATATGTAGCCGCGTCAGGGCTTGAACATCTCGCAAGTGGCATAGGAAAGTATCAGGCTAACAAAGAGGTGAAGAAGGGGCGGAAAAGACAGGGTGAGCTCCGAGATACCAACACTTCGACTAGGGCATTGATGATGAGTCTCTTGCAAGGCAACAAAGGAAAGGGAAAGAAGAGGCTGGCCGATGATGAGTGGGGCATGGACGATGAGGTAATATTCTGATGGACCCTCGCCTAGCGCAAGCTCTAATCGGGGCAGCCCCCGAAGATAACTCACCTGAACAATTAGCGATTGCCCAAGCTCTCGCCCAGCAAAACCGCTGGGGGAACCTGATGAGCATGAGTGGAGATCGGGCGCTTGCTCCTGCGGGGGGTGCAATGGTTAAAAATGTTGCGGGTCAGCGTGAAGGGCTACAGAAAGCTCGGCAAGGGCAAGCTGACCGGGCAGCTCAGGAGGCTGATTGGAGGGAGAAAAATCGTCTAAAAGAGCTAGACATTCAGGCGACTAAGGAACTCGCCGAAGCCCGTCTTGCAGCAACAGCGGCTCAGCAGGAGCACATGAACATTTACAGAGAGGAGGGGCGAACCATAGCTGCGGATGCTAGGTTAGACAAAAACACACAGCTACTCAGTAAGCAGCTAGACAAAACAGGAATACCGAGGCTTGGGGATTCACTGGACGCGTTTAATCGTCAGATGGATGAGATGGAGATTGATCCTGAAGATCCAGAAATTCCAGGCGTAGGAGGGATTCAAAATGTGCCGTTTATTGGGGCTGTATTTGGCGGGGCATCAGGCCGTAAACTCCGTCAACAATTCCAGGGTCTTGCTAACGCACTTATAGTAGTTGAGGCGGGTAAAAACGTCACGGCGAATGAGCTTGAGCGTAAGCTCAAAGAGTACGGTTTAGATTTAACGTCTAGTGATGAGGAGTTTGTAACCGCACACCAAAACCTTAACCGTCTTTATGACAGAGTAATTAGTAATGTGTTAGGGGGCTATGCAGGTAAAGACGGCAAAACTCTACTAAACTATGAGGATCAATTTGGCACTTTCTATAGGATGGGCGACCATACTGAGAAATATAGGGGCCCTATTGAGCAATCGGCATTAGAACGACCTCCCAATATACCCGAAGAAGAGTGGGCTGTACTGCTAAAAACTCTTTCCCCCGAAGAACTACAGGCAATAGCGGGGGCTGAATAATGGTACTTTCTCCAGCACAGCAAGCAGCTTTGGATCAAGTACGGGCTGGAAGTGGAGCTTCTAGCCTTAGCCCCGCACAGCAAGCGGCTCTCGACGCAGCGGCGGAGCAGCGACAGTGGGCTGAGTATGATGCTAAGCAAGCCCGCGTTAAGGCGCAGGGGGAAGCGGAAGTACAGGCTATATATGATGATATGCCTGCATACCAACGCGGTCTACTCGGTGCTAACCGAGGGATTCGTAATATGCTCGGAAGCGCAGCTAATCTTGTGGGTTTGGAGGGGGAAGTGGAAGTCCCTTTCGCTAGAGAGGGTGAGTGGGGCACTATTGACAGCACTGATAAAGGCTTACGCCAAGCCAGAGAAGAAAAGAGAGATCTTGGTACGGCAGGTGCGGTTGGTGAGTTTATTGGTGAAACGGCCATTGCGGCACCCCTCGGTGGGGTGGCTGGTAAAGGGGCTCAACTTGCCTTTAAGGGGGCTCAGGCTATTCCTGGCCTTACCCGTGCTGCTGCTTTTGCCTCTAAAACAGCGGCACGACCAACAGTGCAAGCTGCTGGACAAGGTGCGGTATTTGGCTCATTAACGGCTGACCCAGATGAACGTCTAATGGGAGCCGGATTAGGGGCCACATTAGGGGGCGGATTAGGGCTTGGTGGTCAGGCTCTCAAGAAAACCTTTGGCTCTGGCCTTGTTAAGATCCGCGATGAAGCTAAAGAGCTAATGGCTAGGGGAGTGAAGGACATTCCCCTTAATTTAGCCGCTAAAGAGGGGTTCGCCCAAACTGTTTATCACCATGTATTAAGGGCTGTTCCTGGGGTTGGTAAGCACCTTCGGGCCCAAAGGGACGATGCTCTAAGGGGCTGGCAAAATATAGTAAACAGTAGGGCATTGCCAAAAGAGGTTCAAAGTAGGCTAGATAAGGCCACGGATATGGAACACGCTTATAGGATTATGGATGACTTCTTTAGGCTGGAAGCCTATGAGCCGATTAAGAAGTATGCGCTTAACACTGCCTCGAAAGACTTAAAAGCGGCTTTCTCAGGGGTAATGGGATCGCTTAAAGAGAAGAGTGACCGTAAGGCACTTCAGGGCCTTATTGATAAGCACCTTAAAAGAACTTCCGCCGTCTTGGGGCCGAGCGGTAAGCCCCTCTCAACAGGAGGGGCGACTGTTGATGACCTTCTTTTATTACGGCAAGAAGCCTCGGAGCTCAAGATTCGTTCTCCCAAACTATCGGAGGCTATTGATGATTTTATAGTGAAGAACTTAGCGCCAGGGAAACAGGTGCTTAATTCTAAAAGAGAACTTCTTGAAGAATTTGTGCCTACAACAGCCGCTGAGAAGGAGCTAGTAAAATACTTAAAGCTGCGGGAGCCTTACCATGCCAAGTCGATGATTAGTGAGGCAATGGTTCAAGAAAGCGCGGCTAATTATCAGCCAAGAAATTTAGAGGGGGCTATTAAGAAGTATTACGGCACTCAAAAGAATAGAGGGCAGGCCCCTCTTCAGGATTTAGAGAGACTAGGTAGAGAGGGGTTACCAGAGCACTACTTAAATGCTCCTCACCCTGGATTTTTCCAAAAAGCAGCGGTGGGAGCCCCGGCTGTAGCTGCGGCGGGGTGGGGGACAGGCGCAAAGCAAGCCGCAGGGTTTGCTGCTTGGCCCGTATCGTGGGCCCTAGCTCAAAGAGGGACGCAGAGGAGTCTTGCGGGACAAACGAAAGCGCAACAAAAAATTCTAGCCAACTTGTTAAAGAAACAAAACATTAAAGACTATAGAACAGGCGGTCGGTATCTACGGGCTGGAGCCGAAAACTTAGTATCAGGAGCAAACGAATAATGTCAGAAGCAGGTGGCAGAGACTCAAACGGTAATTACACGTTACCCGGTTCAGATAATCCGGTCGTAGCAGCTACTCTAATTACAGCAGAAGCCTTTAATACTACACTTACCAGTGTAGCCGAGGCACTAACCGACTCACTGAGTCGATCAGGTGATGGCAGCATGGACGGGTTTGAGTTCGCTGATGGCACCAAGACTAGCCCTACCATCACTTGGGCCAATGAACCTAATACGGGTTTCTATCGGAAAGATTCACAAGATACGCGGTTCTCGACTTCAGGACTCGACGTTTTCCGGCTGCAAGCCGCAGGCGTGGTCCAGGTTTACCGGGAAGCTGCATGGCACTCTGTTATTGATGCGGGCACAGATCAAACCTTCACGGGGGAGGTGCAGTTTGATAATGAAGTTACGATGTATGGCCCTGCGGTTGATGAACAGGGTGCAGACCTCTTCATAACCGGGTATGGGGACCCCGCCGGTAGAATTAAGATGTTTAATAATGCCCGCCTTAGTGTCCTTGACATTGCCGGAGAGAATTATCGTGATGTAATCTTCAATGATGATGCCGATGTTTTTACAGTAGGAGATGTAAACCTAGCCACTGACATTCGCGGCTCAGCTATCTCAATTGATGCCGATACCACCCTGACCTCCGACTCTAGCCTCTATTTCGGGAACGATGGGGAGGTCTGGATGCTGAATAATACGGTCGATCAAGACCCATCGGTGCCATCCACCTATCGCCGAACTTTAGCTATGGCAAGTGGTGGTACTGGGGATACCCTTATTATAGGAAATGAGCAGTCATCCACAATAATATACGGGGAAGGTGATATTACCCTCGAATCAACCCTCCGGATTAAAGGTAATATTCAGGCACTGGACAATGTACCGGCGTATCAATACTTTTTAAGCGGAGTCACTACCGATAGCTGGACGGTAGGCGATACTGACATTGACCTGACAATTACGGGCAGTGCCGTAACAGTAACACCTCAGTTAACGCTTACGGGAGGGGCCCACCTCCCCAATAATGTGGCTATCCAGTCAGACCCTATCGGGCCGTATCCAACTGCCAACCTACTGAAGCTCACCACTGACAATGAGGTGGTTTTGGGCCCGGATTATCTGACTATAGACGGTACGCTTGCTACTTTTTCCAGTGGGATAGGCCAAGTTCGGCTCGGTAACAACACGGACATTGAGTGGGCAAATAATGCGGGGAGCGGCTTCATTGATGGAATCAAGATTAATGCCAGCGATAAGTTAATTATTGGCGATAGCTCCATTGATATGGCTGTGTATGGCGGTAGCATGACCCGCGAAATTACTGACGGGACGCAGAGGGAAATCTCGGTTCTTTGGGCTTATGAGTATAAAACCGGGGACTATGATTTAGATTTGGGGGACGAAAAAACTATACTTTATTGGGAGAACGGCGGTGGGGTGGACGTAGAAGTTACCGTTCCAAAAGATACCACATACAACTTCCCAATAGGGGCTCAGATAAAGCTGCTTCTGGAGCCCTGGGGCGGTAGTGGCTTTAGCATAAAAGCAGTACCTGAAGATATTGCTATTACCATTTTCGGAAATGAAGAGGCACTAAACTATAATAGTTGGGCGACACTATTATTAACTAAAACAGGGGCCAACACTTGGCTCTCAGAGGCTTTTTAATAATTATAAAGGAAAAATAATGGATCACGCAAAAATGGCTACACTTGTAAGGCAGATCGTAAACTCAGCCCAAATTCCAGCTAACCAGGCTCGTTTGCTCGTCGAACTGGATGAGTGGTTAGCCGCTATCATTAGCGGTGAGTTCGTTCTTACGCGGGGCGATTCCGAGCCCGAAACTTAGGCCGTATGGGGCTGGCGGTTCTCACGTTGCCCCTACTGCTTGTCTGCAACGTAGACGAGTTAACGGTTAGCACTAACTGCTACAGCACCCCCGATGGGAATGTCTGGGAGCTGATGGGCGAGGGCCACAACCACTGCTTCTACGCTATCGAGCTGGACGATGAGCTCGTATGTTATCGCTGCACCACGCTGAGCAGTCAGGGAATAGAGTCCGACTTCTCAGACCCCTGGTGCGGGGCCGCGTGGTGCCACGTCCCCTATGAGTAACTATACGAACTGGCTAGAAACAATAGAGTCCACCCCAGATTTGAATGGCGGCGGGCCCATTTTAGCCCCAATATTCCAAGAATTACTATCCGGTAGAAGGTTTAACACCGCATTTGAGTGGTGTGCGGGCCCCGCTTGGATAGGAATGTGGCTCTTAGAGAATAATATCTGTGAAACATTAGTCACTGGGGATATAAACGAAGAGACAGTAAGATTAGTTCGTAAAACAGCTAAGACTAATGATTACAATGTTAGGGCTTACACTAGCGATAACCTAAAGAGCATACCCAAAGATGAGAAATTTGATTTAGTCATTTCAAACCCCCCAAACTACTGCAATATACAAAGAGCTCATACACATGGGTATATGAGGGATGATTTAAGACCCTCTGATATAGACTGGAAGATCCACAAAGATTTTTATAGCAACATAAGTGACCACTTAAACGATAACGCTATCATGCTTATTTCAGAGGTAGAGCCGTACAGTAAGGAGGTCTATATCTTTGGCGAGCTGTACGACAAACGGCCCGAAGTACCGATGGAGGAGTTTAAGGAGATGATAGAGGCTAATCACTTAAAGATAATAAGCAAAACTCCTTATAACTATGGTGGGCTGGATTGTTGCGTATTAGAGGTACACCCACTAAGAAGTGCTGGCAAATGACAACCGAGCCAGCAGTCGGTTTTAGCAATCCACCCTTTGTGCCGTAAGGCCGGGAAGGGGAGGTAGGGCGGAACCAGTCATCTTGGCAAAAGGAACCTCACCCTTATTGTTCTTCTGAGATTTAGTGCAGAGTAACGCGCCCTTCAGCGTAGCTATACTCCTTAACAGCTACTTGGGCGGCTGTAAGCCCTGTGGGGTCTGCGTACTTGTCGTAGAACTCCAGGCCCATTTCAGCATCAATAAAGTGGTTGGCCCAGTCAGGATCTATAGCCTCCAGAATATCCTCCCACTCACTCTCATCAAATTCACGCCAGTCCTTAATAGTCATTCCTCGCCCCCTGTTAGCGACTCCAGCAATTTTTGCTGGTTTCTCTCTTTATCCTTCAGCACCCGTACTACTTTCTCGTCCAGTGTGTCTGCACATACTATATGGTAGACCATAACACTTTTTGCTGCCTGTCCCTGCCGCCATATTCGCGCAATGATCTGCTCGTAGTGCTCGTAATTCCATGTTATTCCAAAGAAAATTATGTTAGAGCACTTGGCCTGGAGGTTTAGGCCATGCCCCATACTAGCAGGATGACCAACCAGCACATCAATGTCGCCAAGATTAAAGGCCGCAATGATCTCGCTGGCTTTCTTTGTTGATGTTCCCCCTCTGATGACAGCAGCGTTGGGGATGGCTTTTGTAATTCTTTCCACATCATGTTGATACTCATAAGCTACGATAGTCGGCTCACCAATTTCTTCGATGAGGTCTTTTAACGCTTCGATTTTCTTGTCGTGCAGTACCTCGTAGGGCCGTTGTTGGCCCCTTATCAAAACTTCTCCAGTCTCTATGTAGACTGCGCCATTAGCGACTTGTCTACACTTAGTCCCCGCAGCGGCGGCGTTCTGGGCAACTACTACTCCCCCGTCCAGCAGGGCTATAAACTCATCCTCAATAGCCCTGTAAGTAGCTGTTACTTCGGGAGGCATACGCACGATTATATCGGTAATGATTAGCTCTGGCATATCGACGTATTCCTTTAGGTCTACATAGACAACAAGAGGGTCTATCCGCGATACGATCTCGTCAAATGCCCAGTCATGGGGGACGTACTCGTACTGCCGTTTGTAAGGGTTGGGCTGGTAAAAATACTTATTGCGAAAGTGGGTGACATACGGCCCCAAGCAGTTCCCCTGATCCAGCAAGTAGATCTGGGCGAATAAGTCCATAATCCACTTAGGCTGCGGGGAGCCCGTCAATATCCACCGCCTGGAGAAGCGAGAGAGCTCTTTCTTTAGGAGCTTGAATCGTTTGCTCGCGGAGTTCTTAAACTTGGTGCTCTCGTCAACGACCAGTATGCTAAAGTCCCAACGACTGATCCTGTCGGTGCCCTTCTCCAATAGCCACAGCAGTCCTTCGGGGTTAATGATGTAAATGTCTGCGTCAACCTCCAGCGCAGCCTCTTTCTTGTCATGGACAATGGAGTACGTTAAGGAATTAAACTCCTCCCACTTAGCTATCTCGGCGGGCCAAGTCTCGTAAGCAGGGCGCAGGGGCGCTACCACTAGCATTTTCTTTGCCAGCCCCTGCTTTTTGAGCACCTTAAACGCAGCCAGGGCCGTACTGGTTTTGCCAAGTCCGGGCTTCATAAAGAGTGCCACGGCAGCTTGACTCAGTAGGGCCTTAATCGCTCGTTTTTGGAAGGAACGTGGGCTCCAACTCTCCATCTAAGTACCTTTTTGCGTCTTGCTTGTTGTCTATCGTAAAAACTTTGTGACCAGAGCGAGCGAGCTGCTCCCCTCTGTACTTCTGGAGCTTTCGCAATCGCTCCCCTTCAGCCTTAAATTCGACGTACTCATGGCCTCTTGGCGGGGGCCATGCAAATAAGCGGTCGGGCCAGCCCGCACTCGCTACGTTGTAGAGCTTATGGACGATGCAACTAGCTCGGTTTACGGCCCACTGCTCTAGTTTTATTTCTTCCTTCACCCAACCTTGCACTGGCCTCTTTTGAAGCGGCTGTGGGGACACCAGCGACAATGGGCTCCTGGGTTGGGTATGTAAGTGGCGGGGGTATCCATCAGATCCATACGCTCTCGCCATGCCGCCTTATTTTCAGCATGGTTCGCTGCGGCTATGGTTCGACCCCCTATAGGTTCTTTTTTCTGGTCAAAGTAGACGGTGACTACCTCACAAGATGTGTAATCGGGGTAGCTCTCAGTGGCCGCAGCCTCGTAAAGACTACGCTGCCACTTATGATCGTCATAAATACGGCCTGTTTTCCATTCCTTAATCCGAATCACCCTGTCTGGGCTCTCCTCTTTAGGCACTACGAGCAGGTCAAACACCCCGCGCCAGGAGGCTTCTGGGTCATCAAACTCTACGGCAGTCCACTCGTCAGTTTCGCAGTCAATCTTAAACGCCCATTTCTTTTCGGGGTAGCAGTCGTACCCAGACCTGAGCCCCCACATCCATTGCTTGTACTTGGTGAGATCAGGGTGGAGCAGGTCACTGCCCTTAAAGAAGTTCTCCACTGAGTCGTGGACTTCATTACCGCGTATCAGGGCGGGGCCGACCTCTTGGGGTCTTACCTCGAACCTCCATACCTTATCGGCTGCGAACTTAAACCCGCATTTCTTGTGGCTGGCGTACTGTGAGTACGATTTCGGCCCAGTCGGTACACGTTCCTCAGTCATTCCATCCCTCCATGCTGTGCCAGTTAGGACCAATCGCGCCTTCACTCGCCATTGGTACGTCAAAAAAGTCTTGGTCCATTGCGCTTCTAAGCTGCTCCATACCCTGCTCTACTTCTTCCCTCGGAACGCTTATGTTGATCTCATCGTGGACCGTTGCCATAAAGACATCCTGGGGGCGGCGATGCTCGTAATACCAGTCAGCGCAGCACTGTTTCGTTTGGTCAGCCGCGCTCCCTTGAATTAAGTAGTTTGTGAGTTTGTAAGCCTTATCTCTAGCTTCAGCGTAATAGTTACGTCCTCCCCAAGTAGTAATGTGCTGCCCGTTGCGGCCTCTACTACTAACTCGCTCCATAAGGGACTTGAGGCCACCCATTGCTCCGAGGTACTGAGCTTTAAGGGCAGCCCCTTCGGGAACTGTGATTCCAAGAGCTCCAGCAATTGCTGGAGCTCCTCCGCCGTACACAATGCGGAATGCTGTAATTTTAACGTCTTTTCTTTCGAGATTAACTCCGTACTCATCGCGTATAATCACCCTTGCCATTTCGTGGGGGTCTAACTGGGGGTTTGCTTGGTACGCTTGCATCAGCGCCCCATCCTCGTAGTGTGCCCCAATGCGTAGTTCCTGACCACTAAAGTCCCGCATTACCCAGACATGGCCTTCTTCTGGAAGAAGATATTTCCTCATCTGTGGCAGTTCGGGAAGGTCTGGGATCGGTGGAACATCAAACCGTTTTATTACGTTCTGAAAATTAGGGCTGTCGCTGCTTAGTCTGCCAGTGCGAGTACCTTTATTACGGGCTGTGTCCCTTACCTGATTCCAGTTAGGGTGTAATCTGCCATCAACCGCGCTCTTGGCCCACCAGGGACGCATGAAGGTTTGCAGGATCGTGGACAGCACTCCCTTGTACTGGAGCAGCCCTAACACTTCGGGGTCCTTAATGACCTTAATGATATTGTCTTTAGATGTGCTCCGCGCACCGGACTTAGGGGTTCTGGCCCACTCCTCCGGTCTTACTATTCCCGCGTTCTCCAGTGCATCGCATAGCGCAGCACCTTTCAGTAATTCTGGGTCGCCCCTGTAGTCTAGTCGCTTAGCGATTAGTCTGTCGCATTGCTCCTCTACGTCGTTATAGAGTCCCAAGTCTTTCTCCAGCCCCTCCACATCAACTCGGACCCCTTTCCTCGTAGCCTCTTGGAACATGGGCATACAGCGCCGTTCCCGATCATAGGCTTCACGGGGCATCTCAGGCCACAGTAAATTGAACAGCTCCCTAGTCCTAACAACATCACCAATGGCGTAGGGCTTAACGAGCTCAAAGGGGGCCTTAGAAATATGAGCTCCGTAGTTCTTAGGGGTACTATCTGGGACGTTGGCTAGTATCCAAGCCTTTAAGCGGTCCTGCTCTTCTGGGGGCAGGTCCAAATAACGCTCAGCACAGGCTTTAAGGCCCAGTGTCTTGGCGTAAGGGTCGGCTAGATAGACGAGGTACTGGGTATCGTGGATGCGGTCCCACTGAGGCATGGGGAGCCCCAGGTGGGCTTCGGCAACAGCTAGGTCAAACGGGGCATTGTGGAACAAGAGGGGCTCACTCCCCGCCCAGATTTTCTCTAAGATCGGCGCACCTTCACTAATCGGTAAGTATTCAGCCTGAGTAGTGTCGCTGTGGAGGGCCACGCCCACGGGAACGGGAGGGGTTAGGGTCGGATTCCCCTCTATTGCTTCTGTCTCAAAATCAATCGTCCACACGGCTCAATATCTCTCGGCCTATATCGGGGTGGATACAGTTCCGTAGTATCTGCGTGGGGTCGTGGTTCCCGTTGTAGTAAATATTCGGGAGGCTTGGGAAGCCTAGCCATTCTTCGAGCTGCGCTTTGGCCTGTTGATTTTGCCTCTTTATAAATCCTGGCGGGCTCTTTTTGTCTTGAACAGAGGTAAGGTCAAGGTTTGACCAGAATAAGTGGCGGCCAATCTTGGCTGCTGGCTCAACAAGAGGCGTGTACCACGGGATAACATTCTCCACCACCCAGTTACGCACATCCTTACTGTTTTTCAGAAATAAGATTTGCTCGTATAGCCGCAAATCTGGGTAGGTCGGTTTTCGGTGCTGACCGCTGCGAATCATGCGGCTATGACTCTGGCATGGTGGCGATGACCATATAAAATCAAAATCAGCGTGATTTTGAAGCAGGTAATCGTGTGCGTCCGTAACCAGTACCGTGTCCTCTGGGAACAAATCAGCGTAAACGTCAGCAATTTTTTCGTCGCTTTCAACAGCGGTTATTTGGTGGGAGTGCCACTTTAATCGGTTGCCCCCCAAACCTGCGTATAGATTGAGAATTTTAATGGGATTCTCCAAGTTAGTTTCCCTTAAAAGTGCTAAAAGGGCTGGCGGCTTCAACCTCGGCCAGCGGCGAGTTACGGGTGAACGCAAATTAACCTAGTGAAGCTCCAGGTAGGGCTACGATGTGCCTTTTAGGGTAGTAGGTTCTTCTACCGCAGGCCCGGTCATATCATAGGGAGTGGTCAAAGCAGCGAGAGCAGCCTCCACCTTGTTCATCACTGGCCCCATTCCATCATCCGGTACTCGGCCTAGATTTTTGAAGTCGAGAATGTACTGCCACTTCGGGTGATTGGCGAGTTTGACCTCAGTAATCACTCCGTAAGGTGGGCGGTTCTCGCTGATCGCAACCTCGCTTGCGTAGGCTTGGTAGACCTTGCCGGAGCTGTACGCTGGAAAGCTGAGCGTGTAGATCTCATCATCCAGCGTGTTATCACTATTCCACGCAACTACTGCGATGCGTCTGCGACTTTGACACTTGGGCTTTACGCCCCCTTCGCCAAAAGAGCGCGACGAGCACCCTGCACATACAAGTGATACGGGGTCTGGTACGTTCTCATCAGGGGCCATTTCGCCCTTGATGGCGGCCTTCTCGCTGAACGCATAGCAGACCGGCGGGACAATTTTGGTGGGATCCCACTTCTCATCGAACCGCACCTGCTCATGGACCGCGCCAACTATGACGCAGGTAAACAGGTTATCGGTTAATGGCCGATCATCAATTTGCAGGATTCCCCCGCGCATTGAAATTTTATTGACGCTGGGGCGCTCGACAGTAGCTATCGCCTTCGCCGCCTTCGCCATCTGGTCCTCCCAGTTTACTGGGAGGTTATCGCTCTTTTTCTCTTTACTCATCTTACTCGTCCTTTAGCTGGTGTAAACTTAACTTCTCGACTGGATACCAGCCGATTCCTGGTATCATAATATCGTCCTCGGCGCGTAACTTAACTGCTGCGCCATTGAGGGCTTTCTTCATAATATCCCAATTATTGCCTTCGATAATGTAAGCGCGGATCTCGTCCCAGTCCTCTGCTGTTGGTTCGCGCTGAACCTTCAACTCCAAGCTGCAAGTCTGCCCGCCCACAGTGCGCGCACCATTGGCTTTAAGCCCGTCAATAATCTGACGCTGTAGCTCAGCCTCTTGCTTTCTAAGGTCACGCGACTGGTGGTCCAGCGCCAGCCGTGATTTACGGGTCTGATTGTACTCGTCGGCAAGTTTTGCCCCAATCTCTAAGTCCATGTCGTCCCCCTACGATTTTATAGGGATGACATTGCCATCCTCATCGGAAGGTGTATGGCTCAGGCGGAGAAGTGCGGCTATCTTTTTGTTAAGATCGCCAATACGCGCAGCGTATTGTGTCGCCTCGCGCTCTTTTGCATCATGCAGGGTATCCACAGCAGCCTGTACCATGTCGATTCCCGCAGGGCACTCCACATGCACTGCTTCAGTGTGAATGTGAACCGCGCCTTCTCGGTAAGGTTTGATGTCGCCCGAATAAAGTTCGAGGTCGAACAGCTCGTTGTCATCGCTGCTCTCCACTTCCCAATCGGTGCGTGGGACGGCCCAAATTGAGATGGTGCCGCTGACGGTTTTGCTAGTCGTTTTCATTACATACTCCTTGATTGCTTACGCAGATTATGCGCACAGTTAGCCCCCTTTTGCAAACCCAAAAATCATCAGGTATATTCAGTTAAGCAGCAAAAACGGACAAAAGTAGTCACCTCCTGTGACATAATGGCTCCCCCCTTTTGGTCGAAACGGGGGCATAGCAAGGGATTTCGATGCAAGCCGATCAAATATACGGTTATAAACACCCCACTTCCTCCCTTGAACGGCAGCCTCAGTCCTTTGTAGATGCCCAGGCTTATTTAGTCCAGCGCGGTATCTCCGGCCAAGATTTACAAGAGATCGGCGGGCGCATTATCCCCTTCGACTCGCTGCTCGAAATTTACAAATACAACAGACTAGAGAATCAAAATCGCTTCGCTGTCTGCTTCCCCCACTACGACTACTCCAACAACTTAATCGACTGGCTCTCGGCCAGAATTGTGGGGGATCTGAGGGGCTTTGTCGCCCAGACCGATGGCAAAAAGGGATGGGGCAAAACTTTCTGCCCGCCTAAGCAGCAACTCCACGCATGGCTGCATCCAAATTGTGACTGGCTAAATACCGAGGACATGGTAATTGATGTGCATGAGTCGGTGGTCAAAGCGATGCTCGGCTACAAGCTCACGCACCGACACTCAATCGGGCTTAACGGGGTGGCCTGTGGCTACACTAAAAAGGGGCTGGTGCTGGAGCTGGCAAAGCTGCCGATTGAGAAAGTCAAGGAAATCCGAATAATTTTTGACTCCAACGCTCGCACCAACTGGGAAGTGCAGCGAGCGCAGAATGACCTTGCCTCCGCGCTGATTGAACAGGGCTTTTACGTCACTATCCACAACGTCCCCCAGGCAGAGGATGAGAGCGAACAAGATATTAACGAGATGTGGAAAAATCAGGGCGAGGATGAAACCCGCGTGTGGCTTTTCTCAGAAGGCGAGGAAGCCAAGCCCACCGGACGGTTAGCCGAGCTAATTAAAATGAATACTGAGTGCGTCTTAGTGCGTAGCACCAGCGAAATCTGCGAGCTGGAGACTGGCTACACCATGCTCAGCACCAACTTTAAGGGGGTGAACTATCGCCACAGGCGCATTATGGTTCCCACACAAAAGGGAACGCTCAAAGAGTTACGCATTCCCGACGAGTGGCTGGCATGGGAAGATCGGCGCACTGTCAAAGAAATGAAATTCGACCCCAGACACCCACCATTCGTCGAAGGGGAATTTGTCAACCTGTACCGCGACTCTTTTATTAAAGAGGCTGAAGGTTCCTGCGAGCCATTGCTCGAACTTATTAACCGTCAAATAAATGATGAGGCAGTCTACACCCGATTTTTAGACACGCTGGCATGGAATGTTCAGCATCCTGGCGACCCGCCATCAACTTACATTGTGCTGGTCAGTACGAAAGGGCGGACCGGCAAAACCCTGCTGCTTGAGGGAATCTACAAACCAATTTTTGGTCAGTGGGGCCGGAAGATACGCCGCGATGATCTAACCGCACGATTTAATCCGTGGACGTTAGCGACTTATGTTTTTATGGAAGAAGTTTTCGCCAGCTCACGCCGCGATCAAATGACAAAGGAATCAAATCTGTTGAAGGACATTTCTACAGCAGAATCAATCACTTACGAACAGAAAAACAAGGCTCAGTACGAGGTACGCAAGTGTTTTCTAATGGCGTTCACCAGTAACAACATGGATTGCTTGGCACTTGGGGAGTACGACCGTAAGGCGTTTGTAATTGGTTACGGCGAAACCAACCCCGCACCGCAGTCAATGGTCGAGAACGTAGCGCGCAACTGGCTACCAAATAACGGCCCCAACATTTTCCTGCGCTACTTACGCAGTCGTGACTTAACGGGCTTCGACCCCCGATCTGATGCGCTACAAACGCGGGAACGTCAGCTAATGGTCGAGCTTGCCCGCGATGCCATAGAGCAGTTTGTAATTGAACTTAAATCCGAATGGCAAGCTATCCTGGGACACGATTGCCCGTACATAACCCCGGAGGAACTGGGCATAGCGTTCGTAACCCGCAGCGGTGAGGAAGCATCACGCGGATTAACGCGCCAGATCGGGCGCAAGCTAACCGTTGCTGGAGTGCCGAGCTATGGGCTAGTCAAAATTGAGGGCAAGCCCCTGCGAATTTACGATTTGGGGTGCGGTAAAAAGGTCAGCACTGACGAAATACGCAAAGCGCGGGAAGCGCGAAAACTGCCCAAGCCAAAGTTTTAGCAACGTCAGGGGGCGTAATCCTCCTGCCCGTCGTAATCATCCTCCGCATCTCGCTGGACGTATTCCTCCTCTTTGCCGACAAGCTCTTCGACTATATCTGCGCCACGCGAGTTAATAATCGAATTGATTTCAATCTCAGGATACTCAGCCGGATAGCAATCCTCCATCGGCGCGTTGATTTTGGCAGGTACATGCTTTCCGCTAACGGTGTAAGTAACCGCGCATTCATCCTCCCAGTCGATCTGAACGCCGCCAACATCGCCGGACATATCTCGATACCATGTGAATGTATAGTTCATATGCTATTCGCAACCTCTTTTATCAGGATAGGGGATACACGGATCGCCAATTAACTGCGGCAATGTCAGCACTGGGTCGTCCGGCTCAGTCGGTATCTGCGTGTCAGCGTCCAACGCTCGCACCAACAGAGCATAGGCCACAATCACAGCGATAATTGCTAGAAATGCGTCCGAGTATCTCATCCACCCACCCCCACTAATTCGTAACTATCCCACGGACGGTCGCACGCGTTTGAATAGGCATATTTCCCCTCATTATCTAATTCTTTGATACGTTTAATGAGGGCAGTTCGTAGCATTTCTTCTGTTACATCTTCACCCCCCTCGTTGAACGAACCTTCCAATGAAAACCCCACCGAATAAGCGTGGTTGAACTCTGGTAATAGGCTTAATTGTCTCACTCGAATAACTCCCGTTGTGGATGTTCCTGGCTGATTGCTAACGCGCATTTTTCCCGCGATGCCAGCGACCCTTTCAAATACCAGCGAACCCTCCGCCCCTTGCCGCTACGCACAATGCACTTCACCGTATCGGTGACGTAAATCCATTGGCCCGGACGCTCCCGCGCCTGTTTCGTAATTTTATCCAGATCAGTCATCGTCATGCCCCTTTATTTGCTCAAACAGAACCCGTTTGCGTATTCCTAACTTCACCAGAATTTTAGCGGGCGGAATACTCGTACCTCTTAAATACTTGCTGAACGTCAGGCGGGAAACGCCTAACCAATCGGCAGCCAATTGCTGGCTGCGGTAGTTTTGTTTTTGCCACTCGCGCAACCATTTTCTAAAATCATCGTGTGTCATTTTAATAGTCCTGAATTATGATTCCGCCATCGAACTCAATAACGGTAGTGTTGTCCCGCAAGTCGTCCAGAGACTCCAGATCGGGATAAATTTCAAAAATTTCCACCTGGTGAGCGTATTCGCTGAACTCCACACAGATAGCGATAACGTCCAACTCGAAAGGTTGGCCGGTTTCCTCGCTGTATTGGTCGAAATACTCATACAGCGCCTTGAGTCCCTCATAACTAAAATTATCAGGCCGGATAGCGCGAAATGCCTCAGTGAATGCGGATTGATTTACTGTTTGAACAATCATGTCACTCGCTCCACAAAATGGTCGCCACTAAAGTCGGATAGGTTAGCCACTTCACCAACCTCCAGATCGGCAACGGCTTGCCGCGCTGTCGCGTCATAACCGCAGTCGGCGCTCATTTCACCGAGGAAGCAAGTATCCACTTTCGGATTTTCGTCCGTCGCATCAACGTAACCTTCGCCCCATGTGCGCTTGAATGTGCGCGCACTCGACTCTAACAATTTTGTTAGCGCGAGCACTATGCTTTCCCCCGCATAGTGTGTTTTGCCGTCCGAATCCAGAACGGTAAAGCGTGGATTAGAAATATCCTCGCGGTCGTCGGGGTTTATCGCGTCAACAAATAGCTCGAATGATTCGTCGCTTTCGAGCGCCCATGACGGGGCTATATTATTCTGGTACGAACAATCGTGCGCGCCGGTCGCCTCAATGAGTGCGACCTCATCATCGGTTGCCCAATATGTCTCGCCTAAAAATCGTTTTTTATTACTCATACTGATTTACTCCTTGATTGCTAATGATGAAGGGATTTTCGGGCAGAAAATCATCGGTAAAATACTCCGCGGTCAGCCCAACAGTGCTGTCATTGTATACGCACACAATGTTGTAGCTGTTTCCGGCCTTTCTGACTTCGTAGCCTTCGTGGTTCCAGTTCACCCTTTCGCCAGCATCGACGGCTGCCCGTACAGATTCAATCGTAGATAGGTTACTCATCCTGATTTACTCCCTTGATTGCCTATCTGAAAGGATACCATAGGGTTAGCAGATTGCAAGGTAACATTAGGTAACGTTATAGTGAAAAGGTAACATGTAAACCGCGGATCCGGCCAAATTTGCGCTAACCCTTGCCTATACTGAACAAAACGCATAGCCCAGCGTATGCGAAAGGTAACATGCGAAAGGCAATTTAACGTTACCTTTCGCTAATGTTACCTGATAACGTTACCTGCGCGCAGCCAGCGCGGGCGCTGGGTTTAACTGGTTTTAGGTAACATGGTAACGTTTTTCTTTCTATTCTTATAGTAAAGTAGAGAGAGGTGTTTTTTATATTGTAGCGAGTAGAGTGGTCAGAGAAACGTTACCTTGTTACCTGCCCGCCACAAACCCAGTTCTATAGAACTGGGTTTGGCAGTTCAAACCAACCGGTTCCGAACCCAGTTCAAACCAACCGAACCGAACCCACCAGGTTATTGTTGCAATGCAGCGAGGCGACAAGATATTGCTGCGGTGCAGCAAGGCGACAAGATATTGCTGCGATGCGTCAATGCTGCACTGCAAAAATAACCTGGTGGACTTTGGGGCTTGTATTGTGCATCCCTTTACCTATACAATGAGTGCTCAAATTAGCAAACAAAGGAAAGACAATGAGTAATACACTTACAGTCAACATCAAAACAGTATACGGCGAGCTGCGGTTTTATCCGGTCAATGAGCAGGCGCAGATATTCGCCGCCATTTCCGGGCATAAGACACTCACGCCGCACACTATCGCGCAAGCTAAACAGCTTGGTTATGAGGTGGTCGAAGCAAAGTCAGATATTTTAAGCAAAATAGGGAGCAAATCATGAGTCATTTTTACGGAAAATTGCAAGGAAGTAGAGGCGAAGCGACGCGGTGTGGGACTGCATCTAGCGGCATGACAACGTATGCCGCCGGGTGGGGCGGAGCGGTTCGCGTGGAAGTCTATACGCAGGCCGACGGGCGCGACGCGTTTATGGTTTCGCTTGTCCCGTGGCAAGGCTCAGGCGGGGAGTCCGTGGCGCTGGCCACGGGACTGCTGGACTCTACGGGAGAGCGCATGACGACATATGCCGCAGTCGTAGTATAGCCGCGCACCATCCAAGCCACACACTTTGACGAGTGTGTGGCTTTTTTGTGCCTACGGTATCTGGCTGCCGATCTAAGCCGATCTATACCTATAGATGTACACCTATAGCTATACATCTAAACAGCCAGCACAGCGCCACCAGGCAATCCTGGTGACCTGTCAGCCTGAGAGCCTTATGCAGCGCGGGTTTCAAGCCATGCCACAAGACACCCCGGCATAAATTTTAAAACGGGGCGAACGTAAACGTATACCCCTCCCATCTATATAAACTCTAAAAAATGAATTGGTTGCGATAACGGAGAATCTCGCGGTATACTCGGCGCGTATGAGTGACCAAGAATTATGCCCTCCAGACGAATTTGCCTTTGATTTGGATGAAAGTACGCAACGCGAGGTCGCCGAGATGGGGCAGACGCTTGCGAAGGCGCAGCACGTTCCCCGTGAGTTCAATCGAACCACTGTGGCTAAGAGCTTCCATGATGCGTTTGCCCTGATCGGGGGTACACCACGGCTGGCGTTTTGGGCGCAGACGAATGAAACAGAGTTTTTCAAACTCTACGCCAAATTATTCCCCACCAGTGCGACCTCGGACTTTGATCTGAACAACGCGAGGCCCCGTCGTATTGTGCATAGCCTGCCGCCCACTGAGCTGGACGGCGATATAACTGAGGCGGAGTTTGCAGATGCCTAGCTTCGGGAAAACCTCTCTGGAGAGACTGGAGGAGGTGGACCCCCGGTTAGTGGAGGTCTGTGAGGAGGTGATAAAGTCAAAGGACTTTACTATCATTTCAGGGTTTCGGGGCAAGGACGAGCAGAACGAGATTTACGAGTCCGGGGCGAGTAAGAAACAGTGGCCCGACTCAAAGCACAACAAGAACGTTTCTGGCGGAATTACCCCGCCGGGG
>TARA_R110002051_G_scaffold59422_2_pt1 | contig 34709 bp, 36 predicted proteins | sample TARA_R110002051 | Tara Oceans TARA_R110002051 (sample SAMEA4397023) | marine metagenome | biome: Polar Biome; feature: [MES] marine water layer (ENVO:01000295) within the mesopelagic zone...; material: water (ENVO:00002006), including particulate matter (ENVO:01000060) such as...... | reverse complement strand
CATAGCTACGGTTCAAAATTGTAACGAAATAATGCGCAAAAAGGGGCATAAAAAAATAATTGACAAAATCTTAAGACAGACTCTAAGTTTCAAATAATTTTAAGAACAAATAATTTGTGTTGGTTTTTGTTTATTTTAGGTATTCAAAATTAATTATATTTACGGGATAACAGTGATAAAAAACTTACTATATCTTGGCTTATTTACGGGATATGAGTTATAAAAGTTACTATATAACACGATGTGATGGAATACTCCGCTATCGCTACGTCTTCCATCACATCGACCCGCCGGACAAGTCCGCTGATGCGTGGAGCAACGTCGCTCCGCTCCGAACTCCACACATCAACGGATATAACCAATTTCCGAAATTTTATTACCTTAACAGGCAACAAAATCCCAAAAACTGGCCATATCCGGCGGGTCGTTGTGGTGCATTCCCCACATCACGGAAAACCGAGATTAATTTCTACAGATAACGTCAAATTTTTAGACTTTTTTAAAAAAATTCAGAGCCTAAAAGTTGACGAAAGCCTATGAATAAAGGATTGTAAACAAAAATTGACTAAATTTGACGTTAGTCAGAATTTGAACCACTGCATAATTTGAATAAAGCAGATTTTTAAAATGAAAACATACAAATCAAAATTCGGATATGAAGTAATAGTGTTCCTAACAGTAATTTTCGGGGCGATTATTGGATTTATGATTTATCAAAGTGAACCCATAAAAGCAATAATTTCAGTTTGCGGAATATTCGCTTTGGTTTATGGATTTTTTCTTTACCTGAACTTTTCAACTGAATATACTATTACCAAGGATGGTCTATTGAAAGTAAAATGCGGATTTGTTTACAATAAATTGTTTGATATTGATAAAATTAAGTCAATAAAAAAGAGTAATAATTTGATTTCATCTCCTGCTCCATCTTTGGACAGAATTGAGCTGACTTACGGACAATTTGGTTCAATCGTAATTTCACCAAAAGATAAATTTGAATTTGCAAATGAATTGACTAAAAAGAATCAAAAAATTGAAAATAAACTGACTGAATAAAAAAAACGACACCACAACACCGTATAAAAATAATGCGGTAGTTAGTGCTTAATCAAAGGGTAGTGCTATTTTGTTACGTCTGATTTTCCTTCGGAAAATCCTCGCATACAAAACCGCACTATTCTTATACATAAACGTTATCTTCAATGGCTCAAAAAAATGAATTGTTGGAATTTCTAGCTAAACGGAAAAGAACGGAATTATCAATAATTATGGAGGGTACTCAAACTCGGACGAAGTTGAAAAACAATATGCTGGAATTTTCACTCGGACGGCAATAACATACTGCATTTGACAAAATTGCAGACGAAAAAAGTCCCGCAACACGATTGCGTCAAGGGCTTTTCAGTTTTATAAATGCTTATCTTTTTCTATGTGCAACTTGAGTATTTTCCAAAACTCTCTTTAAATCTAAATCTTGGAAATCAAAACTGAAATCAATAAAACGAGAAACCCCTTTCATTTTAATATTTTGAGCTTTGCCGTTTTCATCTAGCGAAAAAATGGCAAAGGCATCTGCTTTCATGTCTTGGTATTCCCATTTTATTGCAAAAGTATTGCCGTTATAAAATGCCATTTTGCCATTTAACCTTGGCGACTTATATGATTTAAACCATAAATCTCCATTTTTATCAAGTACTTCAACTTTTCCAAACCAGTCATCTTCGTATATTCCAATGTAATTATCTTTGCTGACTTTTACATTTTTATTTGCTTCAACTTCAGCCCAAACTTTTTCGGAATCAGGGTCACCCATTTGCCCCTCTTGCTGTTGCATTCCCTTAGCCATCTCGAGCCAGTTGATACCAGTTTCTAATTTTAAGTATTCTTCCAATAAAATAAAACCCATCAAACCATTCAAGAAACCAGCACCTTCCGAATTGTTCAGAACAACGACACCAAGCTCCAATTCTGGAATCAAAGTTACCTCCGAAGACATTCCCGCGATTAACCCAGAATGTTCAACTTTAAAAAAACCGTTAAAATCCGACAAAAACCAACCTAATCCATAACCTGAAAAGTGTGACTTAAAAGGCGACCTTGGGTCTGATTGTTTATTCATTGCCGTGTGAACACGCCACATTTCTTGTTGCTGTTGTTTTGAGAATAAAGTTTTGCCCAAATTAGCACCATATTTACCCTCGTGCAAATGTGCTAACATCCATTTGCACATATCATTTGCACTAGCCCAAATTCCGCCTGCCGCACCGTTCATATTTTGTTTCAAATTGGCATTCAAATCTGGTTTGGGATTTTGAATTGCATTCAACTTTTTACCATCAAAAGAATGTGCAACAGCAATGTTATCATTCTTAAATGCAGCATCATAGCTGGCATAAGAATTATGCATTTCCAAAGGTTTTAGAATCTCTTCGTCAACAAATGTCTCCCATGTTTTTCCGCTTACTCGTGCAGTAAGTTCGCCTGCGACTAGGTACAACAAATTATCATAATCAAACTTTGTCCTAAAAGCTGTAGTTGGTTCAAAGTGTTGAAAAGCGGTAAGCACATCATTGATTGTAAAATCCGAACCATCTGGAAAAATCATTAGGTCGCCAGCACCAAGACCCAAACCACTTCGATGCGTCAAAAGGTCTTGAATGTTGAAGTTGTTCGTAACATAATCGTTATACATTTTAAATTCGGGTATATAATCGATTACCCTATCTTCCCACTTAATTTTTCCTTGCTCAACCAAAATCGCCAATGCAGCGGACGTAAAAGCCTTGGAATTGGAGGCAATGCCAAATGGAGTATCTGCCGTTACCGCTTCTTTTAAATCGACCGAGTTTACACCATAACCTTTTACGTGTACAATTTTACCGTCTTTAACGACACCTATTGCAAAACCCACAGTATTATCCAGCGTATTGATTGCCTTATTGACTATGCTATCAATTTGCTTTGGAGTCATTTGGGCAGTTACCCTTACCGAAGACATTAGTAATATCAGCACAAACAAAGCTGTAATTTTAAAGTAATCAATTCTAATTTTTATTCTGTTATTTCGTTCTATATTTTTCATGATAAATTGTTTTTCAGATTATTAAATATTTTTGTTCCGCCCATTTCAAGCTGAATGAAAAGGACAATTAGCACTAGGATTATCGAAGTGTATGTTACAATTGAATGTTCAACCGTACGCACGTTACTTGGTAAGCTGAAAAGTATTCCAAGAACTACAATCAATATAACCGACACTATTAAAGCTTTAATGCCTTTAGCTTTGTAGCGGGCTATTTGAAGTTTTGAGCTTTTTTGTTTCTGTATTGCCTTCAAAATAACCCCCTCCAAGTCAATAGGCTCATTAACTTCGACTATTTTCCCCAAGATTTCTTTTAAGTGGTCTTTATCTTCCATTTTAATAGGGTTTTTTAATTTTTTCATCCTTTAGCATCTTATAAAAACTTGTTCTACCTCGATGTAAAAGAACTTTTACATTAGCTTTGGTAAAGGCGGTTATTTCCTCAATCTCCACAATACTTTGGTCATCAATGTAATACAGTTGCAGAATCAACGCTTCTTTTGCAGGTATCTTTTCAAATACACGTTTTATCAGCTTCTTTAAGTGTTGCTTTTCCAATTGAGCAATGCCGTTGTTGAATGCGGTTTTTTCATCATCCGTAATTGAGTATTCTCCCGCTACTTCATCTTTCCGCTTTTGTCGTTTTATAAACTGCAATGCGGTATTTACCACAATCCGATAAAACCAAGTTGAAAATTTTGCGTCGTTTCTAAAGTTGGTCAGCGAAGAATAGGCCGTAATAAAACTGTCCTGAACAACATCCTTTGCATCGTCCTCGCGTTTTACGATTGAAACAGCTACTCCAAAAGCCTTGTTTTGATATGTTCTTATGAAATAACCAAAAGCATTCGTGTTTCCATTTAAAACCTCATTTATGTAATGGGCATCCATAAAGGGCTATTTGTTTTTCTGTAATTTCTTTGCCCAGAAAAATGATGCGATAAGACTTATACCACCAAACAAGAGCATAAAAGACGGGTAAAAAACCACTTCGTCAATTTTTAAGGCTTTTTCTAAGAGATATGCCAATAACAGACCGAAAGCAATACCTACCATCAACATTCCTAGTTTCAATTCTAGATATCGACTATTATTTGAAGGTGCATTTGTATCGATTCCTTTTTCAATTTTAGCCATACGCTCTAAATGTGATGCTTTAATAAAAGTGTAAATCGTGTATCCTGCGGCGACAAATAATGCCACTAATACAATTCCAGGTCCAAAGACAAAATCATTCATTGTTTTATGTTTTTAAAAGTTACATATATGATTATTACCAATCCAATAAGGTTACAGATTTTGCAATATACTTTTAAAAAACTTTCCTAAACCAATAATATCGGACATTTAGAACAAATCGAAAAACGTATTCCCAAAAAGCGATACGGAGGACTTTTTACTTGTGCGGAATGGAAAACGGACTAATTGGACGTGTTTACTCGGGGTGTGTCGCCACAGAAGATAACATGCGTATATAACTAATAAATTAAAATCAATTTCCGAATTGTTACAGCTATTTACATTAGAAATAATGCATCATTCACTCAAATTGAACGCATTCGTTTTTGCTCAACAATCTCCAAACCATCATCTATTAATTGTCCAACTTTTGGTCGGTTTTGTTTTATGGTTTCTAAGTGTATTAAAATACGTTCGCAAAGTTCAGTTTCATTGCCAATAAAAGCGAGTTCATAAAGTTCAACAACCAACAACCAGTCACTTGGATGTTTTTCAATAAGTTGTTCTAAAACTTTAGTTCTTGAAATAGTTCTATTTTTACCATCTCTGTAATCTCTAACTTGTTGGTAAAAGCTTTCTAATTCTAATCGTTCTTTAGATTTTTCAATATGAATAGTTTGCGATGAAGTGGTATGTGTAATTAAATCAAAACTATTCAAATCAGCTGGCCCTGAAAATGCTGAAACGATGTCTTTTCCAATAGCCATATCATAAATACCCCATTCAGGTTTAAATAAAATAGTATCCTTATGTGTAACAGTACAGTTTTTAAAACTGATTAAAATAATTTTACCTTGCAGATTGCGTTTACCTGTAATAATGTCTCCAGACACTTTTATATGGCCTTCAAATTCTAGCGTTATCGTTTTTTCTTCATAAATATTATACGCAGCTAAATCACGCGGGCTCATATCTTCAATGGCTAGATTGATGCCTTTTAATTTTCCGATAGGCGACCCAAAACCATCCAAATGATTTTTTGTACCATGGCCAACCAACTCTTTTTCCCTGTAAGCTAAAGCGGTTTTTCCTGTAGTTTGTATGTAAATAGGTTTTGCGTTGGCTTCTATAACATTTGAAAAAATACCCGAAATTTGAAGTCCGGTACTTAACTCAACGGTTCCTAAAGCTTTTGAGTTTATCAGTTTTGTAACACCGGAAAGCCCGCCGTTACGTAGCGCCATAGTATTGGCAAATTCTTCTAAAACTAAACTTAAATGCGCAAAATCTGGCGTTACAAACAGTTGGGGTTGGGGTTTGGTAATATCAAAATCTTTGTATGTGGCTTCTATGGTGTACGGGAGTTTTTCAACTTCATCCGTCATGCACCAAGCACTTTCACCTATAGAGGATAATAAACCAGCGCCATAAATTTTCGGGGTATCAATGGTACCTATCAAACCGTATTCAACAGTCCACCAATGTAAATTTCTAATGAGAGCCATTTCACTAGGTTCTCCCATGTTTTCTTGAAGTTCCTCTACTTTTTTTTCCGCAAAAGCGATAGCATCGTCATTAGAATTTGCAGCTTCTTTTATAATAGATAAATGCCTTACGGCTTCATACAATTCGTAGTCTTTAGCAGATGAAATGGCTTTACAACCAATTTCACCAAAACGTCTTAAATATTCAGCATATTCCGGGTTTGCAATGATGGGAGCATGTCCTGCGCCTTCGTGAATAATATCGGGTGCTGGGGTGTATTCAATGTGTTCTAACTGTCTAATATCACTGGCAATTACTAAAATGTTATAGGCTTGAAATTCCATAAATGCATTGGGAGGAATAAAACCATCAACCGCGACTGCTGCCCAACCAATATCTTTTAAAATACGGTTCATGCCATACATATTCGGAATAGAATCGATTAAAATACCTGTTTGTTTTAAGCCATCTAAATAAGATTTATGCGCCACTTTTGATAAAAAATCGACATTTTTACGCATTACGTAACGCCAAACCGCTTGATCTATAGCCGAATAATCGGCGTAATTTTGAGGTTTTATAAACTGTTGTAAATGTTTTGGTAAACGATTTAAAACAGCGTTAGATTCAATAGTGTTGGACATAGTTTATTTTTAACGTTATTTTGGTATATAAAAATACGAAATATTCAAGTATTTAAAGATTGTTTTGTGATTTTAATAACAAAGGGTTCAAAATTTAAAAGATGCTAGTTCAATATTTAAAAAATATATTTATGTATAATTATAAAGCAAAAATAATTGATGTTTATGATGGCGATACGGTTACCGCTGTGGTAGATTTAGGATTTTTACATTTTCAAGAAATGAAGTTGAGGTTGTACGGTATTGATACACCAGAAATGCGAGGTGCTGAAAAAGAAGAAGGTAAAAAAGTACGGGATATTTTAAGGGAAATGATTCTTGATAAAGGAGTTACCATGCGTTCTTATAAAGATAAACAAGGCAAATATGGACGCTATTTAGCCAATATTATTTTAGAAGATGGTTTGGAAGTTAATCAGTGGTTGGTTGATAACGGACATGCTAAATCTTATTTTCCATAGAATGAATAATATAGTTGAAAATATAATACGCTTTTGGAGTAAACCAGTTTTTTTTCTTAGAAGTAAAAAAGAAAAATGGGGTTTGATTATATTTTTGGCTTTGTATATTCCATTGTTTCTTCTCGTTTTCCAGCCTTTTGGAGTTAATAATTACGACCCTACACATGCAATTAGAATGGAGTTTGTAATAGCTGCTATTGCTTTTGGGATTGTTAATTTTATCACTTTATTCATTTTTGAGTTTGCTATTACGCCTTATTTTTTTTAAAAAAACTCTCGATGGGTATTTGCAATTAGAATATCTGTGGAACTAATAGTTTTAGCTTTTACTACTTTTTTAACTTATAATATATTCGGAAATTTTCATGATTGGAATTGGTTAAGCTTTTTAGGGTTTATAAGAGATATCACATTCTCTAGTATAATACCTTTAACTATGATTTTTTTATATTTTAATTATAAAAAAACCAGAGAAGATTATGAGTATCTGTTGGAGTTGCCCAAGAAGAATGTAAAGGAAAACGGATTAATAAATTTAGAATCAGATAATGGTAAGGATATAGTCTCTATTTCTCAAAATGCACTTTTGTTTATTGAAGCGCAAGATAATTATGTTGCCATTCAATATTTGGAAAATGAAACTTCAAAAAGGGAACTGTTAAGAGCTACAATGAAGAGTCTTGAAGAAAAACTGAAACCATATTCTGTTATTAGATGTCACAGATCATTTATGGTGAACCTAAATAACATTGAAAAAGTAGTAGGTAATGCTCATAAATTAAATTTATACCTTATAAATTCAAGATTACCAGTACCAGTTTCAAGGTCATATATTTCCAACGTAAAAGAACTTTTGGATATTCACCACAAATAAGCTGTTTTCGCCACAAGCCTGTAACACACTGTGTTTAATCTAGTCATGTTGATATAATTTTAACTTATAAAATCATATCATTATGAAAACACCAATCGCAGTTCGATCAAACAATTACTTATTTAATTCTCTTTTAATTTTTTCAGGCATTACTTTTATGTTAGTATGGTTACCATTATTAAGATGTCTTTTTGATGGAAAATCCTATAGTTGGGGGCAAGATTATTTTGGACTTTCTTTTAGTAGTTCTGGCGTAGAATCAGATTATTTTGTTTTAATTCTGTTTCTTCTATTCTTCATTTTATTTTTTTATTCTTTTTATTGGATAAAAAACAGAGTCATATTTTATGCACTACTAATTTTATGGTGGATACATACTTTTGGAAACCTTTTATTCGGACTTATTAAAGATGGAGATTCTACTTTTCAAGGAGATACATTAGATGTAAATATTTCGATTTCTATGATTTTAATCCCATTATCTATACTGGCGTTATCGTTAATTGTAGCTATTATATTAAAAGACAGAAAAAAGGCAGAAGTCAGTATTCCTTGGAACAAAAAAAACACAACAAAAGCTTTATTTATTTTAGGGCCACTACCTTTACAGGCAATTATGTACGCAACAGGAGAACCTCACGGATTGACTGATGAGATAAGTGTAATAATTACTATTTTGCAATCATTTTTAATTCCAATAATATTTTTCCCTTCTAAAGCGAAAATGGAATAATGTTTTGTGTAAAAAAAGCACCAATTTGGTGCTTTTTTTATTTATTTTTTATTGTTGTGCTCCTGGAGGATATTTCATCATAATTTCAGTTACAAACTCGTTTATGCGTTCTTCTTTTTTCTCCATTTTACGGCTTAAGAAACCAGTACCCATACCTTGCCAAACCAGTTCTTTTTTATTGGCATCAATAAGATCTATGTAAAGCGTGCCTTCTATACTTGTGGAAACATTAGGTTGTTGGTTCCAGCCCCAGCCCCAGCCAGGACCAAAGCCTCCTCCCCAACCGGATCCGTAACCTCCCCAGCCCCAGCCCCAGCCACCCCAACCCCAGGCACCCATGCCCCAAGCGTTGTTGTAAACATCAACACGTTGTTGAGATTTTGTAAAAAGGCTAATTAGAAGGTCTGGACTTTCAGATTTTGTAAACCCTTTTGCCAAAAGTTCTGCTTCAATGGCTCTAAGGATTCTGCGCTTATCTAAATCGCTTATTTCAGCTCTATCAATTCCAGTTTTAAAAAACGCAAACGTTTTATATTCATTAAAGTTTGCATTTTTATCGTAATCGGCAGCTACTTTAATAGAACTGCAGGATGATACCACTATTAGTAGTGCTAAAAGCGGTAGCGTTTTTAAAATCTTTTTCATAATTGTAAGTTTTTTAGTTACTCATTAAAAGTATATGGTAAAACTATTTACTTTATGCTTTTTTTATAAATATAAGCATCAATAATCATACCAAGCATATTAAATATATTAAGCTAATTACTTGGTTGTTTTATAGAATTAATTTTTATTGTTAAAGCCATACGGACAATGCCTACATCCACTTTCACAACAATAGCCTCGTTTTAAAAGGTATTGCTCTGTAAAACAACGATAACCCTCAGGAGTCCAATAGAAATCGCCTTCTTCAATGGGGATAATCTTTTTCATATAAACAAATATAGTTTAAATTAGAAAAATATTTTATGGATTGATTTTTGAAAGTGTACTAATATGATTTTTATTTCTAGGTATTTAGTGCCAAAAGGGTATTCAGGATTAACTTTATTTCCTTTCGTGTTTTTAAAACATAACCATTTAAAATTGAATGAAAGTTTGTTAAATCACGAAAAGATTCATTTGAGGCAACAAATAGAACTACTTATTTTTCCGTTTTACTTATTCTATGTTTTTGAGTTTTTAATTCGATTTTTTCAACATAAAGATTGGCACAAAGCATATAGAAATATTTCTTTTGAAAGAGAAGCGTACCAAAACGAATCTAATTTACACTACTTAAAACAACGCAAATTTTGGACTTTTTTAAAGTATCTTCGCAGTCATGATTTTTGAGTTTGAACATAGCGAGAATCAACAGGTTTTATTGCCAAAAAAACACGATGTTGAATTATATATAAAACGAGAAGATACTTTGCATGCTTTTGTTTCGGGGAATAAATACAGAAAGCTTAAATACAACCTGCAAGAAGCTGATAATTCTGGTTTCAAAACATTGCTCACATTTGGTGGCGCATACTCTAACCACATAGCTGCAGTGGCTTCCGCAGGAGCTTTATTAGGTTTTAGAACCATCGGAGTTATCAGGGGAGAAGAGTTGGAAAGTGAAATAGATGTTAACCCAACATTGAGTTTTGCAAAGCAAAATGGAATGCAATTTAAGTTTGTTTCCAGAGAAGATTACAGAAATAAAACGAGCAAGGATTTTTTAGAAGATTTAAAAGATGAATTCGGTAATTTTTATTTAATTCCAGAAGGTGGGACAAATGCTTTAGCAGTTAAGGGCTGTGAGGAGATATTGAGTGATTCTGATAAAGATTTTGATTATATATGTTGTGCCGTTGGAACAGGCGGAACTATTTCAGGACTTATAAATTGTTCAAAACCCAGTCAACAAGTTTTAGGTTTTCCTGCCTTAAAAGGTGACTTTTTAAAGGAAGATATTAGTAAATTTGCAACCAAGAACAATTGGAAATTAATAACCGATTATCATTTTGGAGGTTACGCTAAAATAAATAGGGAATTAGTCAGTTTTATTAATCAGTTTAAGGAAGCAAACAATATTCCACTAGATTCTGTTTATACTGGTAAAATGTTATTTGGTATTTTTGATTTAATTGAAAAAAATCAGTTTCCAAAAGGTTCAAAAATATTAGCAATTCATACAGGAGGTTTGCAAGGTATTGAAGGGATGAACAATAAATTAAAAAAGAAGAATTTGCCCATAATAAAATGAAGTTAAAAAGAATTATTTTATTGCTAAGTATAGTTTTTATCGCATTTAGTTGTAAAACTAAAAAAGTGGTTGTTACAAAAAAATCCAAAAAGGATAACAAAGAAGTTATCGTTAAAGCAGAAGAAACTACAAAAGAGGAAACCTTACCAATTAGTAATAAAATTTACGCTAACGATACCGAAAAATACATAGATATTTATAAGGAAATTGCTCAAAGTGAAATGCAGCTATACGGTATTCCTGCAAGTATTACCTTGGCTCAAGGTATTTTAGAGTCGGGTTCTGGAAACGGTCGGCTTTCAGTAAAAGCTAATAATCATTTCGGTATTAAATGTCATGGTTGGACCGGGCAAAAAATCTATCATGACGACGACGCATCTCAAGAATGTTTCAGAAAATATAAAGATGCCAAATATTCATTTAGAGATCATTCACTATTTTTAACAGACAGAAAACGTTACTCAAAACTATTTACACTCAAAAAAGAAGACTACAAAGGTTGGGCAAAAGGATTAAAAGCTGCTGGATATGCTACTGATAGAAAATATCCAGATAAGTTGATTAGTTTAATTGAACGCTATGAGCTACATAAATTAGATGAAGCCGTTTTAGGTGATACGTATGTGAAATATGAAGTGCCTCAGGATGTTAATCAACTGCGATATACGGTCTCTAAAGGTGATACGTTGTATTCTATTTCTAAAAAATATAATCTTACAGTAAAAGAACTTCAAAAATTAAATGGTTTAACAGATTCATCATTAAATATTGGTCAGCAATTAATTGTTAAGCCGTAAAATATTAAAATTATATGATTTATAAGAGAAGCAGTGCGCTATTTGCAGAAGCGGAAAAAGTAATCCCTGGAGGTGTTAATTCCCCTGTTAGAGCATTTAAAGGTGTTGGCGGTACACCGATTTTTGTAAAAGAAGCAAAAGGCGCTTATTTATATGATGAAGATGGAAATAGATTAATTGATTATATAAATTCTTGGGGTCCCATGATTTTGGGTCACGCTTACGAACCTGTTGTAAACGCCGTTGTTGAAAAAGCAAAAAAGGGAACATCGTTTGGTATGCCTACCGAAATTGAAACAGAAATAGCAAAATTAGCGGTTTTAATGGTGCCCAATATTGATAAAATACGATTTGTAAATTCAGGAACAGAAGCCTGTATGAGCGCTGTTCGATTAGCACGTGGTTTTTCAGGTAAAGATAAAATCATCAAGTTTGCAGGTTGTTATCATGGGCACTCCGATTCGTTTTTAATACAAGCGGGCAGTGGTGCAAGTACTTTTGGAACACCAAATAGTCCAGGAGTCACTAAGGGAACGGCTAAAGACACATTGTTAGCAAGGTATAATGATATTGAAAATGTAGAGCAACTTATTGAGGCCAATATAAATGAAATTGCATGCATTATTATCGAGCCTGTTGCTGGTAATATGGGTTGTATTTCACCCAAAAACGGTTTTTTGGAAGCCCTAAGAGATTTGTGTGATGCTCATAATATATTATTGGTTTTTGATGAGGTGATGACTGGATTTCGTTTAGCAAAAGGAGGCGCACAGGAATTATATAATATTAATGCCGATATTGTTTGTTTTGGAAAAGTAATTGGTGGTGGTTTGCCTGTTGGTGCTTTTGCAGCTCGTAGCGAAATTATGAATCATTTAGCACCCTTGGGGCCTGTTTATCAAGCAGGAACCTTGAGCGGAAACCCGTTAGCTATGGCAGCAGGTTTGGCGATGTTAAAAGAATTAAATAGTGATACTGAAGTTTTTAATCGTTTAGCTGAAAAAACGGAATGTTTGCACAAAGGAATTTCCAAAGCTTTAAATAATAATGGTGTTGTGCATACAATTAATAGAGTTGGCTCTATGATTTCGGTGCATTTTGATGCGGCTGAAGTTGTGGATTTTGATAGCGCTGCTAAAGGAAATAACGAAACCTTTAAAAAATTCTTTCATGGGTTACTTAATGAAGGTATATATATTGCTCCAAGTGCATTTGAATCTTGGTTTATTACAGATGCTTTAACATATAAAGATTTAGATTTTACAATAGCAGCGGTTGATAAAGTTGCAAAAACGTTGTAAGGCAAACTTGTTTATCGATCATCTGGTTATAAATTATTGAACAAGACCTAAATCGACTAGGATTTAAATGTTTTTTATTGAAAAAATTTTATAATAAATGAAATTCTTTATGGTAATATATAAAAACTATCTTTAAGGATTAATAGTGAGAAAACTAACTATATCCTGACTTATTTTGGGATATGAGTAATAAAAGTTACTATATAACACGTTGGCACAAATAAAAATAAGAACATCAGTGAAATTTGAAAAATTAAATTCAGATAAATAAAGAATCAATATGAAAGAAGATAAAAAGGAAGATATTTACGAGGAGTTCTATGAAAATGTAAATATGACTCCATCCGAATTGGAGGATTGGCTTGAAACAGAAAAGTCAAAATCTGTAGGGCAAGACAGCGGTGATGGCGAATCGATCGGACACAAAAGTGGTCATAAAATCATCAAAATAAAAAGGACCAAAAAGGCAGAACTAACGAGCTCAAACTATGAGCATATGAAAAGAGTAAATTCTTATATCGCTCGACATAAAGCGCAAAAACCAGAAGGTGATGTAAAAGAATCTAATTGGAGATATTCGTTAAAGAATTGGGGGCACGATCCTTTAAAGTAGGATTGAATTAAATTGAAGTATATCTTTGAATTAATTTTATTGGTCATTAAATTACGTGAGCCAACAAAGCCGTATAAAATTAATTACTAGTTTTAGCCTACTTACGAAAATCATCGCGGATTTTCTATATGTTTTGTATTTACTAAATTAGTTGCTTAAATCAATTTTTAACCTGTAGCCATATTTCAGGACAAGACAAAAACTGTGTACAACACGCGCAGACAACAAATAAAAAAAGCGCATCTCTACAGCAGAAATGCACTTTTAACTAACAAACTTTAATCAATCAAATTAAAATTTTTAATACCTTTTTTTCTTTCCTTTCATACCATCTCTGTTTTTCTTGCCCATTCTAGCTTGCGCTTTTTCCCATTTAGCATATTGCTCTGTGTTTAAAATGCTTTTCATTTTTGCTTTCATCTCAATTTTATGGTCAAGCATCGCATTCATCATTTTTAAACGCTCTTCTTCAGATGGTCTTTGAGCAGTACCAGCTTCTTTGTTAGCTTTACGCTTTTCCATTTGTGCTTTTCTAGCTGTAGCATTCTCAAGGTTTATTTTTTGAATTTCCTTTTGCTGGGATTCATTTAAATCTAAAGCTAATGTCATCTTTTTGGTTTGTAACGTTGCCATGTCTTCCGCAGAAAGGGTCATCATTTTATTACCTCTTTCACCACGGTTTGTTCCTTGTTTTTGTTGAGCGGTAGCTTGTAATCCAATAAAAGCTATAGCAATTAATATTAGTTTTTTCATTTTTAAATATTTTAGGTTTAATTGCTATTTGGACTAGGGTAATTTGAAAAGGTTTAAAAGCGTGTTTGGTTTTAACTTGACATTAACATATAAATGTTTTATGGGTCTGATTTTTTTAAATCCCTAACTAGATTTAAAGTAACGGCATATAGGTTTTCGTTTTCCATTTTGCTTTTTAACCATGCATAAAAACTCATAACAAAAAGATCTTCCTTGTCTTTGCTTAACCATTCAAAAGAATCTTCAACGGTATTCTTAAAAGCATCCGAAGTCACCTTTTCTGGATTTTTATAATAGCTTTCAACTAATCTTAAATAGATTAAAACGCGCTCTTGATTGATGCTTTTTAAATATTTGGAAAAACTTCTTTTAAAACTTAATAATCTGGATTCAACCAAATCGATATACCCTAATTCTATATGAAGTAAAATTTCAATTAAATTCTTTTTAATAACCCATTCCTTACCAGCTTTTTCTAAATACCAAGTATCTGTGTGATAAAATTTTGAAAACAAATGATGTGCTTTTTTGAAATCATTTTTTTGAAAATAGAATACAATTAAGCTTAAATAAATATCGAGAAGCGTTTCTGAATCCTCATGTTTTAAATTAATTAGAGGTTGTAAAGTAGCAATAGCTTCATGCTGTTTATTGGAATAATTTAAATTGAGTGCTTGTAAAAGGTGATACTTAAGTTTAAATGTATTATAATATTTTTTATTTTTATTTAGCATTTCTTGATGCATTAAGGCTAAATAGTTTTGCGATTGTTCAAACTTTTTATTTCTAAATAAGGTATTGGCAATTAAGTAGAGAATTTGAATGTGGTAGTAAACCGATTTTCCCTCTTTTTTGGATTTAAGGATAGCATTATAAGTGTTAATTAAAAAGGGTTCAGTTTTTAAATAATCATTGGTAACAAAAGCGGAAAGCCCAACTATAGAAATTAATTGATATAATGATTTAAACGACATCGATTCGTTTATGCTAATATTGTGTTCTTTTAAAATAGTATCTAAAACAGATTGAAAATTTATTGCAGTTCCGCTATATATAATGTCATTTAAAGTTCGTCTCACTTTGGCATAAACCATATTAAGCTCGTCTTCTAGAAAATAATTTTTTTGATTTTGTCTGAATTTCGAAATAGTTTCATCTAATAAAATATCAGGATTTACGTAACTATATTGAATTTTGGTATGATATATTTCGTTTAATAATGAAAATAAATGATGTTCGGTGGCTAAAATTTCAGCTTTATCCAGAATTTTATAAGCCATTTTATATTGTTTATGCTCTAAACATTTTCTGGATGCTAGTATGTATTTGATGATTTGCATATCCACAGAGTTCTCTTCCTGTAAACTCGAGTTTGCTATAAAATCAATAATAGACTTATATAATCGTTTCCGTAGAGCATGATATGCAGTTGATTTTTCTTGTTTGTAAATTTTGAAACAAATGGCTTTAGTTGAAAGTTCATCCTTTAATAAATGTTTGAATAACTGAATGTTTTTAGTATCGCTTCGCTTGTTGTTTTTCTCTAAAAAAGAAATGAAACGTTTTTGGTCTTCTTTTGAAAACGTTGAAACTATATGATTTAAGTCATTCATTTAGTCGTCATTAAATAGTTTTAAAACTTTAATAAATATGGATATAATTAGGATTAATTTCAATTTATATCGTCAGCTTTTTATAAAAATAGTGTTTTTAAACTAAACGAAGTATTGCAGTTTTGCTGCATAATCATTAAAACAAATATTATGAATTATCAAACAACAGTTTCAGTTGATGAAAAACCAAAAGAAACTAAAGTTAAAAAGGGAACTAAAGTTTTTGATCAGAAACCAACAGCGGCTTTTATTGGTGCGTCATGGTCTGCACTTTTAATTGGGATGACATCCTATTGCATTGGTTTATGGAATGCTGATATGATGCTTAACGAAAAGGGCTATTATTTTACCATATTACTATTTGGGTTGTTTTCTGTAATCTCAGTACAAAAAGCGGTAAGAGACAAAATGGAAGATATTCCAGTAACGGATATTTACTATAGCATTAGTTGGTTTACGACTTTAACTTCAATAGTACTATTGGTTATTGGATTATGGAATGCCGAATTGCTTTTAAGCGAAAAAGGATTTTACGGCATGTCTTTTCTGCTAAGTTTATTTGCTGCCATTGCGGTACAAAAAAACACAAGAGACGTTCAGTATATTGATAGAAACGTAAAAGAAGAAAAATAAGAAGATTTTGATAATCAAAACAAAAGAACAAAGGGTTGTTTTGATGGTTGGTTAGTTAACCCAAAACCTCGTGGCTTAGGCTGTGAGGTTTTAAAAATGATTAAAATAAAAGCAGTTATTTAATGAAAAAAGAATTAATTTTTAGTTTAATTAGTACTTCAATTTTATTATTTGCTTTCCTAAATTATAAATTTTTTCATTTAGAATATGCTTTAGTAGGCTTTTTTCATGAGTTAATAATACTTCCGTGTATTATTAGTCAACCCATATTATTTTATCTTTCACTTAAAAATTTTCTTAAAATAAATTTTAAAATGGATACGAGTTTTTTCGTAATGGTTATTTTATTTTTAACAATGATTTCAATTTTTGTAAGTTTTATTATTTAAGAAATTCAAGAAAATCACTCCCTAAAATTTTTATCAAAAAAAAGAAGAAGCCTAATTATCTCATTTATCGTATCTTAGTATTCTAACGGTTTTCATTTTATGCCATATTGGTTGCACACACTTATAATTGTTTTAATAGTTTATATAGCAATAAGCATTGCGTTGTATTATCTGCAAGATTACATGCTGTTTAAACCAGAAAAGCTTTCTGAGGATTTTGAGTTTAATTATGAAAATCAAGAATTTAAGGAATACAATTTAGAAACCAGAGACGGTGCAGTAATTAATGGGATTCGGTTTTTTCCAAAAGGGGAGAGCAAAGGTGTGGTTTTGTATTTAAAGGGAAACTCAAAAAGCATAAAAGGATGGGGTAAGTTCGCAGTAGATTTTACCAGACATGGCTATAATGTGCTGATGGTAGATTATCGTGGTTTTGGAAAAAGTACTGGCAGACGCTCGCAAAAAGCTATCAAACGTGATTTACAAGAAGTTTACAATAAGATAAAGGAACTTACGACCGAAGATAGAATTATACTTTATGGCCGCTCTTTAGGTTCAGGTTTTGCAGCAAAATTGGCATCTATGAACCATCCTAAAATGCTCATTTTAGATGCACCGTATTATAGTTTAACAAAAGTTACAGCACGTTATGCGCCATTTATGCTGTTATCCATTTTGTTAAAATACCCTTTACCAACTTACAAATGGTTAAAATATGTAAAGTGCCCTATTCATATTATTCATGGTACAAACGATAAGCTTATTCCATATAAAACCAGTGTAAAATTATCGCAAGTAAACCCCAAATTAACAAAACTGCATACTGTAATTGGTGGCGGACATAAAAATCTAAATAACTTTGAATCGTATCATAAGATGATTCATGAGATATTGAATAGTAAACCTCAAAATATAGATTTATCAACCACAAGTATTCATGTTAAACACAGCTCCAAACCCACTAAAACGAAAGCTTAAAAAACTTGTTTTAGTACTACTAAGTTTATATGTTATGATTGCCACCACACTGTATTTTCTACAAGAAAAAATTATTTTTTTGCCTACTGTTTTAGAGCAAGATTATCAATATCAATTCAATCATAATTTTGAAGAGTTAAATATAGAAACTGATGATGGCGCCAAATTGAATGCCATTCATTTTAAAGTTGAAAATCCTAAAGGCGTTATTTTATATTTTCATGGAAATGCAGGTAATTTATCCCGTTGGGGAACCATTGCAGAGTTTTTTGTTGACAAACAATACGATGTTTTGATTATGGATTATCGTACCTATGGAAAAAGCACAGGCAAGCTTAGTGAAGCTGTTTTATATAGTGATGCACAATTGTTTTATGATTATTTAAAAGAAGATTATAATGAAGAAGATATCACGCTATACGGACGCTCATTAGGAACAGGTATTGCTACTTATTTAGCATCGAAAAATAATCCTAGGCAACTTATTTTAGAAACACCTTATTACAGTATTTTAGATGTTGCGAAAGATAGATTTCCCATATTTCCTGTAAAAAAATTATTGAAATATGAATTTCCAACCCATCAGTTTATTAAACAAGTAAGTTGCCCAATTACCATATTCCATGGTACAAATGATGAGGTTGTACCCTATGCTTCTGCAGAAAAATTGTTTGATGTGGCGCCAAAATCACAAACTACTTTTGTAACTATTGAAGGTGGAAATCATGGAAACCTGAATACTTATGATGTATATCTTAACCATATAGAAAATATGCTGAAATAATTCAATAGAAATTTAGTATTGGATTTTATCAAAAAATTAACATATTTAGGACCTAAATCTTAAAGAAACTTTAAATTATCAATACGTATTGTTAAACCTTTCTAAAATACTTCTGCAGGTGGGAAAAATTCCTTCTATTTGTATTGAGTTTAGTTAGTTTAGTTTATTTAGTTAAAAAAAGGCCAATAATATTAATATTATTGACCTTTTTTGATTTTTACTATTTAAAGAGAATTAAACCACTCCAACAAACAATCCTTTATCTGTTTTCTCAACCCTAGCAAGATTGTTTTTAGTCAATTCCTTTATGGTTTTATCCCATTTTTTGTTTGATAAACCAGATTGCCCCTTTAAATTTACAAGTTCCAGTTTTTCAGCTTTTTTCAAAATTTCAAAAACAGCTTTACCATCGTCACTAATGGCTAAAGGCTTCTTTTCTGGTCGCATTTGCGGAAAGAATAAAACTTCCTGTATCGATTGGTTATTCGTTAAAAACATAATTAGTCTGTCCATGCCAATGCCCATACCAGAAGTAGGTGGCATACCGTATTCTAAAGCCCGTAAAAAGTCATAATCAATAAATTCGGTAGCTTCATCATCCCCTTTTGCAGCCAGTTTTAATTGGTGTTCAAAACGTTCACGCTGGTCAATCGGGTCGTTAAGCTCAGAGTAGGCATTTGCAATTTCCTTACCGCAAACCATCAACTCAAAACGCTCTGTTAATTCAGGGTTATCACGGTGTTCCTTACATAACGGACTCATCTCCTTTGGGTAGTCGGTAATATAAGTGGGTTGAATGTAATTACCCTCACATTTTTTACCAAAAATCTCGTCAATAAGCTTGCCTTTACCCATGGTTTCGTCCACTTCAACACCTAAACCTTTAGCAGCTTCCCGTATTTCAGCTTCCGTTTTACCAGTAATGTCAAACCCTGTAAAATGTTTTATGGAATCTGCCATGGTTACTCTGGCATACGGTGCTTTAAAATCTATGTCATGTCCCCCAAATTTAGCTTTTGTGGTGCCATTTACGGCAATCGCACAATGCTCAAGTAAGCGCTCACAAAAATCCATCATCCAGTTGTAATCTTTGTATGCCACGTAAATTTCCATGGCAGTAAACTCAGGGTTGTGGGTTCTATCCATCCCTTCGTTTCTAAAATTTTTGGAAAACTCGTAAACCCCATCAAAGCCACCAACAATCAATCTTTTAAGATATAACTCGTTAGCAATTCGCATGTATAGCGGAATATCTAAAGCGTTGTGATGCGTTATAAACGGACGCGCCGCAGCACCACCAGGAATAGGTTGTAAAACAGGCGTTTCAACCTCAAAATAACCAGCGCTATTAAAAAAGCCACGCATAGCATTAAAAAGTTTGGTACGTTTTACAAACACCTCTTTTACTTGCGGGTTTACTACCAAATCAGCATAACGCTGTCTGTAACGCTGCTCGGGGTCGGTAAAAGCGTCATGCACTTTTCCATCAGGATCCGTTCTTGGTAACGGTAACGGTTTAAGCGCTTTACTTAATAAGGTGAAGTTTTTAACCATCACCGTTTTTTCGCCCACTTTCGTAGTGAATAAATCGCCCTCAATACCAATAAAATCGCCGATATCTAGTAGTTTTTTGTAAACATCGTTGTATTTGCTTTTATCGTCACCAGTACAAATTTCATCCCTGTTAAAGTACACTTGTATACGCCCTTCGGCATCTTGTAACTCAGCGAAACTAGCATTTCCTTGTATGCGTCTCGACATTAATCGTCCAGCAATAACCACTTTATTACCCTCAATAAAATCTTTTTTTATGGATTTTGAGGTATTTTTTACTGGGTATAAATCTGCTGGGTATGGGTTAATACCTAACTCGCGTAATTTTCCTAATTTCTCTCTTCGTACAAGTTCTTGCTCTGATAATTGCGACATAATCTAAATGCTGTGTGAAAATTTTAACGCCGCAAAGATAATCAATTGATTTACGATTTACGATTTTCAATTTATGAAATTTTTGGGCGTTACCACAATCCCGATAGCTATCGGGAGGGCTATCCTTTACAAGTTCTCGTTCTCACGATAACTATCGGGATCACTGTGGGCTTTCCATTCCTATCCCCAACGCGCATTGTAACAAATAAGATACTTTTACGTCAAACAATTAATCATCAATTCAAATAAATCCTAGCTAGTGCGAGCGTCACGCTCGTGACCCTATGAGTTAGAATAGATTTGATAATTTAAAAGCCAATTTTGAGGGCACGAGCAAGATGCTAGCACTAGCCTTTTCATTGCAATCCCTAACCAAAAAGGCTACTGCACTGAGAGTAGTTGAAGTGTAACAAACATTGTACTTTTACGTCAAATAAGTAATCATCAACATGTGCTGAACTAGTTTCAGTATCTAATAAATCAAACATGAGTTTCTGGAGAGTTTTACTGTCTATTATTTGTCCGCCTTTAGCTGTTATCGATAAGGGTTGTGGCTCTATTATTATTGTCTTCTTACTGTGGCTTAGTGGTTGGGTGCCAGGAGTTATTGCAGCATTGGTTATACTTAATAATCCTAAGAATTAATATCAAGTTGCAGTCGCCGTTTTCAGTTGCAGTCGCAGTCGCGGTTTTCAGTTTTCAGTCGCAGTCGCCGTTTTTAGTTAAAATCGCTATTTTTAAACATCAGTTTTAAGGTAAATAGTGTTTCGTCTTTTTTCTTTGCGCCTTTGCGGTTTTGCACGATAAAAAATGTAATTTTGCAGCTTATGAATAAGCATATACAACTACAAGATCTAGGCTATAAGGACTATAAACAAACGTGGGAATACCAAGAACAATTGTTTAAGGGTATTGTAGATACTAAAATTAAGAATAGGCGAGAAGATGCAGGTTTAAAAACCAAAAACTATTTCTTGTTTGTAGAACATCCGCATGTGTTTACTTTAGGTAAAAGTGGCCAAATGTCAAATTTATTGGTTGACGAAGCCGAATTAAAGGCTAAAAACGCATCCTTTTATAAAGTAAATCGTGGCGGTGATATTACCTATCATGGGCCTGGACAAATTGTTGGGTATCCAATTCTGGATTTGGATAATTTTTTTACCGATATACATAAATACCTTCGTTTTTTAGAAGAAACAATTATTCTAACACTTGCTGAATATGGTTTGAAAGCCGAACGCAGTCCTGGAGAAACAGGTGTTTGGTTAGATGTAGGTACGCCATTTGCAAGAAAAATTTGCGCTATGGGCGTGCGCGCAAGCCGATGGGTAACCATGCATGGTTTTGCGCTTAATGTAAACGCAAATTTGGGCTATTTCGATTTAATGGTTCCTTGTGGTATTCGTGGTAAAGCAGTAACATCTTTAAATGTTGAGTTGGCTCAAAAGAAAGTTGATGAAAATGGGGTTAAAGAAAAATTACTCAAGCATTTTGAGGTACTTTTTGAGGCGGAGTTCATTAAAGCTAATTAATTTTAATCTGTACAGATAAAATTAGGTGAAGACCAAATAATTGAATCACGTTCCAAAATATCAAAATTAATTACAAAATCATTTCCATCATCATAACCAAGTCTTGCAATTTGTTCTCCTTCACAATTGTGAACAGTGATTACAGAGTTGCATAAAGCACAGCAGTTCCCAACTATAAATACTGTTTCTCCTTTATATATTGCTTGGGAAATATAAAACTCATCAGTTAAGCTTGATTGTTCAATATCTATAATTATTTCTTTTAACCAACCAAAGTTTTTAATAGGATCAGAGACGTTACATGTATTATTTAGATTATCATCATCATTTTTACATGATGAAAGAGTAAAGATTAAAGCAAGAATTAATAAAGCAACTTTTTTCATAACGCAGTTTTTTATTAGATGCAAGGATTTGAAAATGGTTGCGTTAGTTATTGTCAAAATGTGATAAAATTTTTAAACTTAATACTTCTCAGGCACAAAGGTTTGATAATTCAAAGGTGGGCGCACATAGCTTTTATAATCTGGTAACTCTGGAAGTTCTACAGGTTTAATATCCATTCTCTCATATGGAATTTGGCTTAATACATGACTAATACAATTTAATCTAGCCTTTTTTTTGTTATCTGAGTTTACAACAAACCATGGCACTTGTTTTGTGTCAGTATGCGCAAACATGTCATCTTTTGCTTTCGAATATTCTAACCATCTAGAACGCGATTCTAAATCCATTGGGCTAAATTTCCAGCGTTTTAATGGATTGCTAATGCGGTTTTTAAAACGTTTTTCTTGTTCTTCATCACTTACAGAAAACCAGTATTTTAGTAGAATAATACCAGAACGTACTAACATTCGCTCAAACTCAGGACAAGAACGTAAAAACTCCCTGTATTCTTTATCAGTACAAAAACCCATGACTTTTTCTACGCCAGCTCTATTATACCAACTACGATCAAAAAGTACGATGTTACCTGCTGACGGCAAATGATAAGCGAACCTTTGAAAATACCATTGTGTTTTTTCTTTTTCTGTTGGCACACCCAAAGCCACTACTTTACATACACGCGGATTTAAAGGTTCAGTAAACCGTTTTATGGTTCCGCCTTTTCCAGAGGCATCTCTACCTTCAAAAACAATAACCACTTTTAGCCCTTCTTTTTTAACATGCTCTTGAAGGTGCACTAATTCTTCATGTAATTTGGCAAGTTCTTTATCGTAATTGAAATCGTTATTATTTGACATAGATGTACTATTTATAGTTAAAAGGTAAGAAAAAGTAAAAAATACTCCTATAACTTTCCTTTTTTAGACTGTTTTTAAACAAGAAGGGTTATTGCAATATAATTTAATTTTCTGCATTAAAAAATACCTTATAATAATGCATTTTTTTCTCGTCATCATAACCGCGTTCTAAATATTCAGCAGATGCATCGGGTGCATCAATATCTAATTTTATTTGTATGTGCGTATCTAGCTTAATATCAGTTTTAATTTTTCGTTTTTCTTTGTTTACAACAGCTTCAGCAACATCAAACTGATTTCGAATAACTAAATTTTGTTCACCTTCAAACTCTTTTTTGTAATTTTCAAATTCTCTAATTTGTTTTTCGTCTTCAAATAATTCTTCTTTAAAACGTTCAATATTTACAATTTCATTTTCTTTAAAAAAGTTGATCGTTTTAGCTAAAAAGCTATTCTGTTCTTTGGCGCCATAGCTTGTTTTTATTATTTCAGTTGAGAAGTCCTTACAAAGCTCAATATACTGTTGGGTATGATTATTAGCATCATCAGCATATTTAATATTTAAAAACTGATTTATCCAGTACTGCGCATCGTAACTATTATTATCTACACTTAAAATAATGTTGCCTTCGGTATCACTCTGATTTAAAATTAAACAACCTTTATCAACTTTTTTAGAGCTGATTCCTTTTTGCACCAATACATCATAGCTATTATTTTCTAAATAGGTTTGAAAGAAGTTTACTTTACTTTCAATTTTAAAAATACCAATAGCATTTGTGGTCATATCTCTAAACTCAATACCTTCAAACATCACAATTAAAACATCACCCGTTTTAATTTGGGCTGATGTAGATTGCTCATACAAATGTGTGACTATATGTTTTGAAATATCAATAAAACCGTCTTCGTCATTAAAAAGTTGAGCTGAATAACTATTGATTTCGTTTAAACTAATATCAGCATGATGATTAAACCTATAGCTTTGTACTACGCTACCAAATGGTCTTAATAAAAAAGGCAACATTAAATCGTAACTGGCTTCATCAAAATCTACTAATTTTTCTGAAAAGGCATTTTTAGTGTCGTTAAATTTATTACCAACTTTATGAATAATGAATTTAGAAATGGAGGTATTTTTACGTGTTATCATGAATTGTTTATTAAGATTGCAATACTATTAAATAAAGTTGAAATAGTAATAAAAAAGAACGCCAAAGCTTTACACTTTGACGTTCCAAAAGATTCGAGGACTTTCGACTTGGTTATCGTTATATTTTTATAAATTCAACACATCTATTTTGAGCTTTACCGTCACTGGTGCTATTATCTCCAACAAAAACATTCACACTGCGAATACCTACAGTGCTTTTTGGTCTTTTTATTTTTTTGGTTTGTGCAAAACTGTTGGGAATAAAAAATACGAAAACAGCTGCATAAAGAATGATGCGTGATGCATTTTTCGGTAATTTCATTGTAGAGAATTGATTAATAGCTGGATAAAGATAAAGATTAGTTTTTTATCGACAAAAGGTAAAGATGAAAATTAATTAAAAGAGTTATTAGTGTTAATTTATTTGATAAAGAATAATGGAATTGCTTTCTCCCTTAGTTACAAATTCTAAATTTTTGTCTTTATCAATATTATCAAGTTCTATGGATGAATTTCCGTAAACAGGAAAATTGGGAAGTGATTTTCCTTGACTGTCATATAGATATACTTTTTGCGATTGTAAATCTGTAACGGTAACATAAATTTTATCGTTTATATAGAAAATTTTAGGTTTAGTATAATTACCATAATCAAGTTCTAAAGTATTACGTTTTATGGTGAGTTTATTTTCCGATTGTAAAACAAGCGTTTTACTGGTGGTTTCAATATAATGATTTTCAGATAAGCCTAAATTTTGAATGGCCGTATTTCCTTTTCTATCAATACTGATTAAATCAGATTTATCAGTTGTAGTAGTAAATTTATTTTCATATAAATAAATATTTTGATCTGAAAATTTACTTGAAGTTTTTGGTGTAACTCTTGTTTTTCCTGTTCTATCCAATATATAAAATTTACTATCCGTTTTAAAGGTGATATAGTCTTTATTGCCAATTCTGAAATGTTTTGGTTGACAATTAATTTTGCCATTAGCTGATTTAAACGTGAAACCATTTACGGGTTTAGCGTCAACATTATACATTAACACATTTTTTCCTTGCGTTACTAATAGTCTGTATTTTTTGTTTTTATCATAATCAAAAACAGATAGGGGTTGCGTAATTTCATCATTAAACTTACTTGGAAACGGAGCAACATCCCTACCTTTTCTATCTATAACATAAATGCGGCTTGGTGTTGCAAATGCCAATTGTAACCTGCCATTTTTATAAATATCAATTTGTTCAATTTTACCTAAAACAGCACCTTGAATACGTTTTTTCCAAAGAATTTTTCCTTTGTCTGAAATTAAATATAAGTTATTGTTAATGTCTTGTACAACAATTTCTTTTTGTTTGGTAATATGGTTGGTTACAAACTGCGGTGCGTTTAATAAATCGGCTTCTAATTTAATGTTCAATTCCTCCGAAACCGAGTTTAAAGAGGCTTTGGTTCTACTCTTTTTTATAATGCCGTTTACATGGGCAAAATTAGTTTCATATATAAACTGAATAGCCGAAGCATTATATTTATCTAATTTATAGGTTGATTTCTCCAATCCGTTTTTGTCTAAAACGGTTTCTAAGTTAGAAGGGTTAACAACTAAAAGTAAAGAGGACTCATCAGTTAAATGTTCTTTGATCGCTTTAAAATAGCTACGCTCGCTTAAAGTTGTTTTGTTTTGGTAGTTAGTAATAATGTTTTGAAGCATTTCTATACTATCAGCAAAAACAAAAAAATTGTCTATCATACAATATTTTGTAGCTTCATTATATATTATTAACGGAGAAAATGTTTGTGTAAATAAACTAGGTTTACTAAAACTATAAATTTCTATTTGTCTGTAGGTATCAATACTATTTTGTTCGGCTAATAATGCATCCTTAGTAGCGATAACATCTAAAGAATTTAAAACAATAGCTCGTTTTTTAGCTTCATAAATAACGCCGACTTCAATAATATTATCAAAAATAGTATGTTCAGCACTGGAGTCATTTGTATTGAATTTCAATAAATTGGTTTCAAAACCGTTAAAGTCATCAAAAGTAAAACTCATAAAACCGTCGCTATTTGATGGTGTGATATTTTGAATTGAATTTTCTTGAGGAATAGTATTTTTAAAAATGTTTATTAAACTTTTTGTCGAATCGGTAGCCTTTGTAATACCATTTATAATAATATCATCCTGACTAATATCAGTGTCAATAGCTATGTAATTGGTAAATGTGTTTAGGTTTAAGGAATCGTTTACAAAAAACGTTTTTATAAATGGATTGTCGGGTTTTATGATGATTGAAGCTGTTTTGTTGTCACTTGTTGTAGAATAGATTTTTTCTAAGCCTGAATTGTTGTTTTTTTGATTAAAAGCAGCATCAATAATTTCTCTTGATGATGATATAAAAAAGGTACTATCTATAACCGTACTATAAAATGTGTTTTTGTTTAAGGTTGATTTAGTGATGCTCTTCTTTTTGTAAATAAGAGATTCTTCAATATAATTTTGAAGTGAGTCGGTTACAAATAAACCTTCGGAATATTTAGTGATAACAGAATATTGAAGGCTATCATTACTATTCTTAGATAAGCAAATTAAAACAGTGCCGTTTGGTTTTAAAAGTGATAAACTTTCTAATTGAGATTCTAAATTAACGTAAGATTGAGTTTTTGATAAGTTTTGTAAAAAGTCACTGTTATTTATACTGCTTTTTAAACTCTCCAAATTTGATGTTTTTATTATAACATCAGTATGTTCTGGAACAAAATCAGTAAGTTTAGATTTATTGGAGTAGGTATCAGAACAGCTAAAAAAAAGTGCAAGTAAGAGGGCAGAACACAAAAATCTCATGAAACAAATTAATTTGTACAAACCTACATATTTTTCATTTTAAAACATTGAACTCATCTAAAATCTTAAATATTTAATTTTAACTGTTCGGGTAATAATCTAAACGACTTTCTGTGGTGTTTTGTTATACCATATTTTTTTATAGCTTCACGATGTTCTTTGGTTGGGTAGCCTTTGTTTTGTTTCCAATTGTACATGGGGTATTCCTCATGAATAGTGTCCATATAAATATCCCGATGCGTTTTTGCTAAAACTGATGCTGCGGCAATGCTTAAATATTTGCCATCACCTTTAATTATAGTTTCAAATTTAACTTTCTCGTAAGGTTTGAATTTGTTTCCATCAACGATTATAAATTCAGGTTGGGGGTTTAGTTTTTTTATAGCATGGTGCATAGCTAAAATAGAGGCATTCAATATATTTATTTTGTCGATGTCTTTTTGAAAAACGTGAGCAACTCCAAAAGATAAAGCCTCAGTTTCAACGATAGGTTTTAAAAGCATTCTTTTAAGCGCGCTAAGCTGTTTGGAATCGTTTAAAATGGCATTTTCAAAAGTGTCATGAAGTATAACCGCAGCAGCTGTAACGGGGCCAGCTAAACAACCTCTGCCAGCTTCATCTGTTCCGCATTCTAAGATGTGATTTGTATGGTTTAGTAAAAGCATAAATCAAAAATATAAATACATACACACCTATTTTATTAAAATCACCATGCATATAGGATAATTATAATGATATTTGTAAGAAATATTAATAGTTAATAAATTACTTTTAACATAATCATTGGTTTTTTTAAAAAAATAATGTGTGCATTTTTAAGAAATCCCAATTTATAAACGGCTAAATTGGTTAAGTTTTAAATAATTGATAGTTTGCAATATAGCCACATTTTTTGTTTTTTGTGAAGTTAGAACTTATTTAAAGTAATAAATGTAATTTGTAATTTTAGAAATAATTTAAATTTGTTCATTTAATACAGTCATTATCATAAAAATGACAACACAAGACAAACAAGACAAGGGAGAAGATATATGGAATAAGTTCGTAAATGGCGACAAAAGTGCTTTTGCAGCTATTTACAATTTATACACAGACGCTTTGTTTTCTTACGGTATGAAATTGAATCCGGACAAAGATTTTGTAAAAGATTGTATTCAAGATGTTTTTTTAGACATCTATGAGCATAAAAGCCAACTTTCAATACCCAAAAACATTAATTTTTATTTATTCAAAGCATTAAAGCGGACCTTGTTTAGAAAGCTAAAAAAAGAAAGAAAAAATGATGGTCTTAACGATTTGAACCAAACATATTTTGCTACCGAATATAACATTGAAAGCGAAACCATAGATAAAGAAATTGAGAAACGCAACAAGAGAATTATTAATTTGATAACAAAAGAGCTGACCTCTAAGCAACAAGAAATACTATACCTTAAGTTTAACAAAGGGTTCAGCTACATTGAAATTTCAGAAATCGTTGGAATAGATAACAATTCCGTAAGGAAACAAGTGTACCGAGCTATAAAAAAACTACGAACAAACCCAGTTTTCAAAAATAATATAGATACGATATTGTTTTTATTCTATCCGAATCAATAGTCCGAATAAAATTTGCGATACAGCTCAAACACTAAGGGTTTGTTAAGAAATAACCTATACATTTTGACTTGCTCTTTTGCGCATTAACGTCGTTAAAAAGCCTCGTTGTAGCGAAGGCTATAACTGTTTTTTTTGCCTAGTTAATACACAAAATAACGACGTCTATTCTGTACACTTTGATTTTTAACAAACCCTAAGTTGGGTATGGAAAAAAAATTTTTAAAGATGTACCCCTTGTTTTTGCAACCATTATTAAAACTGTAGATTGCCTGAAATAACGAATCTGTTTTTAATCTAAATAATTCCTCGATGACTCTCCGGGTTTCCGGGTGGGCAAAATATAATCCGAAAGCTTTCGGGACGATTTTTGGGCCTAAGGCTAAAATAAAGCCGGCGAAATGCCTCTATGGCTTGCGGGGATAGTCGGCTTCAAGAAATTTTTTATTTGATTGTCAATAAGTTAATGCCAAGTCTCGATTCTTTCACCGAAAATAATATATCCTAGATTTAAATGGGTCCAAGCCTTATTTTAATATACATATAGCCCTTGATTTTTATGTACAACAAGGCGGGTAATGCTAGCAGATTAAAAAAACTTTAAAAAAAGTGTCCACAAAATTAAAGTTAATGCCCCTATAGAAAATATAGGTGTAAATTATGAAATCTTATTCTAAGTATATTGAAGACACTTCTTTTCTGGATTGGATATATAGTCCGACAGAAGAACTTAACGCTGTGTGGGAAGCATATATGCACGAAAACCCAATAGAAAAGATAAAAATTTTAGAATTAAAAGAGGTTTTACTGACCATAAAAACCAAGGATGTTGAACTTTCTGAAAAAGAAAAAAATGACATACTTGAAAAACTTTTAAATAAAGTGGACCATCCAGTAAAAACAGTTGGTTTTATAAAAAAATATTATAGGTATGCAGCAGTGTTTTTGGTGCTGGTGGCTTTAGGTGTGTTTTTTAACAATAATTTCACGAAAACCAACAACCCTCTATTTGAAGATATAAAAACAACCTCTTTAGAGACATTGACAGAGACCCAATTGGTTTTTGAAACCGGTAAACCAATAGTAATAAACAAAAAGGAATCAAGAATTGAATATACCCAATTAGGTACCGTAATAGTCAATGATACCCTAAGTAATCATAAAACCAATAAAAAAGAAGCATTGGAAACTTTAAATAAGTTGTTGGTGCCTTACGGAAAAAGAAGCAAAATAACATTGTCGGACGGGTCCACAGTGCACCTTAATGCCGGCACTGAATTCGTTTTTCCCGAAAAATTCATTTCCAAACAACGTACGGTCTTTTTATCTGGGGAGGCATTTTTTGAAGTAGCAGCAAATAAAGAAAGGCCTTTTGTTGTAAAAACCATTGACGAAAAACTTTCGGTTGAGGTTTTGGGTACCAAATTCAATATATCCGCATATCCAACAGATGCCCATATTTTAACCACCTTAAAGGAAGGCAAGGTTGATGTTGTAAAAAAAGGATTGCTCAGCAATAAAAAAACAACTCTAAGACCTGACCAGTTGGCCTCATGGAACAAAAGCAAAGAGCATATAGAAGTCAAGCAGGTTAATATAGATAACTATACCTTGTGGACTTTGGGGCTTTTACATTTTGAAAGTGAGTCTATATTTAATGTGATAAGGAAAATAGAACGATTTTATAATATAAAAATTATATTCCATAAAGATTTAAAAGCATACAATACTAATATAAGTGGGAAATTGGATTTAAATGATAAAATTGAAAAGACCCTTGAAAATCTAATGCTTATTACCAAATTGAAATTAGAGTTAACCGATACCGATACATATATTTTAAAATAAAAAGACAGGGAATGTGCCAACATTCCCTGAATTTAAACCTGCCGGATGGACTGGCAGACAATGCTTAATTAAAAACAAGTTTAATTTATGAAAAAAAATCAACTTTTCTACAATCTTCTATTGGGTTTTAGAAATAAAACACTACTTATAATGAAAAGCCTTAGTGTATTTTTAATTTTGTTTTCATTCTATTCTTTCACAAACTCCTATTCTCAAAACACAAAATTGAAAATAGACATTAATGGAGCAACATTAATGAATGTGATAAAAACCATAGAAGACCAAAGTGAATTTGTCTTTATTTATAAAGATGAGATATTGCCCGAACTGAAAAAGTCGGTAGGTAACGTGCAAATTAAAAATAAGTCCATCTATAAAGTTTTAGAAAGAGTTTTAAATAAACAAATCATCACGTATTCTATAAATGAACGTCAAATAATTTTAAACAAAAAAGAGCCTCCCCTTAATGTTAATCTACAACAAAATACAATTACGGGTACCATAACGGATGCTAATGGCTTGCCTCTAGAAGGTGTAACTATTATCGTAGATGGTACCAGTAGAGGTGTCGTTTCAGATTTTGATGGAAACTATGCTATCTCAGCAAAAGCTGGAGATGTTTTAAAAATCAGTTTTATTGGTATGAAGACTCAAATGGTAACAGTTGGTACTTCCAATACCATAAATGTTACCATGATTGAGGATTTAGAAGATTTAGATACCGTTGTAATAACGGGGTATCAAAATATAGAAAGGGAACTCTTTACAGGAGCATCACAATCAGTAAAAGCAGAAGATATTGAGTTAGCAGGATTACCTGATATTACACAATCATTGGAAGGGCGTGCCGCTGGGGTTAGTGTTCAAAATGTATCAGGTACCTTTGGTGCTGCACCTAGAATTACAATAAGGGGATCTGCATCCATACTTGGTAATGCTGATCCAATCTGGATTGTAGATGGTGTTATTCAAGAACAAATTGTAAACGTATCATTTGCTGATTTGGTGTCTGGTGACCCCAATACGTTGTTAAGCTCTGCCATTGCGGGTTTAAATGCCAATGATATTGAAAATTTTGAGATTTTAAAAGATGCTTCTGCCACCTCTTTATATGGTGCAAGAGCTCAAAATGGTGTAATTGTTATAACTACAAAATCTGGTAGGAAAAATCAAGCACCAACATTTAGCTACAATGGTGACTTTTTAATGAGGGATAGACCTAGGTATGCTCAGTATAATTTATTGAATTCCCAAGAAACTATATCGGTTTACAGAGAGTTGGAATCTAAAGGGTTTTTGCAATATCCAGATGTGTTGTCTGGACGAAATGGAGGTGTTTACAATATCAGAGCAAATGCCATAAATAATTATAATGAAACCAATGGAGCTTTCGGAATTCCTAATACACCAGAAGCTCGAGCTTCTTTTTTGCAACAATATGAGCTTGCAAATACAGATTGGTTTAAAGAGTTGTATAACATGACACCAACCCAAAACCATAATATTAGTTTTTCTAGTGGTTCAGAATCCACTAGAACATACGCTTCCATAGGTTTTTTTACCGATGGTGGTTGGTCTATTGCTGATAGGGTAAGACGTATTACAGCGAATTTCAGAAATTCTTTTCATTTTAATGAAGATAAATTAATCTTTACCTTATTAGGAAGTGCAAATATTGTAAATCAAAATGCGCCAGGAACCTTAGCAAGACAAAATGACACGTTTTTTGGAGCATTTAATAGAGAGTTTGATATCAATCCTTTTAATTATTCGTTAACTACCAGTAGAGCACTTCGGCCTAGAGACCAGAACGGGGATTTAGAATATTACAGAGCTAATTGGGCACCTATTAACATACTTAACGAAATAGAGAATAATACTCTGGAAATTAATAGAACAGATATTAAATTTCAAGGTCAGATAGAATATAAAATAAATGATAATCTTACTTATAAGTTTCTAGGTTCTGCAAGATACGTGCAAAATTTAGGTGAAAATGCTGCAAGAGCAAATTCAAATAGGGTTTCCGCATACAGAGCTGCTGAAAATGCAATAGTAAGAAATGCAAATACCTTTTTATTTGACGATCCAGATGACCCTGTAGCTTTACCTCGTGTTGTTCTACCGTCTGGTGGGATTCTAACTGAAACTAAAAACACACTTACAGCATATACATTTAGGAATTCACTCCAGTATGATAAGACTTTTAATGATGTTCATAATCTTAATGTGTATTTTAATCAAGAATATAGATACGCAGACAGAACGTCGTCTTCAAACACAGGGTACGGTTATCAATTTGATAGAGGCGGATCCATATTCACAGACCCAGATATCTTAAGAAAAGTTATTTTGGAAGGTGACGATTACTTTTTTTCTCAGGATACGCGTTCTCGAGAAGTGTCATTAGCTATGCAAGTTAATTACGATTTTGATAGAAAGTATGTATTAAGTGTTACAGGTAATTACGAAGGGTCCAATAGAGCTGGTGAATCCTCAAGCGCTAGGTGGTTACCAACGTATTCTATTGGAGGACGTTGGAATGCCCATGAAGAAAAATTTCTTGAGGATTCCAAAGTAATATCAAGTTTGGTATTTAGACCAAGTTATGGGGTAACAGGTTTATTAAACGATGCCGCTAGTAATAATAGGGCTGTGTTTTTAAACGCCATAACAGATAGGTTTACTTTAGGTGATAGAGAAAACTTTATTAACATTGAAGATTTACAAAATTCTGAACTTACTTATGAGCAAACTCGCGAACTAAATTTAGGTTTAGAGGTTGGTTTCTTTAACCAGCGTATACAAACTGTTATTGATGTGTATTCTAAAAGAGGTATCGATTTGTTAGATGAAGTGAGAACTTCTGGTATTGGTGGAGAATTTATTAAATTGGGAAATAATGCAGAAATGACCACTGAGGGTATTGAATTTCAATTAAATTCAGTAAACGTTAATACTGATAATTTTCAATGGCGTTCTGGATTTAATATATCATTTATAGATCAAGAAATAACAAATTTACAACAAAGACCAAATGTTTTTGCTTTAATTAACGGTACTGGAAATGCCATAGGTACCGAGCGTAATGCTTTATATTCCTTTAAATTTGATGGTTTAAATGAATTTGGTGTACCAACCTTTGATTTAGGTCAGGATGAATTTGGTGAAGATCGTGACCCCATCTCTGGTATAGATTTTCAAGCTACAGAAAATATACTTGATTATTTGGTTTACGAAGGTGCTACTTTACCTACAATAACTGGAGGTCTCGCAAATAACTTTAAATATAAAAACTGGAATTTCAGCTTTTTTATGTCATTCTCTGGGGGGAATAAAATTCGTCTTGATCCTGCTTATTCATCCACATATAATGATTTAAGTATTTTTCCTAGAGAGTTTGTTGACCGTTGGCAACGTCCAGGTGATGAAAATATCACAAATATACCTGCCATTGCTTCCCAGTCTTTGATACAATCTGTTGGTAATACCAATATTACTAGAGCTTATAACGCCTACAATTACTCAACAGCAAGAGTAGCTGATGGTGATTTTGTAAGGATGAAAAATATAACCCTGGGATATACTTTTGATGGAAATACTATCAGAAATTTAGGTTTATCCTCGCTGCGTCTAAATTTACAGGGTACAAATTTATTCTTATTATACTCTGATGATAAGTTAGGAGGACAAGACCCTGAATTCTTTAATAGTGGAGGTGTAGCTTCTCCTATTACACGGTCTTATACATTTACGCTTAATGTTGGTTTTTAAAAAAAAAAAATGAAAAAATATATAAAATTTATACCATCACTACTTCTTGTTTTAATTTTTAGTTGTGATGATGTGCTTTCTGAAGTACCAGATAATAGAACTGAAATAAATTCTGCTGAAAAAATTTCTGAATTACTAGTTGGGGCTTATCCTGAAGCAGCTTACGTGCCATTTTTAGAACCCATGTCTGATAATGCTGATGATAAAGGGCCGGCAGCACAAGAGGATGT
>TARA_R110002051_G_scaffold66515_8_pt1 | contig 34785 bp, 29 predicted proteins | sample TARA_R110002051 | Tara Oceans TARA_R110002051 (sample SAMEA4397023) | marine metagenome | biome: Polar Biome; feature: [MES] marine water layer (ENVO:01000295) within the mesopelagic zone...; material: water (ENVO:00002006), including particulate matter (ENVO:01000060) such as...... | reverse complement strand
TGTGCTCTTTGGGGCGTGCGGGTTCAAGTCCCGCCTCGAGTACCACAAACCCTTGAAATCAATAGATTTCAGGGGTTTTTTATTTTTATTCCACTTTGATTTATTGTGTTTAGGTATTTACTATCTTTAATTTTGAATTTCAAAGCATGTTAAGAACTATATTCAAAATTGTAAGTGCAATCATAGTTTTTCTACTTATCATTATAGCAATCTGCAATATTGTAATTTCTAAGACTACTGAAGACAAAACCTTTTCAGATATATCTTCCACACCAAACAAAAGAGTAGGGCTTGTTTTAGGCACCTCTAACCGCTTAACCAATGGCTCTGCTAATCCTTATTACACCAATAGAATTAATGCAACTATAGCTTTATACAAAGCAGGTAAAATTAAATTCATACTAGTAAGTGGAGATAATGGTAGTATCTACTACAATGAGCCCAACACCATTAAAAAGGACTTAATTAATGCAGGTGTTCCCGAAGAAGTTATATTTTTAGATTATGCAGGTTTTAGAACATTAGACTCAATGGTTCGCGCAAAGTATATTTTTGGCTTGGATGAAGTAACAGTAATCTCTCAAAAATTTCATAATGAAAGAGCTATTTATATAGCACAAATAAAAGGATTGAACGCCATAGGATTCAATGCTCATGATATACCTACTTCAGAAGGGCTTAAAGTTCAAACACGCGAATATTTAGCTCGTGTAAAAGTGTTTATAGATATGCTATTAAACACCCAACCCAAATTTTATGGTAACACAATAGAGATTAAATAGTATTAAACTATTTCTAAAAAGTTTACATTTATGGGCATCAACCAAACCCATAAAAATGCAAAAGCTTAAAACAATTTTAAGAAATTTAGGTCCTGGTCTTTTATTTGCAAGTATGGCAATTGGCACCTCACATTTAGTTCTCTCAACTAAAGCGGGTGCACAATATGGTTGGGTTATGGTAATCCCTATTATTTTAGCTAATATCCTTAAATATCCTTTTTTCGAATTTGGTGTGCGTTATACTAGTGTTACTAACAAAACTCTTATAGAAGGGTATCTTAACAGAGGAAAAGGGTATTTGTGGTTTTATGCTACAATTACCTTAGTTACAACTTTTACCATTTTAGCTGCATTATATACTGTAACGGCTGGCCTATTTATTAATTTATTTGGCATCAACACTAGTTCAATTTCAATGGTTGCACTTTGGTTATTCATAATAATTAGTTCATTACTCATTTTCGGTAAATATAAATTTCTTGAAATTAGTTTAAAGTTTGTAGTTAGTATTTTATTCATTGCCCTTTTAATTACTACTATTCTCGTATTATTTAAAGGGCCCATTGATCATTTACCCAACTTTACTCCAACTCCAATTTTCAATGAAGTAGGTATACTATTTTTAATAGGATTAATGGGCTGGATGCCAACAACTGTAGAAGCCTCTAGTTGGGTTAGCTTATGGAGTATTGAAAAGTGGAAAAATCAAGAAAAACCGAGCTTAAAAGAATCATTACTAGAGTTTAATATTAGCTATAGTATAACCGCAATTTTAGCTATATTTTTTATGGTAATTGGATGGTTTACCCTGTATGGAACTAATGTAGAATTGAGTAATAACGCCGTTAGTTTCGCAGACCAAGTAGTACGTTTGTTTACTGAACATATTGGGTCGTGGGCTTATCTTTTTATTGCCATTTCGGCCTTTGCCACTATGTTTAGCACATGTATGACCGCGCATGATGCCTTAGCCAGAGTAAGCTTAGATATTATTTCGCTATTAAAACCAGAGAGCAAAAGATATAGCACTAAGCGAGCATTTGCCTTTGGTATTATTGTACTAACTATTATCAATTTTATAGTAATTGCTGCTTTCAGCGCAAATATGGGTAAACTAGTAGCTTTGGCTACTTTTGTTTCATTTGTAGTAGCACCAATAATTGGCTATATGAATTTAAAAAATGTTACAAGTAAGGATATAGATCCAGAATTTAGGCCAAATAAAAGTCTTAAAATTTTAACCTACTCAGGCATACTTTTTTTATCGATTTTTTCGCTTTACTATTTTTATATTGTGATTGTGTAATCTTACTTTTAAGACTATTCTACTACAAACAAAGTACGCTCGTTTTGCTTATGCAGAAAGTCTAAGCAATATGCTCCATTAACACAACTATTCTTAATTACATCTTCACCATACCCAATAGATTTAACGATGTTCTTGGATGATACCCCTTTCTTTATTAAATAATCCTTTATAGCATCGGACCTATCTTGAGAAAGTCTATTATTTGAAGAACTACTTCCTCTACTGTCTGTATGGGTTTCTATTCTTAATCTAAGTTGAGGGAACCTAGTAACAGCATCTACAACTTTCTTTAGTTCTGTCTCTACCTCGGCGTTTACCACTGCCTTACCTTTGTCAAAATAAAACTTATCCAATTTTAAAACAGTCTTATCCTCTCGGTTAACAACTAGGTCTTGCATTTTTACAAGTCCTATATTATAGGATTGACTTTGTAACTTTTCCATACCTTCCTCAGAATATGAAGTAGAAATAACAGAATAACCATCTTTTATGGCTTCTATCGTTATTTGAGAAACCCAAGGCACTTCTATTCTAAAATCCCCATCTATAGTTGAGTATGTTTGCTTTAAAACTACTCCATCACGGTTCAACAACCTTACTTGTGTTTTATCTATACCAGCTTTATTTATAAGATTTACAACTTTACCTTGCAATGTAAATGTTTTTAAACCAGGATCATTAGCCATACTAAACGCATATAGATCATCTCCGCCTTTGCCTCCTTTTCTATTTGATGCAAAATACCCCGTAAAGTTCTCATTTTCTCCATCTCTAATTATAAATCCAAAATCATCTAGTGAAGAATTAATGCCTTCACCTAGGTTAACAGGTATGGTATAAGAGTTATCGGTTATTATATTTGACTTATAAACATCCATACCTCCAAGTCCATAAAATATATCTGAAGAAAAATATAGGCTTCCATTAAAAATATAGGGCGAAATTTCATTTCCTGGAGAATTTATTCGTGGACCAAGGTTAATTGGCGCAGACATTATTTGACCGTTAGTGGTATACACATAATACAAATCTGTACCGCCATAACTATCATCAAAATTAGCTGAAAAATATAATCGTCCATTATTATCGTCAAAAAACGGATAGTAAAAAGAGGTGCTTAAATCTTTTAGTAAGAATCTAAATTTTCCTGTTTCGGACAAAGAACCAATTGCTAGTGCGTTTTTTCCATTTTCATCATATCTAAGTGCACCATCTTCCGTATTAGAAAGGATATAGAAAAAAGTTGATGATTTTGCTGAGTAATATGGCGTTGATTTATGAAAATCTGTAGCAGGTATGTCTTTAAACACCTCTACATCAACCAATTGATTATCTGAATTTATTCTAGAAAAATAAATATCTAAGTATGATTCGCCGGTAGGTTCGTATACATTTTTAGAATTTCTACTTCTACTACTGCTAAAAAGTATTCCATTTTTGTAAAAGGTGGGTGAGAAGTCGCCTTGAGGGCTATTAATATCCGCTACTTTAATTTCTACATTATCTAAAGAAGCAGGGATATCTAAAAGACTGTAATTAAATTCTGAGTTCTCTAATAATTCAGGAGATAATTGTGCTTCTTTAGATCTTAAAAATGTTCTAACTCTATCTCTTTCTGAATTCTTAGAAAGACTTTGAAGCATCTTATTAAATTGATTTACCGTCATTATAGTGTCGTTCTTATTTACGTCTAAATATAGTTCTGATGCATCATCAAAACTACCAACACTAAAATAGGAATCTGCCAGATTCAACAATTGACCATTGGTTAATGGTTTTTTTTGCATTTCACTTTTATATTCTTCAATAGCTTTTTGATATTGATAGCCATAATACAGATTATCAGCCTTAGACTTTTTATCCTGCGCTAAAACCATTAATGGCACAAAAACTAGTAATACTATGATTAATTTAAATTTCATATTAGTGCACTTTAAAAGAATCGAGGTGAATCTATTTGTTTTGGCTTACCTTTTGCATTTTTATCACTACTACCCTTAGTATTTTTCATACCACTTCTACCTAAATAGAATTTAAGTATTACTTCATGTGACCCGTTATTATACTCGCCAAGTAAATTTGTATTATAATCGTATGAGTAGCCTACAAACAAAGAGTTTGAAACTTGTAAACCAGCCAAACCACTGAATGCATTTTCTAGTCTATAGGAAACGCCGGCAGTGACTACATCGGAAATTAAAAAATTACTCGATACGTTTACATTAACGGGCGAACCTGCAAGAGCATTAATTAAAAATGCAGGTTTAAATTTTAAGTTATCAGACAAATCGAATACATACCCTCCAATAAAGTTGAACTGTAATTTATCTTCAATAATAGATGCTAGTTCGTCATTATACACCCCTTCCGTTAAAAAGTTAGGTACAGATGCCCCTAAATACCAGTTATCTGAATATAAAAATGTACCAGCGCCAACAGTTGGGTAAAACTTACTCAACATTTCGTCATTAAGGTTTTCACCAGGATTTTCAAAAGTACCTTTTGAAAAATCAACATTTAAAAATGAGCCTCCTGCATCAATACCAAAAGATAGCTTAGTCTCATCGGTTACCATAATCTGATACGAATATGATATATCGGCATACGTTTGTGATACCGGACCTAACTGGTCACTAATAATATTTAAACCTAGACCTACTTTTTCATTTTTAAAGGGCAAATTGGCTCCAAAGCGTAATGTCCTTGGCGCTCCTGGAATATCTATCCATTGTGCACGATAAAGTCCAGCAATTTCAGGAGTTTCTACAGTACCCACATAGGCAGGGTTAAAGCTGCCAATATTATACATATATTGAGTATACTGAGGCTCTTTCTGTCCATATGCAATAAAATTAAGAAAAGAGAATAGCAAAAATGCTACAGTATAACTCGCTTTATTATAGTTATAATCCATAATGTAATTTATCTTATAAGCTGTATCCAACCCTTATCAAGAATTGCGGGTTCATTATTAATGCTATAATTCATAATGTAAAAATAAGTGCCTTTAGGTACCTCTTTACCTTTGTAGGTACCGTCCCAAACATCAACAGTTCTTTGCGTATTATTTGCAACTATACTGCCCCCTTCAAAAACGCGATTACCATAACGATCATGAATTACAATTTTATAATTTATTCCTGCATCTGATTTGGTTAAATCATTCCTAAGATTAATTCTTAGTACATCGTTAGTATTATCTCCATTGGGAGAAAATTGATTGAATAGAAAGCCAGGGTCAGCCGTTGTAGGAACATTGACGTTAATTTCTACAGTACTTGTATTATTTAGCTCATTACTATCTGCAGGAGATGACCTTACAAGCATAGCTACATTTCTATAAGGGCCGACTATTGGCACTGTCACTGTAATCTCTAGTGTTACCGCATTTTGCTCACCAACTTCAAGAAATCCAATACGCCACTTACCTGTCGATACATCATAATCCCCTATACTTGCTAAATGACTAATATATATAAAACCAGCATTTGGTCCAGTAGCAAAAATATCTTCAACTTCAATATTATTTATAGTATCTCCATTTTTAGATTTATTCTCTACACGTATAGTAAAGGTTATTTGCTCTCCTAATAATGGCGTTTTATTATCAACAGTCTTTATAATTTCAAGATCTATTCCTTCAGGTGCTTCTGTATTTAAGTTTACCGTAGATTCGTCATTATCAGGATTGTTATCTGATGGAATAGACTCTAATAACGTAGCAGTATTAACATAAGGTCCATTTTCTAAAACTATAGCTGTTATCGACAAAGTAGCAGACAAGCCTGCCTCTAGTTCTGCAATATTCCACAAACCTGAAATTTCATCATAATCAGTAGTAGATTTAGACACGAATTCAAAACCTAATTCCAATAAATCACCTACTACAATAGCTCTAGCCGTTCTGTCGGACAAGTTAGTAACTGTTATTTCGAAGATTACAGTATCGCCCACTAAGGCATCTTCATTATCAACTGTTTTAAGAACCTCTAAATCTATTGGATCATCACAATTAGGCGAAGCTATAGGATCACATGGATCATCTGGATCAGAACCATTAGTTTGTTCATCTAAATCTGACAAGCCATCACCATCGGTATCACAAGACCCGTTAAATCTGTTTGGTACACAGGGATTGGTATTTGCTGGATCTTGTTGATCATTTACACCATCATTATCTATGTCCTCTATATTTGAATCCAAAGCATCTATAATACCATCATTATCTTCATCTAAAGGATTTGCAATATCGGGACCAACTTCAACACCGTCTTCAATACCATCACCATCCGTATCTGGATTATTAGGATCTAATCCTAAAGCAACTTCTTGCCCACCCAAAAGTCCGTCATTATCTTCATCTGACTCACAATCACTTACATTAATAGTAACCTCAACACTACCATTTGTACACGGTGCAGTGGAATTCGTTGTAGTAAACCTAAAAACATATGCACCAGATGTAAAACCTTCAAAATCAACAACATTAGTAGAACTTATATTTATATTACTATCTGGACCTGATACAAAAACCCAAACTCCCGGGTCGGCTCCAGTAAGTCGAGCATCTAAGTCTAAACTTGTAAGTCCGTTTGCAGCGACACTACAAATAGATGCATTTTGCACAGTACCAGTAGTAGCTTGAAATCCTATTCTTGCTATAACTGGTTGTCTTTCTGTAGTACATTCATTTTCAGTAGCCTCCACATAATATGTAGTTGTAGCAGATAAACTTGGAGTAGTATAGGTTTCACCAAAGGCAATAGGCGTATCTGAATCCATTGTGGCATACCAGTTTACAGATGCGCCAACACTAGGTTCAGCACTTAAAAGTAACGTACCTGGACCACAGCGCTCATTACCCGTTATAGTAACCAGTTGAGGAATAACATTTCTTACAATTTGTACTTCAATTGTACCACTTGCACAATTATTAGCGGCATCAAAGAAAAAACCGTAGTATGAAGCTGGTGTATTTACATTTTGCGCTTCTGCTGTAGTTAAATGAGAAGTAGTGGTTAGTGGAGTAGATACCCTACTCCAAGTTAATACCGTACCACTTGGAGCCACACTACTCGTATAATCAAATAAATTTGCAGAAAAAGGCGTGGTTAGCGTTTCAACACAATAAACATTAGACACCGATGTATCTAAAACAGGTGCAGCCACACAATTATCATCATCGTTAATTGTACCAATTGCAGCTCCTCCATTTGCAAGCTGAACGTTATTTGTTGGCAAACTTAATTGAACACTAAAGGTTTCCGTACTCTCTAATACTTGATCATTATTTATAGATACCGGAATTGTTTTAATCTCCCCTGCCGTTCCATTAAAAATTAGTGTATTGTTTGGCGAAACATTTCCTTGATAATCAGTTCCTCCACCAGTTGCAGTGTCATCAAAAAATGAATAAGAAACAGTTGTACCACCTACTACGGCGATATTTAATACTACATTAAAAACAAGTTCGCCTGCGGCTAAATCTTCATTTACAGTAACATTAGAAACTGTTAAAGTTGCTTGATCGTTATCATCAATTTCAACGGTAGCCGAACGTGTAGCGGTAGTACCTAACACATAACCTGTCCCAGTACCTAATGTAATAATGACATTTTCAGTCCCTTCTTGTATTTGATCATTTATAGGTGATATTAAAATTTGTGCAGATTGTGACCCATTAGGTATACTTACAGCATTTGCACTTATAGCAGAATAATCTGTGCCATTTATTGCAGTACCGCTAACCACATAATTAACAGTCATTGAACTTCCTGTATTATTAGGGGCACTTAAGCTTACCGTAAATTCACCTGTGGCAACGGCACCATTGCTCTCTGCAGCTGCAGCATCTGATGCGGTAATTCTAGCAATATTAGTATCATCACTTACTATTGTAACACTGGCGTTATTAGGCGTCCCTACAGTATAGTTAGGACTGGTCGCTAAAGTTAAAATTACCGTTTCGTTAGTTTCTATAGTTGTATCATTAATAGGTACTACATTAACAGTACCTGTACTTGCACCATTAGCAATAGACACCGTACCACTTAAAGCATTATAATCTATACCTGCAGTTGCCGTTCCAGTAACATTATAATTCACCGCTATTGGTGAGCCTGTTGTATTGGTAGAATTTAAACTAACTGTAAACACCCCATTGGTAACAGGACTCTCATTTGCTGTTGCTGTGGTTGACACTACTGATGCCGTAAATGTATCGGTATCATTTATGGTTACAGTTGCCGATCTAGATGCTGTTGCTCCCAATTCATAACCTGCACCAGTACCTAAGGTTACTATTACGGTTTCAGAACTCTCTACAATAGCATCATTTATAGGAGTAACGATAACGGTCCTATTCTGTTGGCCATTTGCAAAAGAAACTGAACCTGTTAAGGCCGTATAATCTGCTCCCGAAGTAGCCGTACCACCTACAGTATAATTTACCACCACAGGGCTACCTGTATTATTTACGGCATCTAGACTAATAGTAAACGTTCCTGTATTGGTTACCGTAGTTGCTTCTTCTGCAACAGCATCAGTTGCTGTAATAGTAGCTGTAAAAACATCATCATCAACAATGGTTACCGTAGCAGTATTTGGAGTTCCTATTACATACAAAGCACTATTTACATCATCTAAAGTGATAATAACCGTCTCATTACCTTCTATCAAAACATCATTTATAGGCAAGATATTTATGTTTGTAGAAGATGCACCATTGTTAATAGATGCGTTGCCAGTAATTGTATAATCAGCAGCGGCTCCTTGAGTAGCTGTACCTGTTATAGTATAATCCACAACAATAGTGCTTCCCGTATTATTTGTTTCGCTTAATACAATTCTAAATCGCCCATTGTTACCAGAGCCATCTTCGTTGGTTGTTGGCCTATCGGCGGTAACTGTTACTTGAGCAAAATCATCATTTAAAATTGTACCTATTGCAGTATCACCTGCAATTACATTTGCATTGGTATCACTAGCAAGGGTAACCAAAAAGGTTTCATCATCTTCAACCACAGAGTCATTACCCGTAGTAACCGCCATTTGTTTGGCGACTTCACCCGCTGAAAAATTGACAGTACGTTGGGTTCCATTATAATCTTCAGGGTATGTATATACTGCTCCACCACTTGTCGCAGTGCTTGTACCACCACCAAAATTTACGGTTACGGCATGGTCGTATTCTACAGGTTTATCTAACCGAACATTAAACACTAAATTACTACCTTCTTCAATTGAAATATCTCCAACTTCTAATGTCGCAAAATCATTATCAGCAATTATTAAAGTAGCTGTATTACTTGCAGATCCCGAGTTAATAGTATAATCATCACCATCTAATAAAAATATAGTAACGGTTTCGTTGCCTTCAACTAATGCATCATCAACAATTCCGTCAATTTCTATAAAACCTGATCTAGAACCTGTTGGAATTAACAATTCTCCTGAAGTCCCGTTCCTATCTACACCATCAATAGCAGTGGTCAAAAGGTCGTTAACATCATATTTTATTATAAAATCTTGATTTGCCAAAAATAGACCCCCAAGGGTAACTTCGAAACGAGCCGTACTGTTCGGTCCTAAAGTCTCACTTCCATTTCTGTCAACCGAAATAGTCGCAATTTGCCCACTCATAGTAATGGAGAAAAAAAATAATCCCAGATATAAAAATTTGACAAAAATACTTTTAGATTTCAGCCAAGTGATGTAATTCATTTTCATAGTGTACTTTTCAATTCCATTAATTAGTAGAATGGAAACTTCTATCTCCAGACCAAAAATAAGGGCCTCAATATTACAAAAAAATCAAGGTAAAGCCCTCACAAACAGTTGAAAAAAGGATTTTTGGGTTGAATGGTACTATTAAGGAAACAATAGCTAGTCTGTTAGCTCGGGAGATTGAGTTGTAACCGAAGGCTCTATTTTTTTTATTAAACCTTGTAACACTTTACCTGGGCCTATTTCTGTGAATATCGTAGCACCATCTTTTGCCATTTGTTGTATACTCTGTGTCCACTTCACAGGAGCAGTTAGTTGAAGCATAAGATTCTTCTTAATTTCAGCTGGGCTATTTACGGCAGTTGTCGGTACATTTTGGTATATAGGACAACTAGGGGTAGAAAAATTTGTATTATCTATCGCTGCTGCCAATTCTTCTCTTGCCGGTTCCATTAATGGTGAATGAAAAGCACCACCAACTGGTAACATTAAAGCACGTCTTGCACCTGCTTCTTTTAATTTTTCACATGCTTGCTCTACTGCTGCTATTTCGCCAGAAATTACCAACTGCCCAGGGCAATTATAATTTGCAGCTACAACAATTCCTGTAGTTTCTGCACATATTTTTTCAACTACAGCATCGTCTAATCCTAAAACTGCCGCCATTGTTGAAGGCTTAAGCTCACATGCCTTTTGCATTGCCAAAGCTCGTTGTGATACCAATTTTAACCCGTCTTCAAAACTCAAGGTATTATTGGCTACAAGAGCAGAAAACTCTCCTAAAGAATGACCAGCTACCATATTAGGTTTAAAAGAAGCACCCATTACCTTACTTAAAATAACAGAATGTAAAAATATTGCTGGCTGTGTAACCTCAGTTTCTTTTAAGCTATCGGCAGTACCGTTGAACATTACCTCAGTAATTTCAAAGCCTAATATATTATTTGCCTTTAAAAATAACTCTTTTGCAATAGGATATTTTTCATATAAATCTAAACCCATTCCAACAAATTGAGCACCTTGCCCAGGAAAAACATATGCGTTCATAACTTTTAGTTTTGGTGCGTCAAAAATACGTATTTTAGATAGATTGTAATATTCATATTATCAACAGCGACTATTCCGAATCTTTAAACCAGCCAGAATACATGGTATAAGCTTCGGCAATTCTGTTTATTTCACCAGAACTTAATTCTGGACTAATATCTTTTATTTTCTTAGCTGGCATACCTGCAAAAATACTCCCTGAGGGCACATGTGTACCTTTTGTTAGTACAGCACCTGCGGCTATAATACTATTACTTTCTACAATGCAATCATCCATAATAATACTTCCCATACCTATTAAAACATTGTCATGAACGGTACACCCATGTACTATGGCATTATGACCAATAGACACATTATTACCTATTGTAGTAGGTGATTTTTTATATGTACAATGAATAACAGCACCATCTTGAACATTTACTTTATCACCCATTTTAATAAAATGAACATCGCCACGTAGCACGGCATTAAACCATATACTACATTGCTTACCCATTATTACCTCGCCAACTACAGTAGCATTTTCAGCAATAAAACAATCATCACCAATTATTGGTTCTTTACCTCGTACTCCTTTTATCATTCTTATTATTTTAAGAGTTCAACAGTTAGCTGTTGAATATATTTTAATTATTTAGGTTTAGAACACTCATAGCTCACCTATAGGTTTTCTAGTTAAAATAAGCAAGAAAGTCTTTCTTTTTAGAGGCAGATACCATTAATTCTTTACCGTTAGACATGACTACACTACCGCCTTTACCTTTTCTATATTTAACTACTTCATTTACATTCACTAAATAAGATTTATGCACGCGGGCAAAAGGAAACTCGGCTAAGGCATCTTCAAAATACTTTAATGTTTTGCTTACCAAAATTTTCTTATTCAGTAAATATATCTCCGTATAATTATCATCGGCCTTACAATATAAAATTTCAGACACATTTAAAATTTGAAATCCGTCTTGTTGGGGTAAGGTTAATTTACCTTCTACTCCTTTCGTTTTTGTCGTTAAAACTTCACCTTCTAAACTTGCTTCTTTTTCGCGAACACCTTCCACATAATTTACTGCATTTATTAATTCATCAATATTAATAGGCTTGGTTAAATAATATGCAGCATGGTTGTTTAGTGCATCTTTAGCATAATGGTCATAAGCAGTAACAAATACGGTCTCAAAAGTTCTATCTGGCAGTTGCTCTAGCAAATCAAACGCATTTCCAAAAGGCATTTCAACATCTAAAAAAACGATATCAAGTACATTGCTCTCTATTAACACCATAGCCTCTTTTATGGACGAAGCCTCACCTACCAAATTTACACTGGGGCAGTATTTAGTAATATAATTTCTAAGAATTTCCCTGCTGTTGGCCTCATCTTCGACCAAAATTGCTCTTAAGCTCATTTCTCCTTTTTTAATATGAATAGCACTTTGGTACCAGAACCATCTTTTTCTAAATCTGAAATTTCAATATCAACTTTATCTGAATACATATCATTTAAAATGGCGACACGTTTTTTAATTATCCCCATACCTTTTGATTTTTGTTTCTTTTGATTCTGCGTTTTTATAGAAGCCGATTTCTTACGCCCAATTCCATTATCCGTAATACAAATAGCTATTGAATTCTTTGTATTTTCTTTAACCGTAACAGAAAGTTCTCCTTTAGATTCGCGGTATCTAAGCCCGTGCCAGATTGCATTTTCTATATATGGCTGTAATAACATGGGTGGAATTTGAAATTTAGACACCTGTACATTCTCATCAACGGTAATATTATAATCAAACTTATCTTCAAATCTAGAATGCTCCAGCTGTATATACAATTCTAACTGCTGTAATTCTTTTTCTAACGGAATAAAGTCTTCTTCGGAATTTTCCAATACAGATCGCATTAAGGTTGAGAAATTACTTAAATACCTGTTTGCGCTTCTTTCATCGTTCTTAGAAATAAAATTATTGACTGAATTAAGAGCATTGAATATAAAATGCGGATTCATTTGCGACCTTAACGATTTTAAGGCTAGCAAGTTATTCGCCAATTTCTGTTGTTGATTGCTTCTATAAAAGAAAAATGCAGCCAATAGTGTAAGTAATAGTCCAAAAATTAACGAATATATAATCCATTCTTGTCGTTTATTACTTTCCTGAACCAACTCTTGCTCGGTCAAAGCCAAATCATATTTACTCTGGGACAATTCGCGCTCTTGTTCTAGACCTGTAAGTCTGTTTTGAGCGTTGGCAATTTCTCTATTAAACCGTGTAGCCCTAGATATTTCCTGTTCTTTACGCACATATAAAGAATCAACCAAAGCCACGTACGATTGGTAGGTATCTAAAGCTTTTGTAAAATCACCTTTTTCTTTATATACTTCAGATAATTTCCTAGTAGCATCTTTTTGCACAACTAAATCATCTTCTGAATTGGCCTCTACAATACTTTTTTCTAAGAACGGAATAGCTTCGTTGTACTTATCTTGAGAAATGTATGCATTTGCTATCTTGTAATTAATTCGTTGCGAAGTAATTGTATCCCCTAAATCTACTTTTTTTATACCTGCTTTTGGCGAATTAAGTTTTTTCAATTCCTGTAAACTATTCTTTCGCATTGTAATTTCCTCACTATATCTGCTTTTGGTATTATAGAAATCGGCCACTTTTTCCTTTTCCTGCAGTGCTCTTTTAGGTTCTAATTGACTTGCTAACTCAAGAGAATTACCATAATAAGCCTCTGCCTCCATAGCTTGATTTGTTAGTGAATAGATATCGGCAATTTTAGAATTTAGATCTATCATTTTTGATGTCATCTGATTTTTATCAGCAATCAAAAGACCTTTATTATATACCTGAATAGCCTCATTTATTTGACTATCACCTTTTTTTGCGTCGCCCAGTAATTCATATAGTTGTGTACTTTGATGTGGAGGTATTGAATTAATGCTTAATAACGGATTCAATAACGTAATTGTTTCTTTAAACCTATTAGTTAAATTATATGCTTTACCCAATAGTAAAGATGTTGAAATTGTTTTATTGGCATCTAAAGCATCTTCATAATTATCAATAGCCAAATCTAACTGCTTGTGATATTGATAAATCTCGCCAAGTTTAGATAATGACCTAGCTAGTTCTTTTTTTCTACCTCTTTTCCCTAAAATTGAAATGGATTGCGCAACATAATCAATACTCTTCTCTATATCTTGCGCCTTAAATTTCTCGGCAGAATCTAAAAGAGATTGATGGGTTATAGAAATATCTGCTGAAGATTTAGATGTAGAATTTATAGCAGAAGCTTCAAAGTCTTCTACAAGAATAAGAACATCATCATTTTCTTTCACGAAATATCTTAAAGTTTCTATATCGTTATGTTGAATGGTAAGCTCATCTCCTATATTGGTCCTTATTTGAAATTCGCCAAGAGCATTTGTCAGCACCATGACTCCCATATTATTTGAAACCGAAACACCAGAAATAGGCTGGCGAGAACTTTTAACTTCCACCCTACCCTTTAAATTAAATTTTACCCCACTATTTTGAGTTTGGGCATAACCTAACAAGGTTCCAAAAACAAAAAATAGTATGATGTATATTTTTAAATTTTTCATGAGCTATAACTACCGTAAACTTAGCTGATTTCTACCGCACAAAAAAATTGGAAACACGACAAGAACACCTTTTCTACACCCATTTTATTAGGTTAACAAACTCAAAATACCACTTAACTAAGCGAAAATACACCTTTACTCATTTCAACTATTATGAAAAATACTTTGAATGTAGTTTGGCATTAAATTTAAAAAATGAAACTATGAAAATTATCAAACACTTTGGAACCTTGGCAATTGCCCTGCTAACCTTATCAACTTTATTTGCTTGTAATTTAGAAGATAAGAAAAAACCAAAAATACTATTAGCACAGGCCACAGAATCCCCTACACCAACTCAAAACAATACAGTACAAATAGCACTTTTGTTAGACACCAGTAATAGTATGGATGGGCTTATAAACCAAGCCAAGTCTCAGCTTTGGGATATTGTTAACGAATTTAGTTTGGCAAAATGTGGAAATGAGACAAGACCTAAATTACAGATTGCACTTTATCAATATGGTAATGACAACTTATCTGCAAATGAAGGATACATCCAACAAGTGTTAGGTTTTAGTAGCGACTTAGATGAGATTTCTGAAAAGTTATTTTCATTGACGACCAACGGTGGCGAGGAATATTGCGGCAAAGTATTACAAACTTCTTTACAACAATTACCCTGGAATAGTGACCCAAATTTATTACGTATGATTTTTATTGCAGGAAACGAACCTTTTGATCAAGGCCATTATAACTACAAAACTGCACTTACGAATGCCAATGAAAAGAATGTTGTGGTTAATACTATTTTCTGCGGAAATTATGAACTAGGTATTGATACCTTCTGGAAAAATGGAGCAACACTTACTGGTGGTGAATACATGGCTATTGACCACAACAAAGAAATTGTACATGTAAAAACGCCTTATGATGAAATCATTATTAAACTTAACACACAACTAAACAAAACATATATTTCTTATGGCTCTTTAGGTAAACAAAAATTTATTGCTCAAGAGGTACAAGACAAAAATGCACTGTCTTTACAAGAAGCTGTTGCTGTAAAAAGAGCCGTTAGTAAAAGCTCAAGACTTTATAATAATAAAAATTGGGATTTAGTTGATGCTTTTGAAGATGAAGATTTTGAAATTAGCGAAATTGAAATAGATGAACTACCTGAAGAATTACAAGGTAAAAATGAGCAAGAAATAAAAAGCTATGTAGACCTCAAGAAAAACGAACGAGAAAAAATTCAAAAAGAAATAACGGAAATCAACGCCAAGAGATTGAGTTTTATCTCCAATAGCGAAAAAAGCAGTAAATCTGGAGAATTAGAAAATGCTATGATACAAGCAATTAAAAAGCAAGCTAAAGCTAAAAACTATAGTTGGGAATAGCTATTAAAAATTAATGAGGTCTGCTCAAAACGGGCAGGCCTTTTATTAGTTAGCTGCAGGGCAGTAACAATCGTATTTACGTTCTGTTTGTCCAAAATCGTAACCCAAGGTAATTTGATGAAAACCACCATTATCAAAACGAATATCACCCATTTGATAAGAATAGTTGTAAGACACCATAAAATTATTAATGTTTGCTCCTACTATAGGGGTAATTAATTGTAAACGTTGTTCCCCAAAACTACCGTTGTTTTGAAATTGGGCACCGTCAAAACTTCTCCTATATGAAAGTCCACCCCAAATACGTCCAAAATCAACATCTCTGTAAACTTTGGCATTGACATCCATGGTTTTCTCCTTGGTAAATTCTGTTAACTGAAAAAGCACTGAAGGTTCTACTTGCCACTCGTTTCTACCAAATACATACCCAGCCGAAACTAAAAATCTTCTAATATTATCAATAACCAACTGATCAGGGTTATCTTGGCGATCTCTATAATAAACATTTCTTTTGCTACCTGTTAACGCATTTGTGACTGCAAAATGTGTGTAGAATTCTTGGAAATTATACGACAAACCAATATCAACATTGGTATAAGATGCACTTAATTTAATACCTGCAACAGCTGGATCCGGAGTCACAGATCTAAACTCTGTTTCATCTAAACTACTTTGTAAAATAGTAGCACTTAAACCAAAAGACAATTGATTTAACACCCTAACATCATTACTTCCCATTCTTAAATGATGTGCATATGTTAATTTTAAACCTGTTTGTGAGTGGTACCCATTAGCATCGTTAAAGACAATTGCTCCAATACCACTTGGCGAATCTCCCAAACGAAAATGCGCATTTATGGTTTGTAAACTTGGCGCATCATCAACATCAAACCACTGTTTTCTTGCAGTAGCCCTAATCTTACCACCTTCACTTATACCAGCCATTGAAGGGAAAACCAAATAATAATTATCTGATAAATAATCAAAATAAACAGGAATACCCTCTTGGGCTGTAGATTTCGAACCTACCAAAAGCAAAACTAGTATCAGTAAATAATTATATTTCATCTTGGGACTTTAAAACTAAGAATTAGTTTCGATATTATAAAGTGTATAACGGGTTAACCATAACATTATTATGTGCAGCTAAACTAAGATTTCCTTTGTATTTTTGCATAAATTATTTAAGAAATGAAAGAGTATTCAATTACGGTTGTTAAGACCAATAACCCCAATATATTAAAGTTCGAAACTAATCATCTATTAGTTCAACGCAAAAATTACGAGTATAAAAATATTGATGAAGCTAAAAACTCACCTTTGGCACAGCAATTATTTTATCTGCCTTTTATTAAAACTGTATATATCTCTGGTGATTTTATTGGACTTGAACGTTATGACATAGTTCAATGGGAAGATGTGAAAGATGAAGTTGCACAGCAATTGGTAGAATATTTAAACGCTGGTGAGCCTATTGTCATCGAAGAAGATATGGACAAACCAATTCCTGTTACAGTTTATGCAGAAGTTACACCTAATCCTTCTACCATGAAATTTGTGGCGAGTAAAAAAATTGTAGGCTCTGCGTTCGAATTTAAAAATCTAGATGAAGCTAGAGACTCTAAATTAGCAACTGCCTTATTTCAATTTCCATTTGTAAAGCAAGTGTTTATCGATGAGAACTATGTATCGGTATCTAAATACGAAGTTGCCCTATGGGAAGACATTAGTATTGAATTAAGAGACGTAATTAGGAATTTTATTGCCGATGGTAAAGAGATTGTTGCTGACAATGCTAAATCTTTACATACGGAAGCTCAAGTTTCTGAAACGGTTTCTGCAGAAAACACAATAGCTTTAGACGAAACATCACAAGAAATTGTTGATATATTAGAAGAATATGTAAAACCTGCTGTAGCTAGTGATGGTGGCAATATCATGTTTAAATCATATGACAAAGAGAGCAAAACTGTAAATGTAATATTACAAGGAGCATGTAGTGGATGCCCTTCTTCTACTTTTACTTTAAAAAATGGTATTGAAACCATGCTTAAAAATATGATGGGAGATAAAGTCAATGAAGTAGTAGCCTTAAACGGTTAATTATTGTTTGAAATGAACTAAACATTGCTTTCAAATTTTGTATCTTAGAAGGAATCTAAAAAATCATTAATTATGGCAGTTTTAAAAGTAATTGAAATATTAGCAAATTCAGACAATGGCTGGGAAGATGCAGCAAAAAAAGCAGTTTCAGAAGCATCTAAGTCTGTAAAGAATATTAAATCGGTCTACATCAACGAACAAAGTGCTACTGTAGAAGATGGTAAAATAAAAAATTATAGAGTTAATGTTAAAATCACTTTCGAAGTGAAATAACGCAAATTAAATTAATTTTAAAAGCGCCGATTGGCGCTTTTTTTTGTCCATAAAATAAAAACATCAACATGGCTGAATCTCCAAAATATACCAATAAACTAATAAGTGAAAGTAGCCCTTACCTTCTTCAACACGCCCATAACCCTGTAAATTGGGTGGCTTGGAACGATGAAGTTTTACAACAAGCAAAAGAAGAGCAGAAACTTATTTTAATTAGCATTGGATATGCCTCCTGTCATTGGTGCCATGTTATGGAGCATGAATGTTTTGAAGATAAAGAAGTTGCGGAAGTAATGAACTCCAACTTTATAAACATTAAAATTGACCGCGAAGAAAGACCAGATATTGACCATATTTATATGGATGCCTTGCAAATGATGACTGGTAGTGGAGGTTGGCCACTAAACATACTTGCTCTTCCTGATGGCAAACCATTTTGGGGTGCCACATTTGTTAAAAAGCAAGAATGGATACAAGTATTAAATCAGCTTCAACAACTTTATGTAGAAAACCCTAATAAAATTATAGGTTATGCAAATAATATGGCGCAGGGTTTAACAGAAATAAACTCAATTTCTATTGGTGAAAACCAAAATCTAATTCAGACTACCGAAATAGATGAAATGGTTGCCAATTGGTCTAACTTTTTTGATACTTTTTTAGGTGGCTACAAACGAGCACCTAAATTTATGATGCCCGTAAATCTTAATTTTCTACTTCATTATGGGCATGTTCAGAAAGACACAAAAGTTAATGAATACGTAAACACAACCTTAACCAGAATGGCTTGGGGCGGCATATTTGACCATGTAGGTGGTGGCTTTTCTAGATATTCTGTAGATACCAAATGGCATGTACCACATTTTGAAAAAATGCTTTATGATAACGGCTTGCTAATTAGCCTATATGCCAATGCATACGCTGCTACCAAGAATTTACATTACAAAAGCGTCGTAGAAAAGTGCATTTCTTTTCTTCAAGAGGAATTACTAGATAAAAACAACGGACTTTATTCATCTTTAGATGCTGATAGTTTAAACACTAACAACCATTTAGAAGAAGGTGCTTTTTATGTTTGGCAGAAACATGAGCTAATAGAGATTTTAAAGGATGATTTTCTAATATTCGCAGATTATTTCAACATAAACTCCTATGGCTTTTGGGAAGACAATAATTATGTTTTAATAAGAGACCATGAAACAATTGAAATTGCAAAAAAACATTCTATTAGCGAAGCGGTTCTAAAACAAACTATTACTAATTGCTTAAATAAATTAAAAGCCGAGAGGGAAAAAAGAAACAAGCCTAGATTAGATGATAAGATTCTAACCTCTTGGAATGGATTAGCCTTAAAAGGACTTACTGAAGCCTATAGGTATTTAGAAAATGAAAAATTTTTAGTTTTAGCATTAAAAAATGCCCATTTTATTCTAAATAAAATGATGACTAAAGATGGTGGTTTATACCGTAATCATAAAAATGGAAAAAGTACCATTGATGGCTTTCTGGAAGACTACGCATCGGTTATTAATGCCTTCTTGGAGCTTTATGAGGTTACTTTTGATGAAAAATGGCTCAATTTCAGTTTACAATTAACTAACTATGTTATTGATAATTTCTCTGACAAGGCAACAGGATTATTCTTTTTCACTGCAAATAAAGAAAATTCATTAATTCGAAATACACTGGAAGTTTCAGATAATGTAATACCCTCATCAAATTCTATAATGGCGCATAATCTTCATAAGCTTTCAAAATATTTTCCAGAAGATCATTTTGATATTCGTCTGCATCAAATAATGAAAACCATGAATTCATCTATTTTAGAAAATCCCCAGAATCATGCAAATTGGCTTCATCTATCACTTTTAATGAGTCAAGACTATTATGAAGTTGTCTCAATAGGCGAAAATTTTAAGCCCATTTGCCAATCTTTACTAAAGAACTACCTACCAAACGTTATCTTTGCAGCTTCAAATTCCGAAACTAGCGAGCTACCCTTATTTATGAATAGGTACGTCAAGAACAAGACATTAATTTATGTATGCAAACATGGAACCTGTCAAATGCCTGTTGAGGATCCAAACACTGCTATTAAGTTAATTAATAATGAATTTTAAAATTAAGCAATCCTAGAAATTAAAAAATCCCGAATAAAACTTAAAAAAAATTACTATGGATAAAATAATGAATCTACAAGAACATACGGACAAAGCAATAACATGGATATGGGGAGTACTTCCCAACCTATTATGGGCAATATTTCTTTTAATTGCCGGTACTTATCTTATCCGATTCATAAACAAAATGATACGTAAGTTCTTTTTAAAAAAAGACTACGACTTAGCCTTAGAAACATTTCTCCAAAGCTTCATAAGCATAGCTTTAAAAATAATACTATTTGTTCTAGTTATCACTCAATTAGGGGTACAAACAACCTCCTTAGTTGCTGTTCTTGCTTCGGCAGGTTTGGCTATTGGCTTAGCACTACAGGGATCACTGGCAAACTTTGCCGGTGGAGTCTTAATCTTGTTGTTTAAGCCTTTTAAAATAGGAGATTTTATATCTGCCCAGGGTGTAGATGGTACGGTGAAAGAAATTTCCATTTTCACTACCAAAGTGAGCACATTCGGTAACCAATTAGCAATTATACCAAATGGACAACTGTCAAACAATACTATTACCAATTATAATGCACAAGATACAAGAAGGGATAAAATAGATGTGGGTATTGGATATAGCTCTAACATAAAAGTGGCTAAAGAAATTCTTTTGGCAATATGTAACGAAAAGGAAACAATACTAAAAGAACCTGCACCCGAAGTTTACGTTGGTGAACTAGGCGATAGTTCTGTAAATTTAACCTTGCGCTTTTGGGCGAATAATCCAGATTTTTGGGCAGCACATTTTCATGTTTTAGAAGAAGTAAAATATCGTTTTGATAGTGCAGGCATTGAAATACCATTTCCCCAACGTGTGGTTACACAAATGAAAAATTAGCATTGTTTTAAAGTTATATTAAATCCTCTATATTTTAGGGGATTTTTTTTATGCAATAAATTGACATTCAGCATATTATTCATTACTTTAAATAAAATTTAAGCTTATGAAAAATCTTGTACTAATACTATTCCTAATCTGTAATGCCGCTTTTTCCCAAACCGTGCAAGGCATAGGAAGCAGCAGTGGAGTAATTACGCCTGCACAAGCAGGAATATCTTATAGAGAAGTGGAAATAGAAGGTTCTCCTTATATTGATGAAATATTTAAAAAAGGGCAAACCATTATAAATGATAAAAATGTAAGTGATGTCTTAATGAGATATGATGCCTACCATGATGTTATTGAAATTATGAATGAAAATAATAAAGTTAGAACTTTATTAAGACGAAATAACATCGTCGCTGTAATTGACAATACAACTTATATGGTAAGAGAATATGAATTTGTAGGTAGCGTTAAAGAAGGCTATTTTAATCCATTAAACGAAGGCTATACACGACTTTTAGTAAAACCTAAGAAAAAATTTGTTCAAGCAAAAAACCCTGAGAACGGTTATGATACATTTAGTCCTGCACAGTATCTAGATATTTCCATGTATTATATGCAAAACGGTGATAAACCTGCAAAGGAAATAAAATTGAGCAAGAAAAGAGTTTTAGGCTTTTTGTCCAATCATTCTAAAATTCTAAATAAATATATAAAAGAAAATGCTTTGAATATGCGTTCTAAAAACGACATTATAAGGCTAATTGAATACTACAACACTTTAAATAAAGATGAAGTCATGTTATAACCTTATAAAAGAATTCTATTTCTTTTTTGTTTGTAGAACAAAGTCTTTCAAATAATAAGGTTCAAAATAAGCGACATCTTCAAAATCTTTTTGTTGGTATTTGCTCCATGCTATTGATGCCATTTCTTTGGCTGAAGGCACTATATCACAATGATAGCAAATAGAATCATAATTCAAAATATCCTTGATTTTTTCTGCTCCACTACCAAGAAAATGTACTGTATTTGTGCCAACATATTGATTAAAAGAATTCCCATCAATTACCTCAGCTTTCGTTTCTCTAATTTCATTGAGCTTTTCATCAAATACAGCTGAATAAACTTCCATACGTCTGGCATCTAAAACAGGTATTAACACCTCACCCTTATTAATTATAATTTGTGAGGCCATACTTTTCAACGTAGATATAGAAATTAAAGGAATGCCTAATGCATAACACAAGCCTTTTGCCGCAGAAACACCAATTCTAAGACCCGTATAGGAACCTGGGCCTTTACTAATTGCTACAGCCTCTATATCTTCCATTTTTAAAGAAGCTTCCATTAACACCTCCTCAATAAAAATATGCAACTTTTCAGCATGCGAATAGTTTGCAGAATTCAATTCTCTCATTGCAAGAATTTCACCGTCTTTAGCTGCACAAACAGAACAATTTGTAGATGATGTTTCTAAATTTAATAGTATACCCATTATGCAAAGGTATTACTTACTATAAAATGAAAAAGCCTGTAATCATTAAAATGTTACAGGCTTTTATATTAAGTTTCTTATCTATTCCAAAGAAATAGGAATACCAAAATAGAATTCTAATATTTTTAATCTGAATATGTAATCGTATTTTGTTCTAATAACATCTGCCTTTGCATTATCAATCCTAGATTGAGCCTGACTATATTCAAAAGCGTTCATCAAACCTACATCAAACCGCTCTTTTGAATACTCAAAAGCCAAAGTTGTAGCTTCTAATGTTTTTTCAGCGGCGTAATATGCTTTTGCAAAGGTTGTAACATCAACATACCTTTGATTCACAGTTGTTTCCAAATCTAACTTATCCTGTTCAAATTGAAGTTTAGATTTTTCCAAATTAATACGCGAGCGGTTTACACTATTACGGGTACTCCACCCGTTAAAAATAGGTACATTTAATTGGGCACCGTAAGATATCCCATCAAAAATCCAAAGTTGATCTATGAATCCAGGGGTAAAAACTCCTCCATTACCATCAGGTAATGGTTGCGTAGCATCTGAATATCTTGCTCCGTATTGAAAAAAACCACTTAATGTAGGAGCGTAAGCACCTTTTGCAATCTCTAAATCTTTCTCAGCCAAATCAACTGTAGACTTCGAAAATTTAATATCATTTCTAAATTCCAGCGCTTTTGTGAAAATTGTTTTAGCTGAATTATTCAAAATATCCGAAGGTGGAATTTCAAAAGATTCGTTAGCGATATCAAAATTATCATAATCCGTTATTTGCAATAATTGCGCAAGATTAATTCTTGAAATTAAAACTAAGCTTTCATTATTAACAATTTGCTGTTCTTGACCTGCAGCGGTTGCCTCTATTTGTAGTAAATCTCCTCTAGGAACAACACCAGATTCAACCAACTCGTTAGTTCTTTTTAAATCTTGTTCCGTAATTGCATATTGAGCTCTTGAAACCGCCAAGGCTTCCTTATTTGATAAGATTTGTAAGTAACCATTGGCAACACTTAATTTAATGTCATCTTTTAAATTTTCTAACCTATATTGATTACTAATAGCATTCAATTTTGCTCTTTGTAATTGCTTAAAGGTTCTTAAACCGTTGTAAAGAGTAATATTGGAACTAATATTTCCACTAACACTAACTGTAGATTGGTTACCTGCCACAGGTTGATTGGAGGTACTAACGATTGTAAACCCAACATTTTTAGATGCGGTCGATGATGCATTCAATGTTGGCAGCATGTTTCCCAAAGCATCAGACTCATCTATTTTTGCATTTTCTAAATCTAACTCAAATTGTTCAACCGTGAGGTTGTTCTCAACTGCATAAGCAACACATTCTTCTAATGACCATTTCTTTTGCTGTGCCATGGTTACTACCATGCCAAACAAAAACGTGAGGACGGTTATTTTAAATTTCATTTTTTGATTGTTTTGATTTCTATTTTGATTGACTCTTTACTCTACTGACTCTTCTTCAGCACCTTCTTCTTCTCCTTTTTTAACAGGCTCGGTTTTATTCCATTGTTTCACCTTATCCTCTTTGGTTAGGCCAGAAATAATTTCTACATTAATTCCGTCAGAAATGCCTATTTCAATATCCTTTCGTTCAAACTTTTGTTCTTCAACAGATCCAATAGCAACTTCAACATAAGGTTTATCTGTTTGTCTATCAAATTGTAATAATGCTTCAGAAATAACAAGTACACTATCTTTCTTCTCTAATACTAAAGATGCATTTGCACTATAGCCTGCTCTTATAAAAATATCATCGGTATTCTCTACATCACCTTCAATCTTAAATTGTACCGCACCTGTCTCCTCTACACCTTTTGGTGCTATAAAACGTAGTCTTGCATTTAATTCTTTTCCTTCAACTGCTCCTAAATTTATTTTAAGGGGTGCACCTACTTTTAATTTCCCTACTTCACCCTCATCAACTTTTCCTTCAAATATCATTTTACTCAAATCAGCAATAGTTGCAATTGTAGTACCATCATTAAAATTGTTACTTTGAATTACTTGATCACCTTCTTCTACAGGAATTTCAAGAATAGTACCATTTACGGTAGCACGTATATTTGTGTTGGCGCTAGAAGAACCACCTGTTGAGCCTACTCTAATTATTTGATAGTCTGCTTGTGCATTCTGTAATTCTTGTTGAGCTTGATCATATCGCAACTTTAAATCATTAAAATTTTGGCTAGAAATAACTCCTTTATCAAATAGGGTTTTATTTCTGTCGTATTCAATTTTAACGTTACTTAAAGATATGTTAGCACTATTTACTCTGCCTTTTGCTTGGTTTAAAGATTGCTCATTTGGAACCACTTTTATTACAGCTATTAAATCCCCAGCTTTAACTTCTACGCCTTCTTCCAGGTAGACTTTTTCAATAATTCCCGAAATTTGCGGTTTAATCTCAATTTCATCTTCTGGTATTAACTTACCAGTTGCTACTGTTTTCTTCTCAATACTTGAAATAAAGGGACTAGAAGTCTCATAGGTAATTGATGATTTACTGTTGCTTTTGATAAAAAATACTGCAGCCCACAAAGCCCCAAGAACTACTAGGCCTATTAATGTATATTTTACAAATTTGTTCATTTTAATAGTTGTTTATCGTTTAATATTTGGTTATTATTCTTATTTATTCTTCTCTTAAAGCTTCAATTGGTCGTATACTAACCGCTCTTTGCGCGGGGATTAATCCAATTAGCGTCCCCAATACAACCATAATTATTAATGCCCCAATTACATAAGGTATAGGGACTGTTGGGTTGGTGTATGGAAAGTCAATATCCTTCGTAAATGAATTTATGAGCGCCAAAACTCCTGCCCCTAAAATAATTCCAAGAATACCTGCTATAAGGGTTAAAAAAACGGACTCCATTACAATTTGATTTCTAACTTCAGCAGGTGTAGCACCTAAAGCTCTTCTTACCCCTAATTCTTTAGTACGCTCTTTTACTGAAATAAGTAAAATGTTACCAATACCAATTACGCCGGCCAAAATTGTAGCAATACCCACTACGAGAGACATAAATGTTAGTCCGTCTGCAAATCCCATGGTTTTAGAAAATGCTTCGCCCAAATTAAACGAACCAAATGCACGCTCATCTTCTGGATCTACTCTATGTAAATTTTTAAGTAATATTTTTATATCCTTTTCCACTTGTACAACATCTACATCATCATATGCGGCAATACACATATAGCCAATATTATCGCCAGAATTATATAATTTTTGATACGTAGTAAAAGGTATAAACATAGCCGTGTCGGAATCGAAGCTTACACCTTGTGCAAGTTTATGAACTCCTATTACTTGAAAATAAACACTACCAACTCTTATCCAAGTACCAATTGGGTTTTCATCTTTATTATAAAGTTCTTGCTCTACACGTTCGCCAATAACTATTACTTTTCTAGCTTGATCAATATCTTCTTGATTAATAAAACGACCTCCATCATAAATTTTCTTGGTAGATATTTTAGTGTAAATAGGATAATCTCCATTTAAAACATAATTACCTGATTTTTGACCCCGAACAGTATAAACAGGTTCAGAACCAAAATCCCCTTGCGTAATTCTCGGCGCTATATATTGAACTTCTGGAATTCTATTTTGAATGGTTTTAACATCTTCTAGTTTTAATTGTAGAGGTCTTCCAGTCTTAAAACCATCATAAGGCATACTAGTACTTTGCGCCCAAACGAACATGCTATTTATAGCTACAGTTTTAAAAACTTTATCAAAACCATTATCCAAACCTTTAGCGGCACCAGATAGGGCTATATATATAAATATTCCCCAAAGAACACCTATAATGGTAATGATAGTTCTTGTTCTATTCTTGCTAATTGAACCAAAAATCTCTTGCCACGTATTTCTATCAAATAAAAATCCCATATTATTCGTCTCTTAGTGCTACAATAGGTTTAATACGCGCGGCTCTCTTGGCAGGAATATATCCTGCAACGCCACCAAAAATAATTAGTACAACAGTTGCAAAAATTGCTACTGGCATATCTATATAAGGATTAGTAATAAAGAAGTCTTCAAGTTTTTTATCTAAAGAGCTTAAAATTGCTATCCCAATCAACATTCCCAAAATACCTGATATGGTAGTAATAAATATAGATTCTAGAAGTATGGTCCCAATTACAGATTTGGGGGTAGCCCCAAGGGCCTTTCTTATACCTAATTCTTTGGTTCTTTCCTTAACCACAAAAACCATAATATTACTTATCCCTATAATTCCTGCTATAATTGTCCCAAAAGCTACAAAGGAAACAATCAATTGTAAAACCCTTGCCAATTGCTGTGTTTGCTTTAAACCTTCTGCAACGTTTCGTATATATATACCATTTTGGTCATTAGGGTTTATATACTTTTTCTCTTTAAAAAATGTACTAAGACTTTTTTCTAAAGCCATTGCTCCGGTATATCCTAATTCCGGTTTAAATGCCACAATTATTTGGTCTACCTTATCCGTATTTTTTTCTATTAATTGTAAGGTAGTATAGGGCACATAAATTCTACGTTCTTCGTCATCACCACCATCGTCTTGGTAAACTCCTACTACTTTAAAAACACTACCACCAACATCTATATAATTACCAATTGCATCTTCCTGACCAAATAAATCCCTTTCAACCAACCTCCCTATTACAGCGGTTTTGGTTTTCTTTAGAATATCTAATTTATCTAGATACCTGCCCTTCATTATAATAGTTTTCTCTGCAAATTGATGCGAAGGCGCAACCCCTCTTGTAGAATAATTATTAGATTCGTTCTTATACTTTGTTAAGTAAGACCTACTAATTCTTGGGGTAACATATTCTAAAAACAAAGGGAAATCTTTTTCAATATCAGCTAAATCAGATTTATCAAATTCTATTTGCCGACCAGATTTATAGCCTTTATATGGTTTTGTAGTTTGACCGGGAAAAAAGGTGATTATATTTTGCGCATCATCTTCAAAAAATAATTGAAAGGTATTTATAAGACCATTACCAAAGCCAAATAAGACTACAAAAATTAAAATTCCCAAAGCCACCGTAAAGCCAGATAAAAAAGTCCTTAACTTATTTTTCTGTATGGTTTGAAATATTTCTCTCCAGTTATCCCTACTAAACATATTGTGAAGCCCTTACTTGTTCAATTTTCTTATCTTCTATTATAATACCATCTTTTAAATGTACAATACGTTTGCACATATCTGCAATATCCGGTTCATGAGTAACAATTAATATGGTATTACCTTGATCATTTATCTTTTGTATAAGATCCATAACCTCGTAAGAGGTTTTACTATCTAAAGCACCTGTTGGCTCATCTGCTAAAAGCACCTTTGGTTCTGCTGCCATAGCCCTTGCAATGGCTACACGTTGTTTTTGCCCGCCAGAAAGTTCACTTGGTAAATGATTGGCCCACTCCTTCAACCCTACTTGAGTTAAATACTTTAAAGCTTTATCTTGACGTTCTTTTCTTGCTACTTTCTGATAATATAGGGGTAGGGCAACATTCTCTGCCGCACTTTTATAATTAATTAAGTTAAAAGACTGAAAAATAAATCCTAAGAACTTGTTACGGTATTGAGCTGCCTTAGTCTCATTTAAGTTCTTAATAGCAACTCCGTCCAAAGTATAAGACCCTTCATCTAATTCATCTAACATACCCAGAATATTCAATAAAGTGGATTTTCCAGAACCTGAAGAACCCATGATAGCTACCAATTCACCTTCTTCCACATTAAAGTTTATTCCTTTTAGTACGTGAAGTGAGTTTTTGCCCATTTTATAGGACTTATGAAGATCTTTAATTTGAATCATGTTGGTTGTTATTTTGAACAATCTTTTGCACTGTCTATGAATTAGACTACCTAGTGTTTAAATTGTTACATGTATTTATAAATTTTTTATTAATTAATTTTCAGCCAATTCATCTGGTTTAACTTCGTTCCAAACTTTTATTTTTTCACCTTCTTGAATGCCTGAATTTACTTGAACGAAAATACCATCACTTATTCCTAATTCTATTTCTCTTTTTTCAAACTGTTGTTCACCGGTTTGTATTTCTACAAAAGGTTTTTTTGTTTTATCATCAAACTGCACTAATGCTTCTTTTACAGCCAAAACACTATCTACCCTCGCTAATATTATAGATGCATTGGCACTTAAACCTGCTCTTATAAATACACTATCCTGTTTTTTAAGTGTACCTTTAATCTCAAACTGTATGGCCCCATTTTCTTCATTTCCTTTTGGTGCTATGTAATCTAAAACTGCATCAAAAACTTTATTTTCAATTGCACCAACAGTAATCTCCAATGGTAGATTTTCTTTTATTTTACCAACTTCAGACTCATCTACCTTACCTTCGAATATCATTTTATCAACATCAGCAATTGCTGCTATTGTAGTTCCTTCATTAAAGTTATTACTTTCAATTACTTGATTACCAACTTCAACCGGGACTTCTAGAACCATACCACTAACTGTTGCTCTTATTTGGGTATTTGCGGCATTACCATACCCAGATGTTGTTCCTGTTTTAACAATGTCATACCTTTTATTAGCTGCTGCGTACGCTTGTTTTGATTGGTCATAGGTAACTTGCGCACGTTCTAAATCCACTTTTGATATAACTCCTTTATCAAACAATCCTTTTTGACGACCAAGATTTCTTAATTGGTCATCTAAATTAATTTTAGCCTCGTCAATAGTATTTCTAGCGTCGTTTAAAGCACTTAAATTAGGAACTACTTTTATGGTGCATAATAAATCCCCAGATTTAACATAATCACCTCCTTCAACAAAAATCTCCTCTATTACTCCAGATATATTCGGTTTTATTAAAACTTCTTCTAAAGGTAAAATACTACCAGTAGCCATTGTTTTTTTAATAATAGTTTGTTTGCTTGGCTCTTCTGTTAAATAAACTACAGGGTCTTGTGCATTTTTTTGGTATAAATAATACATGGATCCACCAAATGCTAAAACTATAATTAAAAGGATAATAATTGTCGTTGACTTTTTCATTTTTTGATTGATTATATTTTCTGAGTGATGATTTTATTCCGTTCTTAAAGCTTCAATTGGTCTTATTTTTATAGCGCTTTGGGCGGGTATAAAGCCAGCTAATAATCCTGAGAATATTAAAATGACCAAAGCACTAACCACCACGCCTAAACTTACACTTGGATTAACAAACATATCCACCGGCCCTATAGAGTCTAGCACAGCATTAACACCATATATAAATGCCGCACCAAAAATAATACCCACCATACCAGATATTATGGTAAGAAATATAGACTCCATTAAAATTTGTTTCTTTATAGACCAAGGCGCTTCTCCTAAAGCCCGTCTAATTCCTATTTCTTTAGTTCTTTCTTTAATGACAATCAGCATAATGTTACTTACTCCTATTATACCAGACAAGAGCACCAATACTCCCACAAAATATGCCACCCATCTTAAGGCCCCAAACAAGCTCTCTACTCTATTAAATTGCTCATACAAATCAAAATAACCTACGGCACGTTTATCATCTGGATGTATTTTTCTATTTTCTTTTACCACCCCTACAATTTTCTCTTTTAAGTTAGATATTGAACTGCCATCATTAGCCGTAATTGCCATCCAACCAACATCATTGCCCATATTAAATGCTTGTGAAAAAGCTGTAAACGGAACAAATATTTCCTTTTGTCCTTCTTCACCTCCACCGTCGCTTTTCTTTTGATATGTACCTACAACCATAAAATTAACGCCTTGTATCTTTATATACGTACCTAATACTTTTTCACCCAGATCGTAAAGTTCGTTTCGCACTCCAACACCTATTACTGCAATTTTTCTTTTATCCTCAATATCATTCTGATTAAGAAATCTTCCGGAAGTAATGGTCATGGGTTCTTGTCTAATAATCTGAGGATAATCCCCATATACATTAAACGCCCCTGTTTTTAATCCGCGAACTACGTTATTACTACCTCTAAAACCTCCTAGCTGGTTTCTAGGAGAGATGAATCTTAGATTTGGTATATTATCGTTAATTGCTTGCACATCCTCTAACTTAAAACTAAATCGTCTTCCTTTTGGCAAACCTTTATAGGGCATTGTAGTATTTCTTGACCACATAAACATGGTATTTGTAGCAATATCACCAAAATCTGCCCTAATACCATTCTCCATGCCCTTACCTGCAGCAAGTAGAATTATTAAAATAAAAATTCCCCAGCCAACACCAAACGAAGTAGCCAACGTTCTAAACACATTGCTAGATAATACTTCTAAGATTTCTTTCCAACGGTCTTTGCTGAACATGGTTACCTCTTGTTAATTACTATAATAAAGCAATGGTCTTAATAATTGTATCACTACTCAATTCGCTACTACTCATCCCTTAATGCTTCGATGACATGTATTTTTGCTGCTCGCCATGCCGGGAAAAACCCCGCAACAGCACCTGCAAAAATTAGCACAAATACTGTGGTTAATGCCACATTAAAATTCACCGAAGGATTTAATACATAGTCCACCTCTACATGAGGACCAACTAACTCTAACAGCCCCATACTTAAGATGAGACCACTAAAACCGGCAATGGCGGTTATAAAAATTGCCTCATGCAAAATCATTCCTACTATAGACCAGGGTTTAGCACCTAATGCTTTTCTTATGCCTATTTCACGGGTTCTTTCTTTTACAACAATCAACATAATATTACTTACGCCAACTATACCAGCGATAATAGTACATACACCAACAAACCAAAAGAAAAATTTTATGCCACCCATAAGGGAATAAAATCGTTTTGCTTCTTCCATTGGGTTGTACACTTGTATTGCGCTAGTATCTTCTGGTGAAATTGTATGGGCTTTTTGTAAATAAGATTTAATGTCATTTTTAAACTTAATAGATTGGGCAACTGCCATATCAAAATCTTCTACTGCTGGTAAAGTATAAGATAAATTATTGAGGTGGTCTGCCCCATTAAAAACTTGCTGCGCAGTACTAACAGGTATATAGATCCTATCTTCTTCTCGTTCTCCACCAATATCGCCATATACCCCAACAATTTTAAATGATATGCCAGATATATCTAAAAGTTCCCCAATTGGGCTCTCAAGATCCTGAAAGACCTCCCTATTTATTTTATTACTTATAATGGCAACTTTAGCCTTGATATCTTCATCTTGTTGATTTAAGAATCTACCAAGCGTAATAAATTCATTTTCTATAAATTGAAACTGCGATGACACACCCTGTACATTATACGCTAAAGCTTCATTTCCATAATTTACAAACGTGTTCCTAACAAATAATCTGGGCGATTTATTTTCTATTTGATCCTCAAATAATACGCCAGCAAACTCATAGTTTTCATTTCGTAATTGAATTGGTCTTCCCGGGTTCATACCCTTATATTCTATTGTTGTAACACCAGGCCAAACCCAAACACTAGTAGCTGCATCTTGCTCAAACTCCTTGGCTATACCATTTTGCATGCCTTGCCCAAATCCCAATAAAATTACCAATATGAAAATACCCGAAGCAACGGAAAGTCCCGTTAAAAAAGTGCGCAATTTATTTTTGCGAATGGTATCGAAAATTTCTTGCCAACGTTCTAGATCGAACATAAGATTGATTGATTTGATTGATTGATGAATGCAATACAAGTATTACACAATAATAAGACTAACCAAACGCAAGAATGTTACACTATTCTTATAGAAATTTAAAAAAAAAATTAGGTACGCATTTTACGATATATAAAATAGAATAAACCTGCTACTAAAATATATGGTATGGCCATTAAGTAAACGATACCATTATTAATACCTTCAGCAGCTTTACCAGAAGATTCACTTTCTAATACCGCTCTACACATAGCGCATTGTGCCTCACCATCAACTGGGACCAACAAAAGCAACACTACAATAAAGAAAAAATCCCGTTTAGTAAACATAGTAAGGAGATATCATTATATAGACTACAACACCGGTAACGGCAACATATAACCAAACAGGAAATGTATATTTGGCTAAAGCTCTGTGATCTTCAAACTTTTTTAAATACGCCATAGCATATGTTCTTAGCACTAAAGGTATTAATGCAATTGAAAGTATGATATGAGTTATTAATATAAAATAATACACATAACGTATTACACCTTCACCACCATAAGAAGTAGAATCTGAAGTCATATGATACGCAATGTACATTACCAGAAACAATAAAGATAAAACGATATTTGTAGTCATTAGTCCTTGATGAAGTTTCTCTTTACCTTGTTTAATGGCCCAAACTGCGACTAATAACAATAGCGCTGTAACAGCGTTAATTGTAGCATATATTGGCGGCAAAAATGACAATGGTTCTACATTTGGTATTTTAACTCCAAAAAGAACAGCCACAACTATTGGAATTACAATAGAAACTACCGCTATTAAATTATTAAATTTTTTCTCGTTATGTACACTCCCTTGCATATACTTATTCCTCTAATAATTTCTTAATATCAACTTTCAGGATGCTAATTTCCTCTGTCTCTCCATGATCATTCTCTCCGTTTTTCTGCAAAATTGCCCCTCTATAATACACTATAGGATTTCCAAATTCATCCATTCTTGACCTTAAATACCCTTCTTTATCTATTAAAGCAAATAATCCCGAATGTTCAAAACCACCTGGAACATCAGGCATTTCAGCGGCAAAAATATTAAAGCCAGCATTTGCCAAATCATAAACAGCTTCCCTATTACCAGTAAGCAAATTCCAACTACCTTCTACAATTTTGTATTTATCCATATAGGTTCTAAGAACTGTAGGCGTATCAAAATCAGGAGTAATACTAAAAGATGCAATACCAAAATTATTATTATTCTTGAAACTATTCTGAATATCAACAAGGTTCGTCGTCATTACCGGACAAATACTAGGACATCTGGTAAAAAAGAAATCCACCACGTATACTTTACCTAAATAATCTTTATCACTTACAAGAATACTATCTTGATTAATAAACTCAAAAGAAGGTACTTTTCTCTTCTTTCCATCTAGCAAAATATACCCTAACTCATCACTTTTATTACTTACATTATGGCGGTCTTTATCTACAATGGTATCCGTAGACAGCCTATCTACTATACTTGGAATAACCAGTATACCAAAAATTAAAACAATTAACGAAACCCAGATGTAGGTATATTTTTTATTCATTATTTAGCTCTATCAGCATTATTCTTTTTTAAGGCCAAACGATATTCTGCCAATACTATTTTAACATCATCTACCATCTTATTATTCAAATCAGCAACAGAATTTGAATTAAAACCATATTTAGTACCTTCATCTTCATCGTCTGTTCTTCCACGCAGACTTAAATTTTTATCAATAATAAAAACAAAAGAGGTTCCGTAATTATCGTCTAATTGAATATCTGTTTTTAAACTATTATATAACACATTGATATCTGCAGGAGATAAAAACACAAAATGCCACTTATCAACCTCAGACAAAGTAGAAAGTTCTTTTTTAATTACTAGAATTTCATCTTCGGTACCAATTGGCACAACCATTACAAACTGAAAATCTGTAAACTCACTAAAGCGCTTATAGATTTTCTGATTTAAATTAAACGCATTTCCTTTTCTTGTTTCTGCATTAGAGCCCAAGAAGCCTAATACCGTAATTTTATTTTTGAATTTAATATCCGTAGGTAAATTTATCTCAGTGATATTCTTAGTTAGCTCTGGTAATTTTCCAAAATTGTTAACTCCAGATGCAAAAAATAAATAAACAACTATTGGCAGCACAAATAAGACAACAAGAACAAAGGTTTTTTTCATAATTATAAAAGGCATTTTATTAGACAACTTAAATTTAGACAACTTTAAAAAGTAATAAAATACGAACTGTACAAAAATAAAAAAGACGGTTATAAAACCGTCTTTTAATTCTGTTAATTATAGTTTAGAAATTCCAACTAACAAAGCCATCTTTATATACTTCATAGATATAATCAGCTTCTAGCAATAGAA
>TARA_R110002051_G_scaffold21001_2_pt1 | contig 34800 bp, 44 predicted proteins | sample TARA_R110002051 | Tara Oceans TARA_R110002051 (sample SAMEA4397023) | marine metagenome | biome: Polar Biome; feature: [MES] marine water layer (ENVO:01000295) within the mesopelagic zone...; material: water (ENVO:00002006), including particulate matter (ENVO:01000060) such as...... | reverse complement strand
GTCGTTCGAACGGTGCAGTCGTCTGATTCTGTTACAGTGAAATTGGTTACTTCAATTTTAGTCATATACCCTCCCAGTTTTTAAGTATGAGTGTATCCATCTGTTTCTATGACAAGCCACATGTTGCCCCAATGAACTACTGCAGCATCACATGCAATCATGGGTGCTACAGTTTGTCGGAACTTCCTAAAGGTTAAGTTTTGGTTATCAATGCGCCATTTTTTTAACAGAGATTCTTGCTGTGATTTAGTAAGTTTCATGCTTGCTCCTTAGTATTGTCGTTGGAAATCAGGTTCGATGCTTAATTCATCGAGTTTAAACCAGTGTCCATTATCTTCTAACGATTCGTATGTACCACTATTCCAATCCACATATACACAGTATTCAAGAACTCCTCTTCTTTCGTTGACCCAAAATACATCGTGGTCTGCGTTTAACTTTCGCATCATTTTATTTGCAGATTCAGTACGTTCTTCCATCTCTGTAATTGATCCAAGTTCTAACTCGATCCATACTCTATTCATCGGGTTCAATTTCCTCTGGTTTATGGTCTTCTGTTAAATTGTAATCGCTAATTATTATGCCTTTGTCTGCATCACCTCTTCCGCAAGACTTGATGAAGATTCTAGTCTTACCTTTATTTGGCCCTGATTTAAGCGGCTCTTTGTACTCTCTCATATGGCTTTTAACTTTGTGCCATTTGTTTTTACCTCTTATTATATGAGTCGGGAAATCTGATACATTAATTTCTCGTTCAAGCTCAATTTGTAGAGTATGAAACTCAACTAAGGGGCGTTCTTTTTTCTTGAGTTTTTTGTTAGCCATCATTTTTGGTTTAATAATGCCAAAAGTTTTCTTGTTAATTCTGTCGCCTTGTAGCTGTTGCATTCGTAAGAATGTCCAGAACAAGTTATAAGTTTCCAGAGTGGCTGATTGTAAACAGCTGAAACTTATTGCAAAGGCATCATGGGCCTTCTCATTTTTTGCTCCTCGTGCATATAGTTCTACTAGAGAACGGCACATCTCTAATGGGAAGGAGGAAGTTTTAAATGCGCCTGAGTTAAAGGTATGCATGAAAAATTCTTCATAAAAGCTCTCGTAGTTTGTATCAGCCTCTATTCCTGGCACGTGGAGTACAATTTGGTCTTCGTTACGAGGCCCACTTTTTATTTGCTCTATCATCGGTCCAGCTGGAATAAGTAATTTCTCGTAGTCTGGGTGATCTTTTGCGGGTCTAAATTGATAAGCCGTTTTACCAATTGTTACTTCTGTATCTATTGGGATAAGTAGTCTTACAGGCACCACGATGGTTTCTTCATCAGAAGTTTTATCTATGGGGAAAACAATTATATGAGTTGGATCTTGGCTCTCAAGGGAGAGATTGGATTTGTCGAGATTTATTTCAATAGCTAGAAAAGCTGCAGCAGGATGGTCTACGAAGATAGCTGGAAATGGTAGTCTCGCGCAGATACTTTGTTTTAAGAACCTCTCGTTTTCTATGTCTTGGTGCAGTTTCCTATTAGTATGCCAAGTAAAAGAGACTCCTTCGTTGGTCCTATAGGACACGCCAGTTGTGGGGTTTTTTGCGTCTATGTTAAATTTTACACAGTTTCGTATAGCTTCGTATATGGCACTTGTTTGTACCATTTCTGATGCTAAACATTGTTTACCTTGGGTCAGTAAACTAGTGTCTCCGTTTGGTCTTCTCGTATGCCATCCTTGTAGTAATTCTCCTCCAGCCCTATCAACTGAAGTATATATAGCATCAAGTATTGAAGTTATTGGATCAAGGGCTTTAACAATAGTCTCTTGATGCTGTAGTCGTCTGCTATCTAAAAGGATAGCTATAGATTCACCAAGGTTGAATATTAATTCCTCATCATTTCTTGCTTCGAGGAGCTTTTGACTACCTGATACTAATTTGCCTTTCTTGTTTTTGGTTTCTATACCTACCCATGCTGCTGTAATGCGTCGTGCCTCTTGGCTGGCACGAAGATAGTCATAGTAGCTTTTGGCGAAGAATGTTTTTTTGTCACTAGGTTTCTTTCGTTTCTTTTGTTTTGGCACTAGGGTTCTCCTTTAGCCCATCTGGTACGTCTAGTAATTCCATAGCCCTTATTTTTACAATTCCGACAAGATCAAGCTCTGGGTCATTGGATATTATGTCTGCGAGATGATCATAGGGTGTATAACTAGGATGAGACTCGGAAGTTACTATTAGAGTAATTTTTTCAAAGATTTTCATTTTTCAAGTTCCATTTGTTGGTCGCTATATTTGAATCCCTCGACCCATAGTTGTCTTAATATTTCATTAGCACCGGAGATGTATCTTTCTGATGGGTATTGGGTGTCTTTTCGTTTCTGCCTATAGGCTTCACGTGCAACGTCATTATTACCAAAGTCGCTTAGTTTCATTCTTCATGCTCCATTTGTTGGACCAATTCTTTAAGGTTTTCTTTGCTCCAGCAAAAGTTCTCCCGTAACCAATGTGAATAAGGCTCACAGAAGTGAGTGTTCATTTGGTAGGCGGCAACCTCATCGTATTCGTCCATTGAGTCGTGTATGAATAGCCAGCGGTTCTCGTCAGAATCAATGACTCTGAATTGGATGGGCTGAGAATCAAGTGGATAGCCTCGCTCTCCGAACCAATGTCGGACAGCTTGCTCACTGGCTTGTATTAGTTTCATGCCTGTACCCATATAAACTTACGGTACGGGAAACTTTTGCTCTTAACGAACACAAGTTCTTCTTTAGGCATGAATTTCTTGGTAACGAATAAGAATACAGATACCAATGCACCAGCCATGAGGCCAGCCATCATGCCTGAGAATGTACCAAGGAAAATCCAGACAAAGAAGAACGTAATGATTACGTCCAGAGCTATGTCGAATTTAACTATTCGTTTTAGGTTGAATTTAAGTAATAGGAAAATTATTCCAATTGCTGCAATTGTTCCTGCTATAAACATCTAGTTTTCTCCTTAAAATGAAAAAGGTAATTGAATGGTTGGATATTTTATATCTTCTTGATAAATCTGACGGATCGGATGCTCTTCAAAGCTGGACCAATCTCCATCAAATGAACAAGCTACTGCTGCCTCAACGTCCTCCTGGCTATTGCCAAGAAGAGCATTGCACGCTGCTGCTCCATTTTCAGGTAAGTAGTCCATAGTGGTATGACCTTTTGTACCTCGTATTATGAATGCTGTATTTTTATTGTTGAAGTTGTAGTAAAAGAATTCATTTTTATCTAAATGTTCTATCCCCAAGAGTTCTATTATTTCATTCATTTCTTTTAATAAGCTCATCATTGTGTTCTCCAATTGATTACTACATGGCATAAAAAAAAGCCCACCTGACTTTTACATCAAGTGGGCTTCTTTCGATTCCGCTTTTTTATTCACCATTGGAGTACGCGGCTCCTGTGGCGGTATGCGTGCGGAATACGTTGGACACATACCGACTTTTGCGTTTCTTTAGGCTGAGAGCCTATTTGCCAGATCCTCGAACTGATCATCGACAGTTTGATCTTGGTAACCAGAGAGTTGTTGAGATTTTGCATTCATTGCTTCTAGTGCATCCTCCCAATTATAGCATTCTGATTCGTTTACCCACTCACCATCTTCGTTTTTACCGCCGATGGTGATCATTGCTATTGTGGGTTCTACGTCGTCGAGGTATGCCATCTTCTCGGCTAAGTACCCATAAGTGGTAAGCATGGTGCTGTAGTCTTCAGTGATGATATCAGGTATGTTTTTAGTATCAACATAGACACCTGTTATTTCAGCTGTATCCTGGCTGTAGTCGATGCCATTTTTACGGTCGTCTTCTTCAGACATTCTTTGAGCAATGAGTTGCTTCCGTGCGTTCCAGCAAGCTTTCTGCATGACTGCTTGGCACAGATTGAGTAAGGACTCCGGTTTTACACCGTTGTAATCGTCACCGTTTGCTTTTGTTTCTTTTCGTGTGTCGTTCAAGAGGTTTCTTGTCTCAACGAAGCAGAACGCTATCGCTGGTTGACGGTCTATTGATTCTAGTGGTGAGTTTTGCAGGACGGCTCTTGCGGCTCGTGCGGCTGCGTTAGTCTGTTCTGCTACTGCTTCAAGTGCTTTGTTTAGGAAGGTCTGATCACTCATATGGTTTCTCCTGAGTTAAGTAGGGATTGGAAGATGTTGACGAACTCTTCGTGCTCGTCAGATTGGAGTATTGATTGGTGAATTAATGCATCAATATTAAGTAGTGGTTGGTTATCTGTGTTAGTTGGTACTATGTCCCAGCGTTCTTTGTTTAAGTCCATTTCCAGCATTTGTTACTCCTGTAACGTTAAGGTTATGTTGCACAAAATGACCTGACAGAAGCTGCAACGGACAACTTAGTAATTTACTAAGTGGTTGCAGCGGCTTAGTCATGGTTTGCTTTGCTTTGCTAATTGACGAGCTTTTGCTTTAGCTGCTTTACGCATTGCTTTTGTCCACTTACGGCTAAGTGAATTTTGTTTCTCATTGCCCAATGGTTTCATTTTCAACCTCTATTTCGTCAGACCATTTTTCTAACTCAACTACTCTGTGTTGTAGGTTTTTAACTTGTTGTTTAAGGCAATCCATCTGAAACTGTAAGCTAGTAAGGATATATTTTAAGGTTTGATCGTCCATTATTTTATGCTCATATCTTTGTCCTTTTGTCTCCAACGTTGATTCCAGAGTTCAGTTGCTGTTGGTTTCTGCATTACATTTCTCTATTTGCAAGTTTGACTAGTTCGTTTAATGCCCATGCTTTATCTTTCTCATTAGTGCTGCTTTCAATGAGTAGTTTGAGCATATTGATGTAACCTTCACGAGTTGGTGAAAGGTCAATGTTGGTTTTCATTAGAAGTCAACCCTCCCTTGTCGAGTTGTTGCTATTTTTTCTCGTGCTTCTGTTACATGTAGAGCCTGATGTCCTTCAGTGACTCGGCTGTCTCCGCAGTTGTCACAGCTCCACATGACTTCGCACCAGCGACCTGTTGCTCCCTGTGCTACATCAGCGTAGCCCTTAACATTTGAGGCTGGGTTATCGCCGCAGAAGTCACAGGTGAATCTGGTTGAGTAGGCATTTTGTTCTGAGTTTTTAATTAGCATCCTATTTGTCCAAGTAATGGGTTGGCTTAGTTGTGTTCTTTGGCATACGACACGCATCACATCCTGTTCTGGGTATCCATGCCATAGTGAAGAATTTACAGTTATGACAGCTGTAATCTTTTTCTTTTGTCTTAATAATAGTCAGCATCTTATGCTCCGGTGGTTAGTGATAAGCGCAAGGCTCATCGAATCGGTAATGTAAGCCACATACGTCACAATATATGTCTTCATCTTCTTCTATTGGAATATGTAATGGGCCTCCCGTGGTGTTGTAGTTAAGGATGTAGTTACCAAGTGCCAATATGTGGTTCATTGGTATCTTACGAGGTGGATCAATCAGGTAAGCGAAGGCAGCAACTGGGTCAGCTGTTAAGCAGTAGCAGGTGTAGCCACGTGCTATTAGTACATTGTGGTTGTCGAAGCCTTTTCGGTGCTGGACTACATGGTCCTTCTCGTACTGTTTACATTTGACATAGTAAGTTATGTCTGTGATTGGGAGGTCGAAATTGATCCAGTTGTTCATTTATGCCTCCTTTAAGACAGGCTGTCAGTGTAAGTAAGGATATCAACGGTAGCGGATATTTCAGCTGCGTCTTCGATGCCTTCGAGTGATGACTCCATGTCTACTAGTGCGATAGTGGCGATTAGTAGCATTACGTCTTCTGGGTGATCAATAGCGTATTGAGCGGTTTGTTTCACGAGGTTTATGGTGTATCGACCAGCTGCTGCTGTTTTTAGCTTTAGCTGTTCAATGAGTGATAGGTCTATCTTGCGTGGTTGAATTGTTTCAGTTGTCACAGTTGTGTCTCCTTTAAGAGATAGGTAAGTAATAGAGGATGTATGTTGCGAATAGTAGTAGTTTCAATATGTTCATCTGGTGCTCCCGAAAGTATCTATGGTGCAGTTGAGTTGGTTCTGGTGGCTGTATGCTACTTGCCATGCTCTTTCTGCAGCATCGAGTTCAGCTGATACTTGAGCAAGGTCGAATTGTAAATCGTGGTCTTTGGAATTAAATGACTCTCTCTGTAGTTCACAGCCGCTTTCATAAATACAAGCGCAGATGTCATTCAAGTTGTCGAGGTGTTTGTTTAAGCTTCTGAAGCGGTAGTTACTTGGGTGTAAGGTATTAATATCTTTTCTCCTATTAAATGATTCATAAAGTGACCTGACAGGAGCTGCAACGGAGACAAATGAGTCAAATAATGTGTGGTTGCAGCGGTTTAGTGGATCAAATGGGGACGCTGAACATTGAGTCAGGAGTGAATGTCCGGTAAATGTGTGTCGGAAAGAGGGCTGTGTGTTCGAGTGCGTGCCGCATGTGTGTCAACTTTGTTTCTACTTAAACTATTGATACTTATAATCTTTGTTGAATGTGTGTCATGTGTGTCTAGTTTATTTTTAGTTTCAAGAATCTTTGAAATTAAGTGTGAAAAAGGTCTAATTACCCTATTACTAAGGGTGTGTGTGGTATGTAGAATTGAAAATACTTGGCACACACGACACACATCGTATAAATCCCTTCTGTTTCAATGGCTTGTGTTTTTGAAACTGGCACACAGTGTTGGCACACACTTGGCACACATGGCACACACCGATTAAGGGCGCGGCTGCGCCGAATGTTTCAGTTAAGCCAGTAGGGTGCGACTGGCACGATTGACCCTCAGTCAATGAAAAAAGAACCCCCCTAGTCGGGGGGAAATCGGTCCTGTGATGTGGTTGGAGCTTCTGGTTTTGGTAGATACCAGGGTTCGTCTGTATCTGGGATGCAGAGGTAGCCTTTCGGTAGTGAGTCTTTTACGCAGACCATGTTGGGAGGGAGGTCTTGGGAGTAGATTACTTCTTGGGTGACTCGGGCGTATACGGTTAGTACTCCGTATACTAGGAGTGCTCCTAAGCTGAAGCTTATGACTTTTATTAGGACCATTATTTAGTTTCCTTCTTTAGTTCTTCGGTGAATGTATTAGCTGCTGCTTTAGTGGATAGCACGATTCGTTTCCCCGTGCTGATTGCTTGGGCTAGCTTAGTTTCGAGCTGTGCCTTAGTCTTGGGATCAAGTGTGATCTTGATCATAGGTAGATCCTCCGATCTTGGCCCCCCTTTCGGGGAGCCAGTGAGTTGGTGGTTACTTAGCTTTGCGTGTTGCCTTAGCTTTTGGTTTCCACGTATTTACGTCGATGTATTGCTTGCCGTTCTTGGCTCGCTTGATCTCGATGTTGAGCCAGCCGTTGGAGATGTGGCCCTCTTCGGTGAGGGCTTCGATCTCTTCGAGCAGAGTCTCTACGTTGATGCCGATCTTGGCGATTACCCAGTCTGGGCAGTTTTCTGGCAGCGGTCGTACTACCGCTGAGTTAAGGAAGACGGGGTCTTTCTTAGCCATAGTGCATTCTCCTTGGGAGATTATGAGTTTGTTGAGCCACTTGACTCGTGATGTGACCTGACACAACCGCCACGCGGCAGCGGGGGGGTTACTTAGCGACAAGGTTCCATTGGGGGGGTGCCTGACAAGGTTCCATTTACCTCGATATCGGGTTGGGGGGGCGTTTGCTTAGCACGGGGGAGATGATGTCTCAGCGATTCATCTGTATTTTTGAAATTTTTTTTCTGCGAAAAACTTGTCCCAGAGTGCCTATTCTGTATAAGATGCGTGGATGAGCGAAGCGGGTGACCCCTTATCGACTGATTTGGCAGAGATGCCCCATGCTGAGTTTGAATCGCATGTCCCATACATGGGGCTTCAGCTTGGTGAATTAACCGTGCAACAGGAACGGTTGGTGCTAATGATCAGTAACGGAATGACAGTTGCGGCAGCAGGTCGTGCTGCTGGTTATGGCACGTATACAGCAGCACTTAATGCCTCAAAATTACCCAAAGTTTCGCGTGCGCTGGAGTACTTTCGGGAGCAAATGCGTGAAGAAGTCAGATTCAGCCGTAATAACGCTCACCACATGTACATAGAAGCCTATCAATCTGCAGCGAATGCCACAGAGATGAAGAACACCGTTGATTCTTTAGTGAAACTACACGGCTTGGGCCTTCCAGATACTGCGACCCAGATTAATATCAACGTGAATACCACGGCGAAACAGTTGGAACGGCTGACGGATGAGGAGCTGTTGGAAATAGCGGGTCGAGAGACTGCTTACTTAGAACCTAAATGATCGAGTGTAAACGCTGTAACAATTTATACGCAGAAACTTTGTTCAGCGGCACAGACGGTATCTGTGTTTATTGCAAAGCAGACAGAACAGAAGCGTTACCCATACCAACGGCTGCACCATTAGAAATTGTAGAGGAGTCGAGCGTTGAAGATAAAGCCAGAAAAGAATTGGCGCTTAGAATCCTTACTCGCAAGCGGCTCTTACCATTTGTCGAACGCTTCAACGGTGATTATCAAGCGGGGTGGGTGCATAAAGATATTTGCAGACGCTTGGAACAGTTCAGTCGGGATGTGGTGGCAAAAAAGTCTCCGCGTCTTATGCTCTTTATGCCACCCAGACACGGTAAAAGCACGCTTGCATCAGTGGCGTTTCCAGCTTGGCACTTGGGTCGCAACCCAGAACATGAGTTTATCAGCTGTTCTTACTCAGGCTCACTCGCAATGGGCTTCTCTCGTAAAGTTCGTCAATTACTCCGTGAACCCACTTATAAAACGGCTTTTGAAACGCGCCTTGATCCTGATTCACAGTCTGCGGAGGCATGGCTAACAACACTTGGTGGGGGGTATGTCGCTGCTGGTGTCGGCGGGGGTATCACAGGTAAAGGCGCACATGTCTTAGTTATTGATGATCCAATTAAAAACCGTGAGGACAGTGAGTCAGAAAACAATCGCTCCGCTAACTGGGACTGGTACACTTCTACTGCTTACACTCGATTAGCCCCAGGTGGGGGCATTCTGGTGATTTTGACTCGTTGGCATGATGACGACTTGGCGGGGCGACTACTTAAAGCAACGGATGAAGGCGGTGACGAGTGGGAGGTGGTGCGGTATCCAGCAGTTGCTGAAGAGAAGGAGCTGTATCGGGAGCAGGGCGATGCGCTCCATGCCGAGCGTTATAGTTTGAAGGCGCTCACTCGTATTCGTAACGCAGTCGGGCCAAGAGACTGGTCAGCACTTTACCAGCAGAATCCAGTCTCAGATGATGGCGAGTACTTCACACGTGACATGATCAAGTATTATGATGCGGAGGACATTGACCCTGACGCTATGCGTTACTATTGCGCGTGGGACCTAGCGATTGGTAAGCGTGACCGTAACGACTACACAGTTGGTATGATCGTAGGTGTTAATGAGGCTGATGAGCTTTATATTATGGACGTTGTGCGCGGCAGGTACGACGGCTTCGAGATTGTCGAGCGTATCCTTGATCTTTATGAGCAGTGGAAACCGTCGATAGTTGGTATTGAGAAAGGTCACATTGAGATGGCGCTGGGTCCGTTCCTTGAGAAGCGTATTCGAGAGCGTGGCCTGTATGAAGTTTATATTAAGGATCTGAAGACAGGTAGGCGTGATAAAGAAGCGAGAGCACGAGCGATACAAGGTCGAATGCAACAGGGCATGGTCTTTTTTCCAAGAGATGCACTGTTCACAGGACCAATGGTCGCAGAATTGTTACGCTTTCCTAGCGGCATCCATGATGACCAAGTGGATGCGCTTGCATGGTTGGGTTTGATGATGACTGAGTTCTCGACTTATCAGGCTCCTGTAGTACACATACCAAGTTGGCGGGACCGCTTAAACAGCCTGACCAAAGAAGACAGGTCAAAATCAGCGATGAGTGCATAATGGCAGAAGGTAACTAGCAATGAAAAAATTAAGCCCAGGGGCAGAAGCTGAAATAGCAGCAACGCAATGGAGCCGTTATACAAGAGCACGTGACAACGGACATCTTGATTATATTGAGATGGCTAAAAAGTGTGACGCATTTTATCGAGGAGATCAGTGGGACGAACAAGACCTTGCTGCGCTTGAAGCAGAAGGCCGTCCTGCGTTAACAATTAATACGATCCTTCCGACAATTAATACTGTCTTGGGGGAGCAAGCGGGTCGCCGTGCTGATATTAAGTTTAAGCCGAGGCGTGGTGGTGATAATGAGGTTGCAGTAACCTTGAACAAATTGTTCATGCAGATCTCTGACAATAATCGACTCGATTGGGTAGAGCAGCAAGTCTTCAGTGATGGTTTGATCATGGACGGGCGGGGTTACTTTGATGTTCGCATGGACTTTAGTGACCACGTAGAGGGCGAGATTCGTATTACCGCCAAAGACCCCTTAGATATTTTGATTGACCCTGATGCTAAGGATGCTGATCCTAAGTCTTGGAACGAGATCTATGAGACTCGTTGGATGACGCTTGATGAAATAGAAGAGTTGTACGGTAAAAGTAAAGCTGAGAGTCTCCGTTTCGTTGCAGAAAATGACAACGGATATGGGCGTGATAGTATCGAATATGGAGAGACTCGTTTCGGTGACCTTGATCCAGCTGATGATTATTTTGGCGCGGGTACACCTAGCGAAGATGACTATAAGAACGTAAAAACTATTAGAGTTATTGAACGCCAGCATAAAAGAATGCAACGGGTAGATTGTTTCGTTGATCCTATGACAGGTGACCAACGGGATGTATCATCAGAGTGGTCTGATCGTAAGATGAAAAAATTTGCGAAAGAATATGGCCTAAGTATTATTTCTAAAATTAAACGCAAAGTACGCTGGACAGTGACGGCTGATAAAGTAGTCCTACATGATGACTGGTCACCGTACAGCGATTTCACTGTGGTGCCTTTCTTTGCGTATTTTCGGCGGGGGCGTCCATTCGGTATGGTGCGTAATCTATTGTCTCCGCAAGAGCAGCTTAATAAAATCGCTAGTCAGGAACTACACATTGTTAATACAACGGCTAACAGTGGCTGGATGGTAGAGAGTGGCTCACTGGTTGGTTTACAAGCAGATGACTTAGAAGAACATGGCGCAGAGACTGGGTTGGTGCTGGAGTATAACCGTGGTTCACAACCCCCACTTAAAATACAGCCCAACCAGATTCCGACTGGGCTGGATCGTATCGGGCAGAAAGCAGCAGCTAACATACAGACTATTAGCGGTATCAATGACTCAATGTTAGGTACAGATAGCGCCGAAGTTTCAGGTATTGCGATTCAGGCTAAACAGAATCGTGGCGTTGTTATGATCCAAGTCCCTTTGGATAACTTGCGTAAAGCTAGGCAGTATCTTGCTGAGCGGGTGCTAAGTCTCTTGCAGACTTTTTATACAGAAGAACGAGTCATTATGGTGACTAACGAGGACATACCAACAGAGCCTCGTGAAGAAGTTGCTATTAATGTACAAACGCCTGAAGGTCGAATAATAAACGACCTGACACTGGGTGAGTATGATGTGATTGTCTCCACCTCACCGGCAAGAGATAGCTTCGATGAAATACAATTCGCTGAAGCCTTGAATCTTAGGCAAGCAGGGGTAGCGATACCTGATGATGCTATTGTGCAGTATTCTCACCTCGCCAAAAAAGAAGAACTGGCAGAACGTATCCGTGCAACTTCTGGGCAAGCACCTCCGACTCCACAAGAAGCAGAAATGATGCAGATGCAGCAACAGATGGAGATGCAGCGTGTGCAGCTTGAGTTGGCTAAACTTGAAGCAGAAGTACGGCACATTCAGACTGAGTCTGCACTTAATGTTGCGAAGGTACAGGATACTGCTGATGTTAATCCGCAACTGCGTGTAGCTGAGTTGCAAGCTAAGATACAACTGAAGCAAGAAGAGCTTGAACTCCGTAGGCAGTTGTCAGCGGCAACGAATGAGGTCCGTACTAATCAGCAAACGACTCAAGCTGCTACGAGGATCGCTGCTACTGCTATGCAGACTGCTGCAAAGCGGCCTGAACCTACTCCTCCCGCAAGAACAAATATACCTAATGCACAACCCCTTCCTGAACTCCCATAAAGGACTATTCAATGAGTGAACAAAAGAAAGAGACAGAAGCGATAACTTTCGAGCAAATGCCTGGGGCTGACCCCATTGAGAAATCGGAAGACGGGGATCTTGATATGAACTTTGCTTTTGATCCTGATGCCCCAGATACAGTGGAAGAGGACGATGTTCCACGTGAAACATCAGAAACTGAGGCTGAAGAGGCTGAAGAGGCTGAAGAGGCTGAAATTGAGACAGAAGAGACTGAAACTCAGGCTGAAACTGAGACAGAAGAGGAGGCCGCTGCAGAAATAGCTCCAGAGAAGAAAGATGCGCCAAAAATGATCCCTAAATCTCGTCTGGACGAGGTATTAACGCAGAATAAGGCGCTAAAAAAGCGGATTGAACAGTCAGAGAAAGCGCAAAAAGAGATTGAAGAGACTCCTGAAACCTATGATTTTGACACTAAAGAGACTGATTACATGAATGCAGTCCTCGATGGGGATGAGACTAAGGCGAAAACCATTAGAAAAGAGATTCGTCAGGCAGAACGAAGCCATCTTGAGTCCGAATTAACACGGGACATTGAACAAAGAGTGACTCGTAACTCGACTGAGACAGCGATTCAAGATGCAGCTTCTACTATTGAGGAAGCTTTTCCTATTTTTGATGCCAATTCCTCAGACTTTAATGAAGAATTAACTACTGAGGTCAATAAATACATGACAGGTTTCATCCAGTCAGGACAAAACCCTGTAGAAGCCCTAGAAGAAGCGACAACTTATGTGCTCTCTAAGCATAATATGATAGATAACACCTCTGAAACCACACCAGTACTGGGTAATACTAATAAAGTGGCTAGTAAAAAGGCTCAAATTAGCAAAAAGCTCAGAGCGGCTGAGTCCCAGCCTCCTGAACTTCCAGGCGAAAGCTCTGCTAATAAGGGTGAACAGCCGTATGATATTAATACTATGACAGAAGAAGAGTTTAATGCCCTACCTGCGGCTACTTTGAAGCGCATACGAGGGGACATTGTTTAACTAGGAGAAATTATTATGCCGTATCTGAAACAGGGCGTAATGCCTAAGAAAAACCCTAAACAGAGGGGTAAAGATATAGCTAAGTATGGTAAGAAGAAACCGTGGGGGAATTCACCTAAGCCTAATAAGCCTAAGCCTAAAGCTAGAAAACCCAAGACTACTAGAAGGAGTAGGTAATGCCTAAAGTAGGAAATAAACGCTATCCATACACAAAAGCGGGTGAAGCTGCTGCTAAAAAGGCTAAAAAGGCCAAAAAACTGAAGCGAAACGGTAAAAAGGCTTGACCGGCTCATATAACTATTACTAAGATTCAACCTTCGTTCCCCCTGTACGATATCAGGGCGTGTCGATCACGTTAAAAACGTCCTCGTCTGACAGACGTAAAACGTTCCAAGGGTCGCACCTTGTTAAAACTGCGCTAAGACGTAGCTTCACGATACGAAGTAACGGATTAGCCGTATCTTAAAACGGCTAGGATGGGCGTATGCCCGTAGTGTAACGTACAGGGAGAACCTAAATGGCTCTTACTAACTTTGCGTCACTGACTAGCAACCAACTAACCGCTTGGTCACGTGACTTTTGGAATGTCGCACGTAACATGTCATTCGTTAACCAGTTCGCAGGAACTGGACAGAATGCGATGGTTCAGCGTGTAACTGAATTAACAAAGAACGACAAAGGTACTAAAGCTGTTATAACGCTCTTAGCGGATATGACAGGTGATGGTATCACTGGCGATAACACTCTCGAAGGAAATGAAGAAGCCCTGAGAAGCTTTGACATTACCGTTGAGCTAGATCAACTGCGATTTGCTAATAGAATCGCTGGTCGTCTAGCTGATCAAAAGAGTGTTGTTAACTTCCGTGAGCAATCTCGTGATGCCCTAGCTTATGCTATGTCTGATCGAATCGACCAGTTATCGTTTCTAACGATGTCTGGTGTTGCTTACACACATAAAACAAATGGTGCTCTGAGGAATGCTTCTCCTACAACCGGACATGATCTGGCTGATTTAGAGTTTGCTTCTGATGTTTCTGCACCAACAGGTGATCGACATAGACGCTGGGATGCGACTAACGGTTTGGTTGCTGGTGATACAACAGCGGTTGTTGCTGCTGATACAATTACCTATAGCACCATTGTTAACCTGAAAGCTTATGCCAAGGATAATTATATTCGTGGTATGCGTGCTGCAGGTAATCAAGAGATCTTCCATCTCTTTGTCACACCTTCTCAAATGGCAGACCTTAAACTTGATTCAGACTTCTTGGCTAACGTCAGGAATGCTGGAGTAAGAGGGCCTAGTAATGAGTTGTTCTCAGGAACATCTAGCCTAATGGTCGATGGTGTAATAGTGCATGAGTTCCGTCATGTGTTTGATGTGTCTGGTGCTACAACAGGTACTTCTGCTAATGCTGGAGCAGCTGGTTACAAATGGGGAGCGGATGCTGACATTGTTGGCGCACGTGCTCTATTCTGTGGCGCACAGTCTCTCGCTATGGCTGACATCGGTATGCCTGAAATTGTTGAAGATACATTTGACTATGATAACCAAGCTGGTATTTCAATAGGCAAAATCTTTGGCCTTCGTAAACCTAAGTACAATAGTGATCACAGCGGGTCTGTTCAAGACTTTGGTGTTGTTGCTCTTGATACTGCTCAGTAAGGAGGGATAACTTATGGCGACTTTTACGTCTGATGCCATATCTGGGAATTCGGCATTTCAAAATTTCCCGCAAGGTAACCTCGGAGTTAGAGTAGCAAATTACTCTATTGGGGCTGCGTTGGCAGCGAACGATATCATACAAATGTGTGATGTCTTTGCTGGTGAAACAGTCTACGGTGTTATGTTAACCGCCCCCGATCTTGATACGGGTGGCTCTCCTGCTATTGTTCTTGATGTTGGGTATGGTGGCGCTGCTGCTTCCCTCATTGATGGTTCTACCATTGGACAGGCAGGTGGTACATCTTCTAGTCTTGCAATTGGTCATGCTACCCACGGTAGTACGGCCTCTGCACCTGTAGCTTTTGCTGCAGATGACACAGTCGATGTGACAGTTCAGGTTGCTCCTGCAACTGGTGCTACAAGCGGTACATTAACCATGTACCTTATCGTAGGCTAAAAACCTATAGGTTCCCTCTCTTCACGGAGAGGGAACTATTTTAAAGGAGATACTATGAGAGTTGTTTCTGATACGGACCTACGGGTAGCAATGCTAAGTGGGGCTGTTGTGTTATTTGCAGCTGGTGAAGAGCGAGAAATCGCAGACGAGGTTGCTACAGTCGCGCTTCAAATGGGTGCAAGGCTGGTAGGCAGTGCTGCTATAACAGAGGAGAGTGAAAAAACAGGGATCTATGCTCTTGATAATGAGCAAGAGGAGATTCTTGATACTTCAGTTGAAGATGCTGTAGAGGAAATTGTTACTATCATTGAAACAATAGTGAGTGAAGGTAACCCTAAGAATTTTAAAACAGATAATGCCCCAAAAGCAGCAGTTATTAATAAACTGGCGAAACGTAAAGTGACTACAGCTGAACGAGAAGCTGCTTGGCAAATTTACTTAGACAGGTGATAAATGGCTGTTACAGTCCAAAGTGTTTTAGATAGAGTCCAACAAACCCTTCAAGACACTGGGGGCATTCGTTGGTCTTCTACCGCTGAACTTATACTCTGGGTTAATGATGCCCAGCGTGAAATTGCGTTATTGAAACCTGATGCAACTGCAGTAAATACAACGATAACACTTGCTGCTGGTACTAAGCAGACAATACCTGCAGATGGTAATCGACTCTTGAATATCGTGCGTAACATGTCGGCTGCAAGTAGTGGGACAGGTAAAAGAACTGTTCGGCTTGTTTCGCGTGACATCTTAGATTCTTTAGAACCGTCTTGGCATGACCCTGCTGTAAAAGGTGACGCTAAGCACGGAGCTAGTGTAAAGCACTTCATGTATGACGACCAGAATCCACGCAACTTTTATGTATACCCTGGTGTTAGTGGTAACTCTTATTTAGAAGTTATCTACTCGCAGAATCCAGCGACGGTAGCGGCAAATGCAAATCTTGGTGTACCAGATATTTATGCTACGGCTGTGATGAATTACGTTCTATATATGTGCTATTTAAAAGATAGTGAATTTATAGCCAATCAACAACGAGCGGGGAGTCATTTTAATCTCTTTGTTACAGCCCTTACTGGGAAGTCCCAAATTGATACCATAACTAGCCCTAACACAAATACGACGCCGCAAGCGCAAATGAGTGGAGTAGCATAATGGCGACTTATGAATCTTTACTCCCTGAAATTATCCCTATGGTACAAAGTTGCCCCGACTCTTTGATTGAAAGTAATATTCGATCAGCAGTTGTTGAGCTATGTGAACAAACTGGGGTCTATCAGGCTGAGTTAGATCCAGTCACTACTGTTGCTGGTATTTTTGAATACGACTTAGAACCCCCTTCAGGCACTGCTGTCCATAAAATTATGTGGGCAATTTACAATGGGGTGGACCTTGAGCCAATTTCTACTACGCTGCTAGAACAGCGTAAACCTAAATGGCGAGAGTCGGCTTATCATGGAACCCCTGAGTATTTTGTAAAAGTCTCTCGTTCTTTGTTTTATCTTGTCCCTATTCCTAATGCGACTACGGCAAACAGTGTTCGTCTACGGGTCCAATTAAAGCCAATACATACTTCGACTAGTTGTGACGACGATATAATGGACGACTATAGAGAATCTATTATTAATGGGGCGCTATTCCGATTGCTTCGTATGCCTAATCGGGAGTGGAGTGATTTACAAGGGGCTGATATTTATCGTCAGCTTTATACTGTAGGGTTGGCAAATGCGGAGCATAGAGCCACGCAATCGGATGTTAATGTTGCTAGGAAAGTGAAATACGGTGGACCGTTCTTACCGTTAAACAGGAGAAGAAACCGATATGGGAGAGAAGTTGGATGAACCGTATCTTGGTAATATTAGGCAAGAATGGCACTGGGTTAAACAAGGGATAGAGGAAATACTGGAGACACAGAAAAATTTAACATTTATCGCTGAAGATGTTTATGTAGCTTGTATTAATAATACTGCTCAACTTTGGGTAGCTCCTGAAGGATTTGTTATTACTACTGGTTGTTCTGATGAATATAGTGATATTAGAACATTATTAATCTGGTTAGCGTGGGCTAGGGTGAAAGGGCAGGATTGCGTTATTAAGTATACTCCTTACTTTTCTCAGCTTGCTAAAGAAGCAGGGTATGCTTTGTTAGAGGTTAGGACTCCAATACCTGCACCACCACGTTGGCTAGACAGTGAATGGCAATTAGACCATTTTGTTTATACGAGGAATATTTGATGGGCAGTAAACCAAAAAAAGATGACTATAAAGCGACAGATTCTGAGGTAGCAAGTTCAGCAGTAGCTCAAGCTGAGTACACTTACTTTAAGCAAAACTATGAGCCGCTTCTTCTTGAGATGCGTGACAAAGCTCGGAATGAAAATTTTCGTGACTCTATTCGTGGAAGGGCATCGGCTGATGTAGCCCAAGCGTTAACGGGGGATTTATCTTTAAACCAAGCTACGAACGTGAGTGCGCTAGGGGATATTGCAGGTGCCTATAGTGGACAGTTACAGAAAGCTGATGAAGCTGCTTTAGGCGTAAAAAACACAATGTCTACAGGTGTACTTGGCACCGCTAGAAAACAAGCGGCAGAAGCTCAAACAGGCATGGCGCAAGCATCTCGGTTGGCAACTTCTCAGGCATTAACAGCGGCGAGAGCAAACCAACAAGTTGCACAGTCTAAACTTGACGCAGGAATGCAAATTGCAGGTGCTATAACGTTAGGTGCTATAGATAAGTACGGTAGGAATAGTCAACCCGCTAAAACAGGTGCTCAAAAGGGTATGCAAAGCACATCGAGACATATGGAAGAAAAGGGCATGGATATGATGATGGGTGGATATACACCTATATCAAAACCATCAACCCGACATTGGACAACAGGTGCCTTGCGACCGGAGCGGTAACTATGCCATTAGGTAACTTTCAATACATGGGCGGGACGCATCCACTTCCAGAGATGGATGAGGCAGGGAAAGTTCTTGCTCGAAAAAAGGAATCCACCACTCCAAAGCAACCAAAACAAGAGACTGTCTACCCTGATAAGCCTACTCCTCCACCTCTAACACCTGAAGAGGTTGAAGAGCAAAAAGCAACTGATCTAACTGATGAGGAGCAAAAGCAAGTTGATGCAGCCAGAGCTGAATTTGAAAAAAGCGGTGGTATGCAGGGCATGGGCATGGGTGGCGGCGGCGGTGGCGGCAGTGGCGGCGGTGATCCTGATGCTGTTTATGCCCGAATTACTCGGCAAGAATATCAGGACTACGTTACAAATTTTAGGGAATTCGAAGAAGAGTTAATAAATAAGGCAACGACTGATACTAGTCTAATTGACTATGCACGAGAGGACGCTGCTTTCTCAGAGGAACGTACTGCTGGTATGGCGCAACGTAACTTGTCCCGTTATGGTGCTCAGTTAACTCCTGCACAACAACAGGAAATGCAGCGATCAATAGGTCGGGGTACTACATTAGGCGGGATACAATCTGTGGCTGATGCTCGAATTGGTCAGCGGGATGCCAATCAAAGACTCATGGCAGATCTTATTAATATTGGGCAGGGGGTAAATAGAACCAGTTTGGCCCAGTTAGGTAGTGCAGCCCAAGATGCGACTGCAAGAAAAAATGCCTATAAACAAGCTAGAGCAGGACATAAAGCAGCGACTAACCAAGCTATAGGTGGTTTAGCGTCAATGGCTATTATGGCCGCTTTTATGATCTGAAGGAAAAAGAATTATGGCTTTTGATGCAAATAGTTTATTTAACACTTATCTCGGGATAAAAAGTTATCGAGATAAAAAGGAAGATCGTGCAGAGAGAACTCGCTTAGCTGATAGACAGTTAGATTTACAAGCGGAGCGTCAAGAAGAACAACAAAGACAGTTCAACATAAAAACAACAGAAGCGCGTAACAATCAGGTAGGTATAGATGCTTATAGAACTTCTTTAACCGATCTAAATACGAGCCAACAGGCATCTGATGCGCGTAAAGAAGCGAACAAGGACAGGGAAGAAAGAGCAAATTCCGTCTTAACTCGGATAACAGGTCACCCTGGTAGTTTCGAAGGGTCAACGCTGGTTAATTTTAATGTCCCCTATAAAAAACCAGATGGTTCAGATGGTCATAGGCCCTTAGTACTTAACCGTGCCTATTTTAAAGAGGAGATCAGACGTAATAGCCCGATTATTAATGAGCTGTTAGGTGGGACCTTTAATCAACTCCCTATAAAAAATGCTGCTAATGAAGAAGGGTATGGACATACCCAAACAGCTAAGGATCAAAACCTACTTGTTCCTGCAGGAAAAAATGAAGCTGGTGAAGATCTTTATTTAATAAGAGGGTCCTATCCAGATGGAGAGGGTTCTATCTTAACAGATAAAGGAACTAGTGCTGGAGATGATCTCGGGACTCCAATGACTGCTGATCAAATATTCGATGCTTTTGAGCTTGATTTTAAGTCCAATATCTTATCTGGCACTGACGCTGGCAGAAGTTTTCGTAATACTCTCAGAGTTTCTTACGCACAAGTTAATATTAAGGACGACCAGCTTGAAGCAGCAAAAGAGGAGTTAACTGGTCAAGTTATGACTGGCGTTAAAGGATTAGCGCAGTATAAAGATGATCCAAAATTAGCGAGAGAGCTTTATTCTATTTTTACAGATAAAAATACCAGTCAGGACGATAAGGATATGATCCTTTATGACCTCGCTGATCAAATGGGCATTGAAATACCTTCTATCGTTAAAGATTCACAGGACGGAAATATACAGAGCTTATCTGAAGACAGTGCTGTACAGGTGCGTAGAGGTGAAACCCCAAAAGACATTTTAGGGGAACGTGGCACTATAACTCAAGGGAGTACCCCGTATAACGATCATAAGGGTCATAGCTCGTTACTTCTCGCGGTTGCGATGTCAGGAAAATCAAAAACTTTTCAACAAGCTAGGATGGGTACTTATAACAAAAAAATCTCGAATGCTAGGGACCGTGTAGCTGAGTTGCAAGATGAGATAGATACTCATTATAAAGAGATAGAAAGCGCTCATCCCGATGCCAAACAAGGTATCGAAGATACCATTGATAAGAAAGTGACCGAGCGTACTAAGTTAATCAATGGAACAAATAGCGATATTTTTGAAGCTGTTGAAACTAATCTTACTAGGTATAAAAGTTTTAAAGAGAACGCTAGAACGGATAAGCAAAAAGCTCATTGGCAAGGAGAAATTGATCGTGCAGACAGAGAAAAGCAAGAACTTTTGAGAGAAGGGTTAATTACTCCAGCAATGCAGAAAAAAGAATATAGTAATCTTATAGATAAAATCTTTGGGCCTGATGGCAAAGAACTTTTGAAGAACGGAGATGCTAATTCAATACAAACTATTCTAAAGAACCTAGATAGTAAGTTATCTGGGGGGCTTTCTTTTAGTGATACTGAAAAAGCAATTGCTCAAGAAGCAGCTGAAGAAGCCGGAATTACTGCTGAACGTGACCGTTTAGCATCAGCCCCCTTAGAACATCTAATTGTAGCGAAAGCTTTAATGATAGCAGGGACTGATTCTGAGTCTGAAAAGAGATACCTTTCTACTGAGATAGATAACTTCATTAATACAGGTGATACCACTCTTTCTACCGAGCAAGAACGAAATCTGCAGATACAAGCCGGTCAAGTACAAGCTTCTCAAATGAACGCAAATGCTAATTTTACGAAGGCTAGAACAGCTCTTAAAAAACAATTAAGTGATGCGGAAGCTGCACAAGACCAAGTAATGATAGATCGTAATAAGCTGACGATGGAGCGTGTAGATAGCATACAAGATTTCATGGCGGAAGTAGATATAGACGAGGGGCCTGATCGTTGGCAAAGAGTAGCGAAGTATGCGAATAAATCTTTTTTTGGCGACCATGCTACTGAATTCGCCCGTGATTATAGTGCTATAAGTCTGGAGCTAGAAAAATTCGTTGAAAGAGATGCAGAGGGGAATCCTACACGGATTATTGATCAAGTACCTTATGACATGCTTGCAGATATTCAAGAAGAATTAACCATGAACCTTATCCAATATAAAGCTAAGCAAGGGTTCGCTAATAACTTTAAGACAATCTATGGGGCAAATTCTTTTAGAAACTTACGGGCAGATAGTGCTGACCCTAAAAAGATGACTGAATTTTTCTTCGTTAATGAGGCTGGAAAAAGAGAAGGCGGCGCTGTAAAGATTAGCAGTCTAAATCAACTTGTACGCGCTAGAGATGCTCTAATTTCTAGGGTTATGATTAATGATCTTATTATGTCTGAAGGACGCTCTCCTACTGACCCAGAGAGCTAAGGATAAAAAGTGTCTCTATCTAATTTTCAATCAGCTTTACTTGATAGGGAGTCAGGAGGTAACTACGACGCAGTAAATCAGGGAGGGTATTTAGGCGGGTATCAATTTAGCGCACAAACTTTAGAGACTCTAGGATTTTTGAAAAAAGACTCTTCACGGTTTGGTAATGATGCGTTTAACGATCCTTCTAATTGGACAGGTAAAGAGGGGGTTCGTAGTAGAGAAGCTTTTTTAAATAACCCTAGTGCTCAAGATTTAGCCTTTCAAGAAAACCTCGCTTTTAACCGTAGAGTGTTAGAAAACAGGGGCGTAATAGATAAGAATACCTCAGATGAGGATGTTCATGGCTGGCTGGCTTCCGCACACCTACTGGGTGCATCACAAGCAGCTGTTGATTTAAAGGCTACTGATGGGAATGGGATTTCAGGCCAAGAGTATTTTGATCTAGGCAAAAATAGCTTTGTGCCAATAAATGCTCCTGTTAAGCAACGTAGTTATCGACCTAGAATAGAAAGAGATCAGCCTGAAGCTTCTCCTAGAGGATCGGCTGATTTTTCTGATACTAAGTATTACGATAATATCCGTCAACAACTTTTAAGAACCCGTCAAGGAGAGGATCGTGGATTTGGTCCTAGACCTGTTACTGGGTTTGCTGATATTACAGCCGCTGGATTTGATACTACTGTAGAACAGTTAGGAGTTGATTGGGAATACTTTAAAGCGATGGGTAATACCCTGCTTGGCGATGAAAAAGCAGCGGCAAGAAATATTGATAGAGCACGAGTGCGGGAAGAATTTGCTGCTATACCGCTTCAGACAGTCCAGTCGTTTGGACGTTTCTTTGATGAACCTACTGTAGAAGGATTCTTTACACAAGTTTCTAAAGCTCCAGGGTTAGTAGCTCCTTATATTGTTACTTCTATTGTAGGTGCTGGAGTAGGCGCTGTTGCTGCTGCTGTCGGTAAAGGGGTATTAACCTCTGCGGGGCGTGCAGCAGCTAAAAAGCTGATTAGAGAATCAGCAGAGAAAGTTGCTAAAAAGACAGCAACTCCTGATGAGAAAGCTCTAATACAAGGCGCTTACGATGTACTACGGGGTACACGCCGTGCAGCCGCAAAAGGAGCATTAGTAGGTGCAGGGGTTGCTGAATATATACCTATGGCAGCTAGTAATCTCTCCGAAGCTTTAGAGGTGGGTGAAGAATTAGATCGTGGTACAGTTTTACGGGCAGGACTGGTAGCTCTTCCCCAAGCTGTTGTTGGTGTGGGAGGCGAATACTTAGTAGCTAAACACCTGCTTAATGTAGCTAAGAAACGTGTAACAAAGGAAGGCTCTGTAATAGGTCGCCTTATCGCAGATATTTCTAAGTCTGGTCTACGTTCTGGAGCCGTGGGGGGTACGACAGAAGTTATCCAAGAAGGTATTGGGGTCGCTAACCGTTCAGACCTTGATGATGAGTATACGGCACAAGACGGTAAATTAAGAATCGCTGAAGCTGCTTTTATGGGCTTCTTTGGCGAAGGCGCATTTGGTGCTGCTGGTGGTGGTGGTGCGGGAGCAGTTAGAGAAGCGTTAAACCCAGATTCTGAATACTTTAAGTCCCTAACTTCAAGTGTTCTAAGCAAAAGTAAAGAACTTGTAGAGAAAGGCAGAGATGCAACAGTCGGGGCAATCTTTGATAAAGAACAGTATGGTGATCTAGCAACGGGCCTTACTTCTCCAGAACCTGAGTCAGATATTCAAGCTCAACTTGATGCAATGACTACCGATAAGACTAGCCAGAAGAAGGCAGTCTGGATTGCGGGAGAGGCTCCGCAACAAGGAGCAACTAAAGACGGTAATATTACAACAATAGCTGTAAATGGCTATGAAGCTTTTGCTGCTTTCATCCCTGGCAAAGGTACGATTATTAGTACTAATAAAGGTCTTGTAGAAGCTGTTATTAAGGATAAGGCTAGTGATCGTGCCTTACAAATAGCTCTTGGTTACAGTGCCGTTAAAGATGTGCTGTCTGGTGAAGATATTGTTATCCAAGCTCAGGATAAGGTCGGAAACGTTGTTTCTGAAGAACTGACTACTGAAGAAAACTTAGAGAGCGCACGAGCCGCTGCAACAAGGCTAATGCCAGAAGGCGGTAGCGTTATTCAAACGACTCTACAAGAAGCCCTTGAAAGGAGGAAAAAGAGACTAGAGCAGGAAAAATCTTTACTCGATACTGTTGTAGAAGTATCTACGGTTAAGGATGCTGCTTCTGGAGATTCAACTGAAAAATCCAGAGAAGAAAAGATAAACGACGAGAGCTTTGTCTACAAAACGGACAAAATGGAGGTCTATGTTGTACCAACGTTAGATGGCACATATAAAGCAGCCGTGTCGTTAAAGGATGGTAGCTCAAACACTGGTTATAGGCTCAGGGAAGACCTCACTCAGTCCTTTGAAACCCAGCAAGAAGCCAAGGATTACGCAAACAAAATAATAGATCAGTTGGAGAGAGCCTCCACGAGGAATAAGGAAGAAGAAAAATCCAGAGAAGGACCTGCTACATCTGACATGGATGTAAGTATAGAAGTTGATGACTTTACCCGTAGTACTGCAAGCAATCCTTTAATACGTGAAGCTAGGGATTCTGTCAGAGAAGCGTTAGTTAAAATGAACTTCAAGTTCGTTGATGAAGAAAACGCCCCTGACATTACTGATATTGAGAGAATAGCCTCTAAAATACTAAAGGGTTTAAATAACGATGATGCTGTCTTTATTAAAGACGCTGCAGAATCTTTATCTTACGCTTTGTACATTGAACTTGGTGGAACAGAAAGAAGTGACGCTACTCGTCTTTGGGTACAAGAATCATTAGAGCAGTGGCTTACTACAGGGGAAGCTCCTACTACTAACCAGAGTCTCTGGATCAAAGTATTAGAGATCTATAATCGTTTATTAAGTTTCTTTGCGTCAAAAGAATACACAGCAATTTCAGACAGACTAGAAAGTGCTATTGACCGTATAAAGACTGGGCAAGACTTTTCTTTTAGAGCTAAAGAAGGCTACGCGGCACTTAATTTTCAAAATGAAATGGATAATAATCCACAAGCCGCTACGATTCTTATGGAGCTTAAAAAAGCTGGTTTACAGTATGCTCTTACAGGCAGTGTCGCTTATGCTGATCAAGTTCCAGTATATCGAAAAGAAGGCGTCCCCCTCCATGATCTTGACATGCTTATAGCAGAAGAAGATATTGCTGTCGCACAAGAGTTGTTATCTAAAGGTGCCTTTGGCAAAAGTGGCGTTCTGTATGAGTTTGCCCCGAAAGGAAAAGCTATCGTAGGGCTGGCTGTTGTGCCTTCTGGGTATGAAGTGCGTAATATAATAACGGGGTGGAAACCAAAAACTAATGCCATTTATCGAAGCTACGAGGTGTTTGACAGTAATACGAATGAAAAAGTAGGTAGTTATTCTTTTGAAGCTAACAGCCATGAAACATTTGAAGGCGCTGCGGGTGTAACTGTAGACTTAATGTCTGCAACGAGTGGCAGTGAAATACTACAACAGCCTGTCACTATAGAGGGCAAGCCAGAAACAATTCCCGTTGTTTCTTATGTAGAAGGATTCACAGCAAAACTTGGGCTGCTTCGCCTAAAAGATATTAATGATTTTCTTGCCGTAGTCCCACCTGACCCAACTGGAAGGGAGGCTGATCAAGCTCCTGCTTATTCAGATATGGCGATGAACTGGAATGACCGAGATAATTTAGACTATCTGGCAAAATTATTCTCCTCTCCACAGGAACTCGTAGGAGAGGCACAAGCTGCTTTAACTACGGATCAACGAGCCTGGGAAATATTCCAAGAGGATAAAGCAACGGGGGTGCAAGGGCGAGGAGAGAGTTATCTTTATTCTCCAAGGCGGGAAGAACAACCTTTATTTGGGGGATTAAAAGCAGCTAGAAAAGAATTCCAAAAGATTTTTGCTGGCGCAGATATAGATTGGAATAGCTTCTGGGAAGGAGACAGAGCTAAGTTAATACATGAGACAGCTTTAAAGAAATTAACCAAGCTATTAACAGCTGAAAGGACAAAAAATAATATAACCAGAGTTAGGGAAACTGTAGTAGATGGCGAAGAAAAATTAGAAATATTTTCTTACAACCCTGAAGAGGTTGAGCTTTTTAATTTTAAAGATGAGAAAGGGCAAACTATAGCAAAACAAGTTCCTATTGAAGAGTTTTTAGAACTTGCTGTAGATAAGTCTACAAAAGGGATCTACGTTGAAGATTCTAACGTTACTCTTGTAGAACCTGACGGCGATAAAGAGTTTAACGTTAATCTGGCAGATCTTACTTATTCAGGACAACGTATTGTTGAACAAAGAACAGGTAAGTTTTCAGGTCAAAGTAGGGACGGTTTTCTAGCAATTGTTAATACACTTTTATTGGCGGGTTATGAAATAAGGTTTGATGGTAAGACGCTTCAAGAACTAGGAATTGAAGCATCTGGGCGAATAGAAGGCGATAACCGTAAACCAGTAATTGATGCTCCACAGCTTAGAGAAATAGATAACATTACAGCCGCTGTTATAGGCAAAAAGAAAATTTCTGTTGGTGAATTATTACGGAGAGTTAATAGCGGAGCCAAGGATCTATTTTCAGAAGGGCCACAAGAAGATCCGCAATCCGCAACAGGGTGGTCTGTTTCTTTAGAGGAAGCAATAACGTATGCACAAGAAGAAGAAGTAGAAGCAGGTTTGTCTGCAGAAGAACAGTTCACAGATGATAAGTTTGAACGAACTGAGGATGGCAGGGTTGAGTGGGACGATGCGCTAAATAAACCTATACTACAACCTCAGACCCCTGAAACTGAGCCTTCCTTTAGAGCAAAGGGTCCATACTCAGCAGAGACAGGGCCTGGACGAACCTCCACAGAACAAATAGATATTGATAACGCTGCTAAGGAACAAAAAGAAGCTACGGCTGAAAGTCGTAAAATAGAGGAAAGAGAAGAAAGACGAGAAAAAGCAAAAGAGCTTCAAGAAAGACGGAAAAGAGGACCCGCGTCAAGACCACCAAGGGAGGATAGTGCAGCATTTAACCGGCGACAAACTCCTGTCGTTGCAAGACCAACTTTTGATCAATTACCTTCTTATAAAGAAGGGCAAACAACCAAGACCTATGCTGGTATAGGCGCACGTAATGCTCCACCCAGTATACTGTCTGTAATGACTGAACTTGCGACTCGTCTACAAAGGCTAGGCTATACGCTTTATTCAGGTAAGGCTGATGGATCTGATAAAGCATTTGAAGCTGGAGCGGGAAGCCAAAAAGAAATCTTTGTTCAAAGTGATGCTACAGATCAAACTAGAAAAATAGCAAAGGAGATACATCCTGCTCCAGATAGGCTTAAATCTTTCCCTTTAAATTTAATGGCTCGTAATACGAACCAGATATTTGGGGCTAATTTAAACCAGCCTGTTGATTTTGTTGTTACTTGGACACCTGATGGTGTAGAGAACTCAGAAGCTAGAACTAAAAAGACAGGGGGTACAGGACAAGCCATAGATATGGCTTCTCGCAAGGGCATCCCTGTTATCAATATGTATAACGAGGGGTGGCAAAATAGATTAGAAGATATTCTGGCTGAAGCAGCTTTTGCTCCTCGTTCTGCAGACATGGCAGTTGCCCCGACAGCTATTAATAAGCTGCGCGGTAAAAACAGGTATGACGTTGTAATATCGCCGGAATCATGGTTCCCTGGGGAAGCTGTTACAGTTGCTGCGGAATTTTCACACCTCGGGCAGAAATTTATTGTACATAAACCCGTTGGCAAACCGAAATCTAAGGTATGGACAGTTAGTAACGCTACAACATTAGAATCCGTCGATAGTTTAAATGCCTCTTCTATTAGTGACGCAGTTGAAGCAGCTAAAAGAAAGTTAGATGAAACCGATTCTGCAATAGAGACAGGGCCACCTCCTATAACTAGTGAAGAAGGAGGAGCAGCAGAACAGGTAGATGTTCCTCCTATAACTAGCGAAGAAGAATATTACAACACAGAAACGAATACCCTTGAAATACCAGATGATTTTGGGATAAAAGATCCAGTAGTTCTTGGTTTTATACGAGGACTCTTGGATTTCTTACAGCTAGAAAAGCCGCCTATTATTATTACTACGGGGCTGCTTGAAAGTAATACGGGGTACTTTAATCTCTTACCTGAAGATGTCCTAGACTCTGTAAATGAGTTTATGAATGTAAGTAAAACGTCTTTAGGAAGAACTATCTATTCTTTAGAAGGCCCTGTAATTATCCTCCGCTCTGGTATGGATAATTCTTTAGCTGAAATGCTTGTAGGTTTCCATGAGATTGGTCATGCCCTTTGGGACAATGTTAAAGATGAGATTATTAACAAGAGTCCAGCAATTTATAGGCGCTTATTAGATAATTTTAATGGGCATTCGCAATACAATACTTATTTAAAAAATGCAGGGGGCGATCACAGTACAGCTTTTAATGAGTTTTTTGCTGATCAAGTTGTGAAATGGGCTTCGAAACAATTTAGAAATAGAAAGCCAAAAAATATAGTTGAGAAAGTCTATGCTGACTTTGCTTCAAAACTACGTGCGTTCTGGAGAAAAGCTAGAAGAGATTATAAAAAGCACCTGATGTCTGATAGGTTCGGTAGGTTTGGTGCTCGTGGACCAAATCCTTTAGCACCAGATTTTGAAGTTTTCCTCGATGAAGTTGTAGCTAGTAGAAAGGAAGGACGGGCGCTTTCTCCTGACATGTGGGTGGAGAAAACGCTAGTTAAAGAGATGAATGAAGTTACCAAGAAGCAAATGGGTCCACAGTTAGAACAAGCTGTTAATTATTTAAAACGTTTACGTGATCGAATTATTAAGGGCGATGAGATCAGAGCACCTTATGCTCTTTTTGCTACCGCTGATAGTTATCTACGTCTTATAGCTGGGAACGAAATAGCGGATCTTTTTTATCTAAGAGCACAACAGGTTCGTGATGCTGCAGCAGCTAGTCTATTGGGCATGGTAGCCCAGTTGGGTAGAGCGAGAGAGAAAATAGACGATAAATTTATTAGAACAGTCGGCTTATTATCTAGTCAAGAAGTTATTGATGCAGTAGAAGAAGCCTACTCCTCATTCCCAGATGAAATAATTTCCCCTTTAGCACAGAAGGTTAGAGCTTTCTATCGAGATCTTTATAAGGACTATATTAAGCCTAGTAACTCAAACATTAAGGAAGCAAAAAACTATACCCCTACTGTTTTAGATCTTGAAAAGATTGCTATGGACCCTGATGCATTTATTGATCTTATTTTGACAGAAACAAATCAAGGAGGTGATCCTAAATCAAGGGCGCTCATTAGAAGAGCAGTTGCAGAACTCATGCAAGAAGACGATGGAGTTTTAGAGCAGCTTAGTGAATCTGTTTGGAAAATGAATCCACAGAAAGCTGTTGAAAAACAGCGGCAATTAACATCAGGTATTGCCCCAGAGAAGTTAAAAGATTTTTCACGGCCCCCTGTAGAAGCGCATATTGAGTATATTAAGAATCTTACAAGACGAGTGGAATGGAACCGTCATACTAAAGATGCAAGAGGGCGAGATATATTAGGCCCCATGTTGGAGAAGCTACCCGCAGATAAGCGGGATAGAGCGCGACAAGTCATAGAAATATATCTGGGATATCAAAAATCTCCGATGAGTCCTTTCTGGCGGGATGTAAATTCTTGGGCGCAGGTTATCCAGTTCTATATGACGATACCTTTTGCTGTGCTTGCCAGTTTAACTGAGTTTGCTGGGCCAATGATTCGATCAAAAGATTTTGCAGGGTTCGCTGACGGGTTAAGAACTATAGTGGCTACAATTGAGGACCGTAAACAGGCAGAAATATTTGCACGGGATCTTGGGATTATTAGTGCAGAAACGGTAGCGACTGTTTTCTTAACAGAGGCGGATCGTCAGTTTATGACAGAAAGCGCAAGAAACGCTTCTGATGCATTCTTCAAATATACAGGGCTAACTTCGTTTACTCGTTTCACTCGTATCTTCGCCTCTAAGATGGCTGTTAACTTTATTATTCGGCACTCTGATCCTGCTACGATGAATAAAGACTCATTACGTTACCTAAAAGAATTAGATTTAACGCCGGAAGAAGTAAGAGCTTGGGTTGAGGATGACAGGGGTATGGAAACTCCTGGGGGCAAGAAAATAGGGGCGGGTATAACGCGCTTCGTAGAGGATTCTATTTTACGGCCCAATGTGGCAGAACGGCCCATGTGGGCTAATGATCCTCGATTTGCTCTAATTTGGCAGCTGAAAGGCTTCTTCTGGTCCTATGGTAAGGTTATTATGGCAGGAGTGGCTAGAGAGGCCAGAACACGGCTAAATAACGGAGAAACGGTTGCTGCTGGCTATACGGCTACTGCGACCCTTCTCGCGCTTGCAGCGGTAACAACGTTCCCTCTGGCTATGATGGGGATGGAGCTTCGAGAATACGCTAAATATGGCCTTGCGTGGCTATTGCCTGGGATAGATGCTTCTAATAAGTACTTTAGATCGGATACAATGAACTGGCCTACATATATGGCTGAGATTATGGACAGATCAGGCATGTATGGACCCTTTACGGTATTGTCTACGATGCAACAACAGGCGGAATGGGGCAGAAGCCCTATTATGCCAGCACTAGGACCAACGGCTGAAATGATAGAAACTATTGTAAGTAACGGATTTGACGTAGGAAAAACTTTAAGGACTAGGGTAGTTCCTTTTGTTAATCAGATTTAGATGGATAGGAAGAAAATATGGCTTATTCTGATACATTGAATCTTGTAACTGGTGATACTCTGCCAGAGTTGACGTTTACTCTGAAAGACTCGTCATCAGCGCTATCTGGACAAACACTGGACTCAAGTGATAGCTCGACATGGGCATTAATTAACTTAACAGGCGCAACAGTTAAGTTTCGTATACGTGAAGTAGGGAGTACTACGGTACTTTCTACTTTGACTTGTACTGTTACAAGTGCGTCTGGTGGAGAAGCGGCAACTAATTTTCCAACAGGGACCCTGTCCAGCTCAGGTACTTTTGAAGGAGAAATAGAAATTACCTTCGCAAATGGTGGTATTCAAACGGTTCACGACCTTATTAAGCTGAAAGTCAGGAGTGATTTTGACTAATGGCTAAAAAGGCTGACATTACATATGTAACTCTAAAAGCCGCGATTGCTCATCAGTTTGTGCGCGGTGAGATTACGTGGGAAGAATTAAAAGCTACGAGCGTAATTTTAAATTACTATTCGCTAAATCAGTACATCGACCTTGATCCCTTTAGCTTCTCAGATAGCACAACTTTCTCTGTAGCTAAGACTGCAGACGCTGATGCCTTAATACTTAGTGACACCCAGCAACTTAATTTACAAAAGCAGTTTACTGAAGCACTTTCATTCAGTGAAAACGTTAACGTAGTATTAACTATTACCAGAGCGTTTGCAGATTCTTCTGCTATTTCAGATGTATCAGTTCTCGCTATAGATAAAAATTTCTCGGATACACTGACAGCCTCAGAGCTAGTATCAATGGTTCTAGCTGTATCGAAAACTGACTCAACTCAAATAACTGATGTTCCAAATCTATCAGCTAATAAGTCAGTTACTGAAACACTTAATATAACAGATTCGTTTAGTCGCGTTGGTACATTCAGTCGTGCTTTCACAGATGCGTTTAGTTTAGATGATACAGAAACGCATCTTAATGGCGCGATTATGAACAAGGCTAACGTTTTTGGTTTTAGCGACACCAACACTTTCAGTTTTCAAAAAAATGCAACGGATTCTCTGTCTTTTTCAGAGAATTTCTCGCATGTAATTTCAAGACATAACCACGCTGTGCTGAATACTTCAGCCCTTAATACATTTACACCTAACTCTTAATAGAGAGGAATACAAAAATGTTTAACTCCAATTTAACTTTAACAGGACACCTCTCTGTTTCTCTGAATGGAGAAGTTGTTCAGGAAGTTCCTAATCTTGTTGTAACAACTGGTAAAGGATACGTTGCATCAAGAATGAAAGATACGACAGCAACCGCAATGAGCCACATGGCAACTGGAACAGGAAGTTCTGCTGCCGCTGCTGGGGATACTGCGCTAGGCTCTGAGTCGGGGCGTGTTGCATTAACTTCGACTACAGTTTCTACTAACACAGTTACTTATGTAGCTACTTTTCCCGCAGGGACTGCAACAGCTGCATTGACTGAGGCAGGTATATTAAATGCGGCTTCTTCTGGCACTTTGCTATGTCGAACGGTGTTCTCAGTAGTAAATAAAGGTAGCGCAGATGTAATGAGTGTTACATGGGTCATTACAGCCTCGTAAGGAGAAAGTGATGGGTATTAAATTCGTTAATAACTTTGAGACAACCATAAATGGTGCAATTAATAACAGCGTGACCACAATCGCTATTACTAGTGCTACAGGTTTTCCGGCGTTAGGAGCGAGTGACTATGCTTATTGCACTTTACAAAAAGAGTCTCCGTTCACGCTAGAGATTGTGAAAGTCACGGCTGTTTCAGGGACAAATTTAACAGTTGTTCGGGCGCAGGATGGAACATCTGCTTCTGCGTTTAATAGCGGAGATGCTTTTGAACTTCGAGTTACCGCTGGCGGAATTAATGAGGTCGTAACGACAGCCGCCAATGCAGCTACCGTTGACGATGCTACGGCTCTCAGCATTGCTTTGGGATAATTAAAAATGGCTAATACATTTAAAAACGCTTTCGCGGCAAGTATAAATCACGCAGCCTATGTTGATTTATACACTGCTCCATCCAGTACTACTACTGTAATCCTTGGTTTGGCAATTTGTAACAAAACAGCAAATGCTGTAGATGTTACAGTGCAAATGCAAGATACATCAGCTTCTAGTGCAGATTTTCAAGTTCTTGATACTGTGAGTGTACCAGGGCGTACTACATTGGAAGTATTAGCAGGTCAAAAATACATCTTGGAAACAACTGATGTACTTCGAGTCAAATCAGGTACAGCGTCTGCTATTGACGTAAGTCTTGGAATTATGGAGATAACCTAGTGGCTATTACAAAACTTAATGTTTATAGCCTAGGAGCAAATTCAGTTGATAGTGATCATTATGTAGACACTTCTATTGATAATGCTCACTTAGCAGATGATGCTGTTGGTGTTGCTGAATTGTCAGCAACTGGTACTGCTTCAGCTACGACTTTTTTACGAGGGGATAATGCTTGGACTGCAGTAGGTGGCGCTTATAGTTCTTGGCTAGTAAAAACAGCAAACTTCACTTGTGCTGATGGCGATCAGTTGATCTGTAACCACGCAACGACAGCCTTCACAATAACCCTACCATCTGGCACTACAGTGGGCAGAACAGTAACCATTTCAAACATAGGAGCTGCCACAGTAACAGTCGGCAGGAACAGCCAACCCATCAACTCAACCGCGAGTGATGCTACTTTGCTTACTGACCGATCAACTCAGTTAGTGTATGTCGATTCAACAATTGGCTGGAAGGAGCTACCATAATGGCGATATTTTTAGGTAACACAGAACCGCAGTGGCCTAGTCCTGTACACCCGAGCACCGATGCAATGTTCCCTCATTATGGGGCACGGCAAGGAAAGTATATCAATACGTACCTTCCCGGCTTTTCAGATGATGCTGCGACAGGGATGGCTATACGGTTAACATACGCTTCAGCTAACAAGCTCACAAATATCGCGTACTTAAACAAAGCAGGTGTAGTGCAGTGGACTAAAGCGGTCGCGCAGTGGACAGACGTAAATGAATTCGGCCCTATTTACATGGATGATAATGATGAGTGTTTGTATGTGATAGTCATCAACACAAGCACTACTCCAGATGAATATAAGCTCACTTCTGTCGATAAGGAAGGGAATGTCACTCAAAGTTTCGCATGGACAGAACCAAGCGGAACCAGTTTTGATTTTAGCAATAACACATCTGCAGGCGGTGGCTCTTTATATCGAACGGGCGGCGATGGCTCTGGCAATTTTGTGACCCATCTGGGTAAAGCGGTTATAAGCACTGCAAGCGGCGTTACTCCCATAACCGGCAGGGGCGTTAAAATGACCTTTGCCGCTTCCGATGGTGCTTTAACAGAGACTGTCCTGCTACCAGATACAGCAGCAGGAGGGGGTTATTTTGGAGGTATTTGGGGGCTTAAAATGGGGCCTACCAGTAATAACATAATTGGAAATTTCTACGTCGCAGGTGGCTCGTCAGGAGCGCAGTATGGCGTAAGTGAGGGGCCTTTAATTAATACCAGCACTGGGAACGGGATAGATATAGCTGCATGGCCTAGCAATATGGGTTCGCCTTTTATATATGCTTCTGCCATGAGAGAAGGTGAGATAACACGGTGGAGAAGTCATTATGCTATATGTAATTCATATACCGCCAGTGGCGGTTTCTTTTATACAGAGGCCAGTATACATAGCATGATGGATGAAATGGCGGTGACTTATGGAATTTTATAATTTTGCAGCAGCAGGTGATCTGGGCCTACCTCGCTTCAACTCGTCTGTATTTTTAAATCTTTTAACTGAAGCAGAACTTCTGGCTCTTTTCAGGGACGATACTCAAATCATTGCAGACACCGCTTTGTTGATGAGCAAGCGAGATTCATATGTAGATGTACTGAGTGCCAGATTTGATGCTGTGATGGCGGCATGTGTGACGGCAGAGATATTTGACTCTGCACGAGTAGCTGAATTTAAGCGTGGTATTATTCCCTCGCCATTCCAACGTTAATAGGAAGCTAATATGCCCTTTTTAGGAATATCACCAGGAGCTAAGGTAAATACTAATGTAATGCTTGATGCAATTACTACTTCAGCTACGGCTACTTATAATTTAACAAAAGATAGTACAGCGTATACTCCAAACAGCGTACAAGCTTTACTAGTTTCTTTAAATGGTGTAACACAAGCCCCTACTGCAGCATATACAGTAAGCGGTTCAACAATAGTATTTGCTAGTGCTCTTACAAGTAATGATGTAATTGATTATATTATAGCCTTCGAAGGAGACGTAACAAGTATTACTGCTAGTGATGTTGGTGCTGGCGAGATTGCTACTTCTATGTTAGCCGATGACGCAGTAACAGCAGCTAAAATAGCCGATGACGCAGTAACAGCAGCTAAAATAGCCGATGACGCAGTAGTAACCGCAGCCATAGCAGACGATGCAATCACCGCTGCGCTTATAGCAGATGAT
>TARA_R110002051_G_scaffold92242_5_pt1 | contig 34807 bp, 39 predicted proteins | sample TARA_R110002051 | Tara Oceans TARA_R110002051 (sample SAMEA4397023) | marine metagenome | biome: Polar Biome; feature: [MES] marine water layer (ENVO:01000295) within the mesopelagic zone...; material: water (ENVO:00002006), including particulate matter (ENVO:01000060) such as...... | reverse complement strand
GGCTCAAGAGGTTACTGGTTTGAATCCAGTCGAGGTCACTAAAAGCTATATCATGTAGCATCAAAACCCTGCAAATTATTCAATTTGCAGGGTTTATTGTTTTCAATGACATCATATGACATGAATTGATATAAAATAAATCGACAGCAGAAATTTTATACTGGAAACGAAGTGTTCCTGCCAATTTTGGCTGGAGAAGCGAAGTGGAAATCTAAATTTTTAACATCTTGTTCAAGACCTCTGTTAGTAAAGCTCTTTTCGCAAAATGTAGCTTTTCGCGGAATGAAGGGGAATGTGCTGATTTGGGTGTAAAACACTATTCAATAATGTTCCATAAAAGGGAAATATTTACCGCTTTAATATCACTTTTTTTTCAATTCCCAAACGTTTCATTTTAGCAAAAAGGGTTTTGTCTTTCATATTTAGTATGGTAGCTGCTCCTTTTTTACCACTAACGCGCCAATCGGTATAGTTTAAAATTTCAATAATATAATCACGTTGCAATGCTTCAAATGATTTAAAATCATCTACACCAGTTAAGATCTCCGTTTTTGGCATCCAACTACCAGGATTTAGTGTGGTACCACTTTCTATAATAACAGCACGTTCAATTAAATTTTCTAACTCTCTTATATTACCTGGAAAATTATAATTCATTAATACTTCTATTGTTTTTTTGGATAATCGCTTAAAGGCTTTCCCTGCCTTAACAGAATATTTTTCTAAAAAGAATTGAGCAAGTAGTGGTATATCTTCCTTACGCGCACGTAGTGGAATGTTGTGGATTGGGAATACATTTAATCTATAGTAAAGGTCTTCTCTAAAAGTACCTTCTTTTATCATGTCTTCTAGGCGTCTGTTCGTAGCCGCAATTACCCTCACATCAACTTTTATAGTTTTAGTGCCGCCCAATTCGTCGAACTCACCTTCTTGTAAAACACGCAAAAGTTTTGATTGCAAATCAATAGGCATCTCCCCTATTTCATCAAGAAATATTGTGCCTCCATCTGCTAAGGTAAACTTACCTACTTTGTTTTCTATAGCCCCAGTAAAAGCCCCTTTTTTATGTCCAAAAAGCTCACTCTCAATTAGCTCTTTTGGCAAGGTTGCACAATTTATTTTTATTAAGGGTCTGCCTTTTCTTAAACTGTTGACATGCAAGGCACTCGCTAATAGTTCTTTTCCTGTACCGGACTCACCAGTTATCATAACAGTAGTATCGGTTGGTGCTACTTGATTCACAAGCTGTAATACTTTTTCGTAAGAATCACTTTTACATATGATATTTTGATAATTGATTTTATTGCTAATTTCCTCTTGTAAATATTCATTTTCATTTTCAAGACGATTTTTCAAGGATTTTATTTCTTCTAGGGCTTCATAAAGTTTTAAATCCCGCATCTTCCTTTCTGTTATATCTCTGACCACAGCACAATTCAAATCTTCATTATTATAACGTATGTGGTTAGCAGTAATATCTACCGGGAATTTTGTTCCATCTTTTCTAGCTACTAACCATTCAAAACGCACTAAGCCTTTAGAAGCAATTTCATCAACATGGGAGGTCCACCATTTTGAAGTCATCGAGGGGTCTAAATCATAAATATTAAAATTATCCAACTGCTTTCTGCTGAATCCCAATTGTTTGATTAAGGAATCACTATAATGTAGTAAGTCTCCATCTCTGTTATAGACATAAATCAAATCTTCTGCATTATTAATGACCTCCTTATACAGTTGAAGTGAATTTTCCTTAGTCCTTTGTTCGGTAACATCTTGATAAACACCTACTATTTTATAAACCTTATCACCTTTTAAAACTGGTTTGGCAACTGCCCTAATAAAACGAGAAGGATGTTCTTTGGTTTCAAGAACTTCATCATAAGTAGTCGCTTTACGCATCACACCTCTTAATAGGTTTTTTACTTTTTCAGTTTCCTTGAAATAATGTATAATATTAGCTGGAGATAAATTTTCAGAATTATCTGCATTAAATATCCTTAAGGTCTCTGTTGTTGCAATCAACGAACCATCCTGTAAATTCAATTCCCAGCCACCGACATTGGCGATGGTCTGTGTATTGTCCATTAAGTTTTTGTAGAAACTGGATTGCGTTATATCATTTACAATAGCACAGATTAAATTTTTTCCATTATTCGAGAAAAATTGATCAAAAACTTCTACTTCGTAAAACTTTCCGCTTTTATCTTTATGAGTTCCCTTAAAGCTATGAACTTTATCTTTTTTTACAATCCCCCAATGTTCTTCCCAACTTTCTGCTGTAGCCGTTGAATTTATATCGAATATAGAAAGCTTAGTTATTTCAGACTTTTTGTAGCCTAAACGGTTGCAAAATTTTGAATTTGCATAGACAATATCTCCCGCTTCGTTCATCCACATTATTTCATAAGGTAAGGTTTCAACCAACCATTCTTTTACTAACGCTTCTTCTTTGTCGTGATTCATAGCTCTTAAAATTACACCCTAAAAATAAATAAAATATTCTCATATAATAGAATTTTCTAATTAATGAGAAGGATATTCTTCTAAATATTCTACTTAAAACACTGATTTTCAAGTGATTAAAATTATGGCACAAGATTAGCCTAATGTATGCCAAACGAATCTACGATGAAACGTAAAGAACTTTTAAAAAAGAATAATAACAATTAAAATAGAAATGATGAAAATCACGTCAAAAGAAAAAAGCAAAGTAAGCCTCAAGAATAGCAGGGGTAACAGACACAGCTTCTGGAAAGGAACCAGGAGACATAACACATTACCGCAAATAAGATATGTATAAGCATATTAAATATAAAAAAATAACACTATGAACACAGTACTTCACAAAGCGGACACAAGAGGGGATGCCAACCACGGATGGTTGCAATCTAAACACAGTTTCAGTTTTGCCAATTACCACAATCCTGAACGAATGCACTTTGGTCTTTTACGGGTATTAAATGATGATAAAGTTGCACCAGCAATGGGATTTGGAACACATGCGCATCAAAATATGGAAATCATTTCTATTCCTATGAAAGGAGATTTGGAACATAAGGACAGTATGGGTAATACCACGGTCATTAAATCTGGTGACATTCAAGTATTAAGTGCCGGAACAGGAATCACACACTCTGAATACAACAAAAACAAAGATAAGGACGTGGAATTTCTTCAAATATGGGTGTTCCCAAAAGAGCAAAATGTAACACCTCGGTACGATCAAATAAGCTTAGACGCTAAAGACCGTGAAAATCAATTTCAACAAGTATTATCACCAAATCCTGAAGATTCAGGGATTTGGATTCATCAAAATGCCTGGTTCAACATGACCAATCTAGATAAAGGCAAAGCGCTATCCTATAAACTTAATGACCCTGAAAGAAACGGTGTATATGCCTTTGTACTTAATGGAGACGCTACCATCAATAATCAACCACTGAACAATAGAGATGGTTTTGGTGTATGGGATATAACAGAATTAGACATCAAAGCTGATACGGATGCTGAAATCCTATTAATGGAAATTCCAATGCATTAAGAACCTATAATTATAACTATTCAAATATGAGAAACGATGAAAATTTTAAAAATTAATTCCAGCATTCAAACAGACAAATCTGTTGGCAGAAATTTAGTTGATCAGCTGGTATCAAGATTTGCAAATAATGAAAAAAAGGTCATTGAAAGAGATTTGGCAATTGGACTGCCATTACTCACACAAGACTTGGTAAACGCTTTTTATACTCCAGAAGATAAACGTACTGATAATCAAAAAGAAGAATTAGCTCTTTCAGATCTGCTTATAAAGGAGATTGAAGATTCTGAAATTATTATTATGGGAATTCCCATTTACAATTTCAGTGTTCCAGCATCTGTTAAAGCATATTTCGATTTAATAGCAAGAGTAGGCGTCACTTTTAAATATACAAACGAAGGTCCAGTCGGTCTCTTTGAAAACAAGAAAGTCTATGTGATAGTCACAAGTGGAGGAACCCCATTTATGGGTGATGGAGATTTTGCATCATCCTATATCAAGCACTTTTTAGGATTTATAGGAATAACAGACGTCAACTTTATTTCAGCAGATCAATTGGTCGCAAACAGCGAAGTACAAATTGAAAATGCTGAAAAACAGATTGCAGAACTAGTATAATAAGTAAATAAAAGTAAGTATAACCGTCAATAATGACACAAATTAAATTAAAAATGAAAACAGTAAAATTAACATTCGTATTTATTCTAGCATTAACAATGAACGTTTCTGCTCAAAACCCTAATAATGATCCAAGTTTGGCAGGTAAGTCCCTTTTGGATGCAGATGACCACGCACTTATCTTAATTGACCATGAAGGTCAAATGGCTTTCGCAGTACAATCAATCGACATTCAAACGTTGAGAAATAATGTAGGTCTCGTGGCTGGAACCGCAAAATTATTTAACGTAAACACTATTGTCACAACAGTTGCTGAAAAGTCTTTTAGTGGGCCATTATTCCCGGAAATTAAAGAGTACTATGGTGATATGTCAAAATATATTGACAGAACAACGATGAACTCTTGGGAAGACAAAAGAATTGTAGAAGCCGTTAAAAAAACAGGTAAAAAACGTATTGTGCTTGCTGGTCTTTGGACAGAAATCTGTGTAACACTTCCTGCATTATCTGCCCTTGAAGACGGATATGAAGTCTATGTGATTACAGATGCTAGTGGTGGCGTTTCTAAAGAAGCTCACGATATGGCTGTAGCTCGTATGATTCAAGCTGGTGTTGTACCAATTACTTCTATGCAATACTTATTAGAGATACATAGAGACTGGGCTAGAGCCGGGAAATATGTTGACGTTACAAACCTTGCAAAAAAATATGGTGGTGCTTATGGTTTAGGTATCGATTATATCTCAACTATGAACGGTTGGATTAAAGAAGGTGATACAAAACACTAATTAAATAATTGCAAAGCGCTCTGTTTCAGCTGGGGTAGAGCGCTTTAAAAAAACCATAAAGATGAAACGGCTTATACTCCTTTTAATTTCTACTGTAGCATTTATCTCTTGTAAGCAAAACGCTAATCAAAAAGAAATTGCAGACCTAATTGTTACCAATGCAAAAGTAGCAATGATGGATACTAACAAAACAATTACAGAGGCCATTGCTGTAAAGGATGGCAAAATATTGGCAACAGGATCAAACAAAGAAATTCTAAAGCTAAAAAATGAAGACACAAGAACCATTGATGCAAATGGCAGAACACTAATACCAGGATTAAATGATTCGCACTTACATTTAACCAGAGGAGGTCGCTTCTTCAATGCAGAGTTACGCTGGGATGGTGTCAAATCATTAGAAACAGCATTACAAATGCTTAAAGAGCAAGCAGTAAGAACACCAAAAGGACAATGGGTAAGAGTCATCGGTGGCTGGAGTCCTTTTCAATTTGAAGAAAAACGATTCCCGACACCACAAGAAATTAATGATGCTACTGGAGACGTTCCGACTTATGTCTTGTATTTATATAGTAGAGCTTGGTTAAATCAAGCTGGCTTAGACGCATTAGGTATAAATAAAAACACCAAAGCACCTGTAGGCAGTTCTTTTGAAAAAGATGCTCATGGCAATCTAACAGGAGTTCTATTGGCAGAACCCAACCCTAGTATACTATATGCTCGTATAGGTGCATTACCACCTTTAACGCAGGAGGAAATGGTCAACTCTACGAAGCAATTTTATAGAGAATTAAATAGTCTGGGAATCACAAGTGGCATTGACGCAGGCGGTGGTGGCCATAAATTCCCTAAAGATTACACTGGCACAAAACTATTAGCAGATGCTGGTGAAATGCCAATACGTCTTTCCTATTATTTGTTTCCACAAAATAAAGGAGCGGAATATGCAGAATTTCAAGAATGGATGACAAACAACAACGTTGGTCATAATGGTGAAATTCATTTCGATCATGGTTATGAATTAGAAGGTGGCGGTGAATTTCTAGCGTGGAGTGCAGGCGATTTTGAAAACTTTTTAGCACCACAACCTTTATTGGAAGACAGACCTACTTGGAGGAAAGACTTAAAGAAGATCATACGTCTACACGTGGATAACGGTTGGCCTTTCAGAATACATGCTACTTATGGCGAAACCATTGCAAATATGCTTGATGTCATAGAGGAAGTTAATATTGAAACTCATGGCAGATTAGCTTCTGAGCGATGGCTATTTGACCATGCTGAAACGGTTACAGAAAACCAATTAAAACGTATTAAAGCACTTAATGGTGGTATTGCGATTCAGGCCCGTATGGCGTATGCAGGGGAATTTTTTATAGAACGTTATGGCGCAGACAAGGCGAAACAAGCACCTCCAGTTAAAAAAATAATGGAAATGGGTATTCCACTTGGTGCAGGTTCTGATGGCACTCGCGTAGCAAGTTACAACCCTTGGCCAGCACTCTATTGGTTGGTTTCGGGTAAAACAGTAGGCGGTATGCAATTAAGTGAAACATCAAATCTTTTATCCCGTGAAGAAGCATTGTACTTATATACAAAAGGTAGCGCCTGGGTATCAAAAGAAGAAAATGTTAAGGGAACTCTTGAAAAAGGAATGTATGCCGATTTTACAATTCTTTCTGAAGATTACTTCACTATACCTGAAAAACAAATCAACAATTTAAAGGCAGTTCTTACCGTAGTTGGAGGTGCAGTAGTTTATGGTGATTTGGAATATAAAACTATGAATCCACAATTACCTGAAGTAATCCCGAATTGGTCACCGGTTAAATATTATGGTGGCTATCAAAATAAGTAAATCAATAATTAATATATAAATAAAAATGAAAACAGTAGTAAAAACAAAATGGAATCTTGACCCAACACATTCTGAAATCAGCTTTAAAGTAAAACATATGATGATTTCTACGGTAACTGGTTCGTTTCAAGATTTCAAAGCCTCGGTAGGAACCGACAATGACAACTTCGTTAATGCTGATTTTAATTTCACAGCTAACGTTGATTCTATCACTACAAAAAATAGCGATAGAGATGCACATTTAAAATCTGATGATTTCTTTAATGCAGAGGCTTATCCAGAAATGACCTTTAAGTCGACGTCATTTGATGGTAATAACTTAACAGGTGACTTAACTATTAGAGATATCACGAAAGAAATCGCTTTAGATGTAGACTTTAATGGCATTGCCGTAGATCCATATGGTCAAACCAAAGCAGGATTTGAAATCACAGGAAGCATCAACAGAAAAGATTTTAATCTTACCTGGAGTGCCGTTACAGAAGCAGGTAGTATCGTGGTAAGTGATACTATCAAATTAATTGTTGACCTACAATTTATAAAAGAATAGTTTTTTAGTTGGTTAGTGGTGTTAATTCGGGCTGATGACACTTTTCATTGGCCCAATTTTCAAAAAATAGTTACAAAAATGAAAACCAAAATAATTTTAGCACTACTAGGTTTAGTAAGTAGTATTGGGATATCCCAAAACACACCTATCACATTTAGCCTTTTAAGGCAAGATGATGCCGTAGATACTTTGAAGCATAATCCATCTAAAAACACCTATCAACAAATTAAATATGTACCACTATCAAAACATATATCACTATCGTTTGGAGGTAGTTGGCGATTACAATATGAATCATTCTTTAACGAACAATTTCAAAACAGTCCAAATCAAGACAATCTTTGGTATTTAAATAGAGTAATGCTACATGCACATTTAAAAATTAAGGATAAAATCCAAGTATTTGCAGAAGTGAATAGTAGTTTAATTGGGGATAAAGACAATCCAAGTCCAGTAGATATAGATGAATTAGCAATTAATCAAATCTTTATTAAATATACGTTTAATGACCATTGGGCCATCGATATTGGAAGAGAAAATTTAATATTAGGGAGTAACCGTTTTGTCGATTTAAGAGAAGGCCCTAATGTTAGGCGCGCATTTGATTTGACTCAAGTCAATTACTATAGTAATACCTTTTCTGCAAAAGCCTTTTTTGCGATACCGGTAAAACCAAATCCTTATGTTTTTGATAACGACTTTTTAGAATTTGATGAGACACTTTCCGCACTGTATACAACGACATCTCTTAATAAAACTAATCATTTAGATGCTTATGTTTTTTATCAAAAAGATGATAATGTCAACTACAATAATACGCAGGGTAATGAAAGACGAACCTCTTTAGGCCTTCGTTATTTTGGCAACTATAAGACCTTAAAATTCAATAATGAAGCGGTATATCAGTTTGGCAACATCGAGAATCAAAGTATCCGAGCTTGGACATTATCCATGAAATTAGAAAATAGCACAAAATTTGGGAATCAGTTATATAATATAGGAGTAAAATCTGAAATCATTAGCGGAGACAAAAACCAAAATGATAATGTGCTTAACACTTTTGATGCTTTATATCCAAGGGGTGCATATTTTGGTAGAGTGGCTCGATTTGGACCTTCAAACCTTATCGATGTGCATCCATATATAAACACTCAATTCAAAAAATTATTTATTGAATTTGATTATGATGTGTTTTGGAGACATTCCGTAAACGATGGGGTTTATAATGCAGCTTTATTGCTACAATATCCGAACACAAACAATGAAAGGTTCATAGGGCAGCAAGTAGGTACTATTATAGGCTATAAAATGAACAACCATATAAATCTTGAATTTGAAAGTAACATCATTTTCCCTGGTTCGTTTTTAAAACAATCCAATCAAAGTGACACGCTATATCACTTCATACTTACTACTGAAATTAAATTTTAAAGCATACGCTGCTGCATCCTTGCAACTGTGATATGGTTTATTCTTTAGAAAACAACATAATTAAATAAGAACAAATAAAAATTAAATATCAATAAATCAAAATCAGAAATCATGACAAAAACAAAAAACATTTTAAGCGTTATTTATGGCCTTTTCCTATTAATCTTTGGGCTAAATGGATTTTTAAACTTTTTCCCTTTACCTGAAATGACAGAGGAAGCGGGAACATTTGCAGGTTCACTTGCTCAAACAGGATATATTTTTCCGATTGTTGGTGCATCACAAGTAATTGTTGGCATTCTATTGACTATCAATAAATTTAGGCCTCTTGCCTTAATAGTAATTTTCCCTATCATGTTGAATGCATTTTTACTCCATCTATTTTTAGATCCTGCCGGTATAGCTGGATCGTTAGTGGCAATTATTTTGAATGTATTTTTATTTATAGCCAATAGAGAAATTTATAAAAATCTCTTCCAGATGAATCCGAAATTGATCTAATAGAAATTAAAAGACATACTAAAGAAGAACTAAGTTATTACTAGACTTTGAAAATAATAACGTCTTTTTCTAATTAACTACGTCCATCAGATATATAAATATAAAACATATTAAAATGAAAAATTCAAAAATAGTTACAGTACAAATTCTTAATGCTTTCGCTGAAAACGGCAAAGGTGGTAATCCTGCAGGTGTGGTTTTAAATGCAGATAAATTATCTGATAAAAATAAGCTTGAGATTGCTAAAAAAGTGGGGTTATCAGAAACTGCTTTTGTTTCAAAATCCAAAACTGAAGATTTTAAATTAGATTTCTTCACACCAAACAAACAAATAGCACATTGTGGGCACGCTACAGTGGCGACATTTTCATATTTAAAACAAATAGGTGCTTTAAAGAACAATAGTTCCTCAAAAGAAACCATAGATGGGAAACGAAAAATAGAAATGATTGAAGACCTTGCATTTATGGAACAGTTGGCTCCAAAGTATGTTGACATTAGCAATAAAGAAAGTGTCATCCTAAAATCTCTGGGATTAAAAAAGAATGACCTTATACCCAACGCACCCATTCAATTGGTAAATACTGGAAACTCATTTATATTGGTTCCTGTTAAAAACAAAGAGATTTTAAAAAACATGGTTCCTGATTTTAACTTAATAAGCGAAATTAGCGAAGAGTTTGATTTAATTGGTTATTATGTATTTTCTACCAATACAGACAATACGGAATATGATGCTACTTCAAGAATGTTTGGACCGCGTTATGGAATATTAGAAGAGGCAGGAACAGGAATGGCAGCCGGACCACTTGGATGTTATTTATTTGATACTTTAAAAATTAATAAAAGTTCTTTTCATATTCAACAAGGTAAGTATATGAAAGAGCCTTCACCAAGTTTAATTATCGTTAACTTACGAATTGAGAAAGGTGAAATTAAAGATTTGATGGCTGGTGGAAAAGGACTACTAAATAAAAAAATGGAAATAGAAATAAATAACTAAAAGCCAACACATAACATCTTATAAAAATAATAGCGATTTAGGCAGCAGCCTTAGTCGCTATTTAATATTTAGAATGTAGATAGTTAAACAAAAAAGTAGAACTTTTTATACACCACTACTCTCGTATTTACTCATATCTTAAGACAAGTTGCCGCTTCAATAAAATCACCATGGTCATTATATAAACAATAACTATTGCAAAAGGAATTGCCACAAACCGGTCTTCAGGAAAAATATACCAGAGGCTTAATACGACAACCGTTCTTAAAATAGCATGAAAAGCCCCAACCCAGTGTTTTATGACCCAAGTAAAAGGCATCCACATGGTTCCTGTAAGAATACCTACTGTTAATGGCAAAGAGGTATAATCCTTCATAAAAAACGGAATGGCTACAGCATAGATTAAAACAGCTTGTATAACCGTGAACAGAAACAATTGATCAAATTCATTTTTAGGTTTGGTTTTATCCAAGAAATTCTCACCGGTGAATTTCGAAATAAATAATGCCAAATACACAATACTACCTGTAGCAATAAATAAAACCCATACAGTAGTTCGGTCGGGAAAAATCAATCCTGAAATACCAACCAACAACCAAGCTATTAGACCTGAAAGTGGTGTTGCTAAAAATTTACGGTTTGCAAATTCTAAGCGTTGCTGTTCTAGTGATTCCATTCGTTTAGTTATTCTCAATAATTTCTGTATCAGGTTTTCATCAAGTACTATCTATATTTTTCTCAATTGCAATTCTTAGAAAAAGAAAAGATAAAAGTCCTGTCACAATTGCAAACCACTTTTCAAAAGAGTTCGTAGCCATTACGTTTCCAATGGTGTTTAAAAAAAACAAGACAAATACGACCCACATTGCAATTCTTGCGACACCTATTAGTTTTGGCAGGTTTAACCACTCTGATTTTATTAATAAAAGAAAAAAGAATATGCTCGAAGTTAATAATGAGACTATTTCAAAATTTAATAATTGTGATACTGACTTCATTTTACCTCCCCATAAAAAATCCGTTGGTATAGCATCAAAAAATAGTATTCCAATTAAAATAGACACATGAAATAGAATAAGCACTCCAAGTAGAAATAAGCTGATCAGGACCGAAGTATTAAAACTTATTATTCTTTTCATTTTATTTCCATATGCAATACTGGATAGGGTTTTGCTGATGAATCCAATTCTGAACGTCCTATTATTTTAAATCCAAAATGTTGGTAAAACCCCACCGCTTGTTCGTTCTCTTCATTCACATCAACCTTGGTAACATTTAACTTGCCTATTGCGTATTCTAATAAATTTTTACCTATTCCTTTCGCTCTGTAATTAGGATGAAGGAAAAGCATTTCTAAATTTTGATCAGCCACACCTATAAATCCAATTATTTTATTTTTATCATCTCTAACACCTCTTAATTTAACAGCATCTAAGTAGGTATTAAGAATTAACGGTTTAAAGTATGCTATATCTTCTTCCTTTAAAAAATGATGTGTAACCCTAACGGAAGCTTCCCAAACATTAAGAACCTCTTGATATTCCTTTTTTGCTATTCTATCCATTTTATGTTTCATTTTTTCAAATGTATTATAGTAGGTTACTCTATTTTTGTTCCAAAAGAATAAAGATTTGTCTGAAAAGGAAGTGCTTGTTATTCCAATAGTTGGTTACTTAAAACATGTAGTAACTCTTCAGACCATAAAATGGAATAATGTCCATAATTTTCTAGTTCAATCAATTCACTTTGCAGAAAAGATTCATTTACCGCTCTTGCACCTTCAATTGGCAATACCTTATCTGATGTCGAATGAATGATTATAGCCTTTTCTACATTAAAAATTTCACGACAATAGGAAACCATATTTAAATCATCGATATTTTCATTAACATCCTCTTGAATTTTTTGGATCAATTTGTGAGTTACATTTTTACTTAAATTAAAAGTTGAAGAAAGTTCATTTATCCGACTTTTAAAATTATTTGGTGTGGTCACCATTACCCAGAGTTTTATGCTTAATTCAGGAAGTGTTTTTAATACTTTACCAACATTAACACTACCAAAGGAATGACTGACGACTAACTCTGGTCGTTCTTTTTTAAATTGTGAAACTAAAATTTTTGAAAATTCAAACATATTCGTTTTACCAATAGAGCTTTGTCCATGTGAAGGAGCGTCTATTGAAATGACTCTAAAATTGGCTTCTAACAAAATAGGAATTATAGACGCGAAATTACCTGTTTGCCCTTCCCAACCATGAACGAGATATGCAGTTTTGTTATTGTCTTTCCCCCATTCATAGCTCATTAATGAAAATCCATTATAGTCTAAAATTTCCTTACAAGCAGAATTCAGCATTTTTTCTTCGTGCTCAATTAAATCTCGTACTCTTGGGTGAGACATATGGTTATAAATTTTCTTAACAACTAAATTGGGAAGTATATATTGGAGATGCTTTATCATTTTTTTGTGAAATTATTTACTGGATTTTATGTTTTCTATTCAATGGAAAAAAGAGTTTCAAATTATTCTTTATAAAAAAGAGAAATCCAAATTGATCTCGAAACTCTAAAATTAACCGTACTGGTAAATATGGCTATGAGAGTAATTATAATAAAAACGCTTATCGGAGACATATCAGCAAAAGTCCAAAATACAATAAGGCATATTATCATTTGAGCTACAGAAAGGGCATAACTAACAAACATAGCGCCAAAAAAGAATCCGGTTTCTTTTTCAAATTTATAGTCGCACTTCGTGCACCTTTCATTCATTTTCGGTATTTGAAATAATAGTATACTTGCTTTATCCTTAAAAATATCACCTTCTCCGCATTTGGGACATTTACACTTCATCGTGTTAACTATTGTCATTATAATTTTATCGTTTTCGATTGTTGTAAAGTTTAGTGCTTGATGTTACAGAGACCGGTTTTTACTCATCATATCTTAAAATGTAATTTCATCCCCTCATGAGAGTCTTTAAAACCAAGCTTTTTATAAAAATGTAAAGCGTCTGGTCTTTTCTTGTCAGTTGTTAATTGTAACACATGAGTCTTTCTCTGTTTAGCCCTTTCAATAGCCCACTCAAATAGTTGGGTTCCTAAACCTGTTCCTCTATAATCTTTTCTAATTCTTACCGCTTCAATTTGAGCTCTTATACCTCCTTGATAGGTTAAGTACTGAATAAATGATAGTTGTAAAGTGCCAATTATCTCTCCTTTTTCACTCTCCACTACTATAAGCTCTTGGTTAGTATCGGCGTCTATATTTTCAAAGGCATTGTAATACGAATTCGGCAAAGGAATTTGAAAATCTTCTCTGGTTTTACCTAATTTGTCATCGGCAATCATTGCTACAATTGCTTCAACATCCTTTTTTTTTGCATTTCTAAATTTCATGATTCATTTTTTAAAGTTTTCAGCACTTACCAGTACTCAACAATTTTGGATATTCTACCATCTCTAAACTCAAAGAGCGACATTTGTTCTTTGCCCTCCTTAATTTGATGGTCTTCATTCTTTATAAAACTCTTATTTACAGTTGCCGCTTTCAATCCAATAATTCTATTACTAATTTTGATGTCAATGACCCTACTATTGTAGCTCCCTTTCTCTAAATTTCTCTTATAACCATTGTAAAGATCTTGCCGTGTATAAACTCCGCCGTATTTTGGATGTACATATGTAAATTCGTCTGTAAACAGATTGAATATAGCATCTATATCTTCTAGTGTTGAGCCTGCTTGAAAAACCTTAAGATTCAGTTCATAATACTTTTCCAGTACAGTATTTAAAGAATCTTTGGGAGTCATCTTTAGTTTTTGGGCATCAATGTTTCCTATTATGAACAGCATAAAGAAAACCGAGATTAGATTTGTTACTGCCTTTTTCATCATTGTTATTGGTTTCTGACTATTTTTTACAGAGTCTTGCACTTTTGAACCTACTTTAGTTTTTCTGAAAAATCTTCAATCTCTTTTGCGGATAGCATGCTTCTATAGATTGGTTTTCCATAAATAATTATTTGTGAAATGTCATTGTACGCTGTAATATCTTTGAGCGGATTTTTGTTTAAGAGTAACAGGTTCGCTTTTTTTCCTTGTTTAATTGAACCATATTTCTTGTCTAGTTTAAATGCCTTCGCATTTTCTATGGTTGCCATTGCCAAGATTTTACTCAACGGAATTCCTGCTTTTTCCATTTCTAACATTTCTAAATAACCATTATAACCAGGTGGATTTCCATAGGTTGGAGAAGATGGTGTATCTGTTCCAAACAAAATTTTACCTTCATGGTCATTTAAATATTTTAAATTTATTTTTCCTTGATTAGAAAGGCGGTTAAAATTCTTTGTAATAATATGCTTTGGAGCATCACCAAACACATTGTTATACATTATATCTACATTGATTTTATAATATTCAATTAACTGTTTTGGTAGCACATTTTCTAATTCTGGATTATCTAAGTACTCAGAATTTGTAAGTGCATTCAGTCCATTTATAACTTGTAATGTTGGCATGTAACCAACTTTGTTTTCAATTTCCGTATCTAATACTTTTTTTATTTCATGAGGAATTGAATTGGTACTGTCTAATCTATAATTGCCCCAATTCCAAAGACCGTGAGCTACAATATCAACCTGCGTATTTCCTAGAAAATCATGTGCTTCCAGAGAGTTTCCGTGCACAACTAAAACCAAATTATTTTTATGAGCTTCTTTTTTCAACTCCGTAATTAGTTCCTTAGAAGGAACGGGGAAAGGAGGTTCCGTTGAATCAAAACCAGGTTCGTAATAGGTTTTTATAGCAATAGCTCCAGATTTAGCAATCCTATCAGCAACAGCTTTTAGTGTATGATTCTCTTTTTTAAATTTTTTAGGTATTGGATAATTTTCATTTTCTTGATAAATGAAGTTAGGAATTTCATCATTCCAATTAGACATTCCATAACCATTTCCAATAACAGCACCTCCACCAACAAAATACAAACCGGGTTTAATTTCTGCATCGTCAAATTCTGATAATCTTGTAGGCTTTGTCGTTCCTAAATCGATTAACGTGGTATAACCAAAATACAAATAGCTTTTAGGAAGTTGTTTTTTAAATTTTTTTACAATCTCTGGATTTTCTAATTCCTCTTTATCAGATAGGGCATCAGTACCTGTAACATGAACGTGACTATCTATAAGTCCAGGAATGATGTATTTTCCTTTTGCATCTACTGTTTTAAAAGAACCTTTTAAATTAGGTTTATCTAATCCAACATATACAATTTCATCTCCACTTATAATAACACACCCTTCAGAAGGTAAAGTTTGATTTTCTGGAGATATAATCCTTGCATTTTCTAAAACCAACCCGTTATTCAATAAAATCTCTTGATTACTTGTTTTACAGGAAATTAGGGTTATAATTGAAAGCACTAAAAATAGTCTTTTGCTCATCCGTTCTTATTTAAATTAATTTTAGAGAACCAATTTTATATTCGTTTTAGTTGCTGTTACTATTCCTCAATAGTTTCTCTTTTATGTATCTGAATTCTACCCAATAAATATCTCCTTTGTCATCGCCACCCCTATGAAAAAATAAATACGTTCCATCGGGTGAAACACTTGCAGTCATCTCACACATTTCAGTATTTATTTCAGGCCCCAAATTATAAGCTTCCGTCCAGGTACCGTTTTTTTGGAAGCTGATGTACAAATCACAGTCTCCATATCCAGAAGACCTTTTACCATCAAATATTATATAGCTTTCGTCTGGTGCAATGTAAGGATGCGCTATCATGGTTCCGGTATTAATTTCCTTCCCCATTTTTTCAAAACTAGCGTATTGACCTTCTTCGTTTAAAGAGTAATAAATACTTAACTCATCCTCGGGTTTGGCTCCTTCCGCTTCTGAGGTAAAATATAGATTGCCATTTTCTGCAGCGCTTACATACATTATAAATCTATTGTCTACAAATGGTTCTTCTAAAGCAATTGGTTGGCCCCAACCGTTTTGATCTTTTTTAATTTGCCATTCGTGTATTCCACTTGATGCTATTGAATCGTTCAGTGGTGTATTAGTCCCAAAATATAGTATGTCCCCTTGGGGATTTATATGAGGTTCAAAATCCCATGTCTCCTCTGATGAAAAAAATGTTAATTCAGGCTTTGACCATTGTCCGTCAATTAGTTTCGCAACAAAAATATTATTCCTCTCTTCTGGATTACGACGAGTAAAATACATTTCGTCCATTTCTGGGCTAAATGTGATTGCAAACTCATAACTATCAGTCGAAATAATTCCTTCCCCAAAAACTAAGGGAGTATCTGTTGGAATATTATCGCTGAGCAAATTAAGATTGGACTTTTTAGTGTCCTTACAAGATGAAATAAGGACAAGGAGTGTAGTTAAGAAGGGTAATAATTTTATTTGTTTCATAGTCTTGTTTTTTACTACAGCACGTTGTTAGCCAACGCTATTTGAGTTTTATGTCATTAATGACCCATTCCATCATATTGTCAATTCCTTTAGAGTAACTTTTCCAGTCATACGAAATCAAAACATCAGGTTGAACTCCCTGAGTGACTTTATCTTGAAATCTAAATAGTCTTTTTGAATACGTAACAATCATTCCAGAATTTGGAAGTGTAAACTGTCCCATATCTTGATAACCTGTTGGATTTGAACCGGTAGGCTCTCCAATAATCTTTGCATTGAGGATTTGTCTAAATTGTAAGGCATTACTTGTTCCAGCAGAAAAAGTTACTTTATCTGTTAACACATAAACTCCAGATTTCCAATCAATACCATCAGCCAAATTGAGATAATACGCCAAAAAAGTTCCAACAAAAAAATCGCCACCTCCATTATTTCTCATGTCAATGACTAACTGTTTTATTTGATTTTCGTTGACATAATTTAGAAGAGATTCTCCAAACGTTTCCATGTCTTCAAATGAAGGATAACTCTCAAATTTGATGTAAATACCTTTGGTGTCTCTTATTGGGCTGAACCATAGGTAATCGTATTTAGAATCAATTGGTTTTTGAATTTCAGGAAGTACTATTTTAAATGTTTCGAAGTCTGTATTACCATAATACTCTTTATTGTTGATGGCGTTTAGTAATACGTTTGATTCTTTATTACTGTCATCTAAAAAAGAAAATTCTGCTTTAAATTCATTCTTTGTCAAGTGTAAACCAAATAACAATTCAGATATCATCAAATATTCGCCGGTTCTAATAATTTCAGATTGATTGTTTTCCACGTACTGAGCAATTTCACTGACCTCTTTTGCTATTATATGTATTGCTTTTCCATCAATTTTTGTCACTATTTTACCCAAAAGGTTTTTATGATTGTTGGTTGTTTTGACAACTCTCCATTGTCCGTTTACTTTATAAATTTCAATTGGAAATAAGTGAGTCTCGACACCTCTTAATGAAAAAGCCGTATGACCATCTCCAATTTTTCGAGTTAATCGCATTAAGTCAATAATAACGTCTACATTACTTTTATTGTTTAAAGCCGATTTAATTTCCTGTATCTCCTTCTCAAAGTCCACTTTTGTAATAGTATTGTACAAGTCAATATGATGTTGTTCAAGATTGGTCTTATAAACATCAATGTCTTTAGTCCAGCTTTCTATATCTAATAACTGCGAAAATGCATTAGCACTAATTAATAAGCTTAGTGTTATAATTAAAAATGTTCTCATATTTCTATTTTTTATTGTAGTTTCTTTTCGTCGTTACTAACAGTAGTATAAAAGCAATTCCGAATCCAAAAACACCAATATTAACTCCTAATACTGTTTTTTCACTTCCATCTAAATATTTCATAGAACCGCCATAAAAATCTTGTAGTATATAAGCAAGCAAAAATCCTCCTGTGATGAATAAACTTAAAATGGTACTGATTTTGGTCTCCTTTTGTACCCAAACCAACCATAAGCAAAGTATACCTATACCTGAATTGGTAATGAGTTGCCATACTTCATGGATACGAACATGAGGCGTCCAATCTGAATTAAACACATGACTATCGTTGATTTCCAAAAATGGAACTACGATGGCGTAAAGAATGACACTAAATGTGATTATTATTTTTTTCATTTCTAACAGAATTAATGATTATTGATCTTTAAGTTGTATTACTTTTTTTTATTAATAATTACAAAAAGATTCTCCTCTTAATAGATTCTAAAATTTAATGCTCTTAAACCAAACATTTCGAGTTCGACCATTAGACATTCTTAAACCTAAAACTTCACCACTTTTAGATTTGCTAATTTCTACAATACCTACAGGCTCATCAGTTGAAAAAACAGTGTTGTATAATTGATTTAGTTTCATCTTACCATGCCTAGCATGTTCGATATAAATATCTTTCCCTTCATTAAATATAGAATATGTTGTTTTTAATTCTGGACTGTAATAATGACCAACAAATACATTCAAGTCATTTGTATTCTTGTCTACGTTACTTTGAAGAAAGCTAAAAACTCCAGGTAAATTGTCTCCAATCTCTACCGTCATTTGATGGGTCTTATTATCAAATGTAACTATCGGTTTTATAGAGGGATGCATCATGATAAACGTATGCTCATTGGTTGGCATTAAAGCCCATTCGTTTTTTTCAGAACTTGAATATCGTAGCGTATCATTTTTTACATAAATTTTACGTCCAGATTTTTCAGAATCACTCCAGTAAACACCTTCAAATTGCTTTAATTTCTTATTATGCAACGTAACAAAATCAGGCATTTGAGATTTTTGCACTGATTCATTTCTTGACGTGTCTCTACTATTACTTAAAAAGATATCTGAAATTTTATTTGTCTTAGACCCAATACTACTTCTTGAATAATTTGATAGAATTACAATGTTTAGTTCCTCTTCTGGGAAGACTCTGGTTATAGCTCTAAAACCACCTACAGATCCTCCATGCTGAATCACTTTTCTACCTTCATAACTTTCAATGCGAACACCAAAACCATAGTCGGTATCAAAACCATTGTTCAGTGGAGTGGTTAATAGCAACTTTTTAAATGCTGATTCCCATTCTTTTTTTGGTGCGCTAAAGTTTTGTAGCCAAATATTTAGGTCTTTTGTTGTAGAATGCATATTTCCTGAACCAAAATATCCCCAATATTCTATAGCTCGTTTGAATTCCTCTTGCAAATAATATGACGTTGCATTATTGGCTATTACGCTATCATGCTGAGATTTTACAAAAGTATTTTTCATCCCTAAGGGCTCAAATATGTTTTGCTTCATCCATTTCTCAAAGCTTATTTCACTAACATTTTCGATGATTTTAGCTAAAAAAATATATCCAGTGTTGCTATATGAGAATTCTTCACCAGGACTAAAATTAAGTTCCTTTTGATTTTCAAAAATCCTATATACTTCTTCATTAGTTTCTAAATCTGCCGGTCTCCATCCTGCTAGGCCTAGCAAACCATGAAGATCCCTTAAACCACTTGTATGATGTAAAAGTTGACGAATGGTTATTGTTTTACCAAAATCTGGAAGATTAGGAATATACTTTCTTACATCATCATCAAAAGAGAGTTTGCTTTGCTCTTCTAACAACACAATACCCATAGCTGTGAATTGCTTTGATACAGAACCAATATTAAAAAGCGTGGTTTCTGTATTTGGAATGTTGTACTCTAAACTAGCTAAACCATAAGCTTTTGAAAAAATTGTTTTTCCGTTTTTTGAAATTAAAACCGAACCTCCTGGATGGTCTGGCGTATTCCAAGGTGTAAAAAGACTGTCAATTTTTTCAATATTTTCTTCACTAATCTGACCAAAACAAGTCATAACAGAAAAGAATAGAATAAAGACAGTTAAGTAATGTGAAATAAGTTTCATATTTAATTATTTAAATGATCTTGTTTATTCACTTTTTTATATTTCATCGTGATTCATTCCAATCTAGTACTAGCTTCGGCATCTTTACACCTTCATTGAGATTATAATTTTGAATTCTAGTCACTTCGCTTTTAAACCAATCTGAAAATTCACTTTTATCATTTTGAAATTTTTCCGTAAAATCTTGATTATTAGCTTCTGTATAAACCATAACTTCAAAGTCGTTTTCATTTTCTTTGAGGTACCAGCTCTCTTTGGTAACACCTATTCTTTTATGCATTTTTGTAAACTCGCTATTTTTTATTGTATTCACCTCTTCTGCAAATTTTAGCCATTCTTGTACCATATCTTTTGAAAGAGGAAAACTGTATACGTATTTAAACTTCATAATTAATTTTTAAGCGATTCTAGTTTTTCTTTAGAGTTCTTGCACCAATTACAATTCTCAATTGGCTTCAATTCTAAAGCTTTAGTAAAAGCTTTAATCGCATTTTCTTTCTGATTATAATTAAGACAACCATCACCCAGAGAATCATAAAGGTTGCCATCATCTGGAAATAATTTCACATTTAGTTTTAAAAGCTCTAATCCCCATGCCGGATTTTTTTCTTTTTCAATACGCTTGAAACCAATCCGGTTAAAAACTGCCTTATCCGTAAATTTTGAATTTAAATGTTCTTCTAAAAAAGGGATGAGCTTACTCGGGTTATCTGTTGTGTTACTATTGATAAAATCATAAACCAACTCGTACGATAATTTGGTCACCGGTTTTGGTGTATAATTGGAATCAGAAATTAGTTTACTTATTTCCCAAGCGACATCTTCAGAATCATTATTTAAGATCGTATTTGATAAGACTATCACAACAATATCATCATCTACAAAACGCACAAAATTTCCAAAGAAAATACCATTACTACCATTGTGCCAGACTACTTTTTTACCTGATTTCGTTTTAAAGGTTGCCCAACCATAGGCGTAATGAGTGTTACCGCCTTGGTTCTCTGCTACAAATGGAGTTTCCAACATTTCTTTAGACTTTTCACTTAAAACTTTATTCGTTTCTAACGCAACATGCCATTTATAGAGATCTAACGTTGTTGAATAAATATCGCCCTTGCCGATGCTATACCAGTGCTTATTGTTGTCCGGTAAATGCTCTTGCGTAATTCCCCAATCTTTCCAAACACCATCAGTATAATTAAAGTAATAGCCATGAGAAATCATTTCACTACCAAAAGAAATACTTTTATAACCCGTATGATTCATCCCTAAAGGCCTCCAAAAGTTATCTCTTAAAAATGTGGAATAACTTTGTCCGGATACAGCTTCTATAATATCCGCTAATAAAATATAGTTTGCATTTGCATATTGGTGTTTTGTTCCTGGTACCGATTGTAATTCTGCTTCAAAAAATTCTTCAAGGAACTGTTTTTTAGTGGCTTCGTCATATCTAAATCCTCCTGTTGCTGGTGAAATACCAGTAGTGTGAGTCAATAATTGATGAATAGTAATGTTTTTCTTATCAGAAGGTGCTTGACTATAAAATTTACTTAAGCGGTATGATGTACTTAATTTCCCTTGTTCTACCAATTTTAAAATAGCTACTGCAGTGAACTGTTTTGTGATGGAGCCAATATTAAAAACGGATGAAGATGTATTAAGAATTTTATGCTTTCTATCAGACCAACCATAGCCTTTTGACACTATTATGTCTCCTTGCTTGGCCACTAATAAAGATGCAGCAAACCCATTCTCAGAACTGGCGTTTAAATAGGTGTCAATTTTTGTTTTTAGATTATTATTGTTTATCTCTTGTCCAACTAATAAATCTATTCCAAATAGAATTTGAACAAAAAAGAAGGCGAGTAAAAATCTTTTTTGAATTAATACTCTCTGTTGTTTTCTATATATCATGATACTTTTTTAAGTTTATATTAATTGTTTTTGTACAGCTTTTCAGTTGCCTTTTTAAGGTCAGCGTTTGGTAAAAACTGATCTGCTATAGTTAAAATCGCATGTATGTTATCACGTAATCTATTTTGCTTTAATTCTTCTGGACTTATGACCGTTTGTAACAAGTGAAGTGCCATATCGGAAAGAAGCAAACGCTGTTTCTCTAGCCATTCTTCATCATGTTTATTTGCAGGATGGTTTAAGTAACTAGTTTCAACTTTACTATGTAATTCCCAACTAGTGTCCATTATTTTTTGTCTCTCTGCTTTTGTCATTAATCTATATTTATTATATAAATAATTACTCTTTTTTATAATTCCATGTATTGCCACCTTGCTCAAAGGTTAATTCCTTCCCATCAGTTGAAAAAGTAAAAGATATAGCCTCACCATACATTTGTTCCATAACAAACCTATTCTCGCCTTTATATATAAGAGGTTCTTCAAATTCATTTTTTATTACATGAACTAAAATATTCTCATTTTGAATAAAAACTGCTTTGTCTGTAGCGTCATTTAGAGAATTATAAACTCCAACAAACTTTTCAACTTCACTTGTTGATATTTCTACAGGTGCATCATCAAAATATAGTTTAAGAATTTCTGTATACACATCGTTAATGTCAATTTTAGACCCATTAGAGCTCAATGTAAATGCAAGTTTTTCTTTAGGGAAATAAATGGAAGTAGACCTAAATTCATCTATTCTTCCTCGATGACCAAAACCTTGTCTATCATTTATTTTATATCTAAAAAGTCCCATGCCAAATCCATCTTCTATGGCTTTCATTAATGTTAGATGTTCTGCCGTTATTATCTTTTCCTTAAGTAAGCCTTCAAAAAAACTATTTAAATCTTTTGGTGTTGAAACTATTGAGCCGGTTCCTTTCGCTGTAGATAAATCAGTCTCAGGAAATTCAGTCCATTTTTCATTATAGCTGTATGAATATGATTCATTATCGTTAATATTTATTTCTTTTCCTGAGTAGGTATTGTTTAAGTTGAGTGGCTTACAAATTTGTTCTTGTAAAAGGTTTTCATAAGAAGTATTATATGTTTTCTCAAGAATTAGTGCTAATAAAAAATAATTAGAATTACTATATTCTCCTTTACTATTTGGCTCAAAGTCACTTTCATACTTAGAAATTTTAGATAACATTTCTGTAGATGATATATATTTAGTGCGATTGTCAAAAAACCATTTATCTTTTGTAAAACTGTGAATGCCGCTTCTGTGTTGTAATAACTGAACAATGGTAATCTTGTTTGCATTTTTCACATTCGGAAAATAGCTTTCTATCGTTTTGTCTAGATCTAGCTTATTTTCTTCAATAGCCTTAAAAATTAACGTTGCTGTAAATGATTTAGTAACAGAACCTATACGATATTTAGTATCTGCGCTAGCTTTCTTTTTTGATTTTATATCACTAAACCCTACAGTCTTTTCATATACTGATTTACCATTTTGAGATAGTACAATGCCTCCCATAAATTCATCATTTTCATCATAAGCCATTAATAAGCTGTCTATTTTAGATTTATAGGTGTTAGGCTTTTGTTTTGCTGATTGGGCATATTTTTTGTTTTCTGTACATGAAAATAGTAGCGCGATGAATGCTACTATTAATAAGCTTTGATTTTTCATTTTGATTGATTTTGATTGACTTTATTTAATATGTTTTTGTGATTTGTAATTATGAACAACTCCTAAAACAAAGATGAATTGAAAAACTTGCTTCGTTTAATTCGAAAAGAAATAATATTTGTTCGAAATGGATTTTAAACTAACACTATATTTTAAGACCATATCCTAAAGGGAATTAGATTCCAACTTATTAAAACTACTGTCCATTGGAAGGCAAATAATACTGCTAAAACATCTATTGTCAGTGCTCTTTTCCTCATAGCTCTTATAAGTCCAAATAACATTCCTACTGGAAATATTCCAGTGACTATAGCCAACGATACGTTTACAATAGTGAAGTCTCCTATGTTTAAAAAAGATTGATCTAACAGAAAGGGAATGGGTATGAGAAGTGAGATAATAGAAATAAAAGGAATAGATAAAACCTGATTACTATTAAATAGCTTTTTTTTAGCAACAAAATAAAGACCTCTGATTAGAATAATTACTATACCCAAAAGACCGAAAAATAGGCTAGACCATAACAATCCAAGATAAAGTATGCTTGTTTTTTCATAAGTAACAAGGCCATCACTAATTAGTTGAATTTTGTCCTTTTCATATAGTACATGGGAAGCTCTAACCCTATCCTGTTTCCTAAACAAATTTTTTCCAACTGGATAAAGAAAATAACTGTCATTTTGAATTGATTCAATAATCAGCTTATTATCGATTTTACTAAGCTTCAATGAGTTAAAAAGTAAATCTAAGTAGGCGAATTTCTCAAATCGAATAGGGCTTAACTTATAGAAGCCCTCATATTCTTTTATTTTCCTAGGTAAATTGTTATTTGTTTTCGTTTTTTCGTTTTTTCCTATTCCTAAATGTTCAATAAACACTTGGTTAAACGTTTCATATTTTGCAGTTTCACTATCGGTATTAAAACTGATGAAAAATGCTTTCTTCTCTTCAAGAAATAAATAGAATGTTGATCTAAAGCCAATGGTATTGCCACGGTGAAAATATCCCGTGACTCCATATCTATCTCTATAGCTGAGTCCAAATTGATATCCTGTATTTAGACTTTTAAAATTTGATTCTGTTGATACAGGCTTCCCCATTTGATTTAGCAGTTCCTTTTTTATAAAAGGCTTTCCTTTTATCTTTCCATCACTCATTAAAAACTTTGCAAGCAAAGCCATATCATTTGCTGTGGTAGTAAACTGTCCTGCAGGCCTCAAATACATTGGAAGGTTTTCTTGAGCTGTCCCTTGATCAAAATGCCCCATAGCTAAGTTTTGATCTGCGTTTTTTCCTGTTTGAGTTACAAAATGAAAAGTACTGTTCTCCATACCTAATGAATTCAAAAGATTCGTATCTAAATAACTTTCATACGATTCATGAGTAACTTTTTCAATAATTAAACCTAACATAGAGTAACCCATATTAGAATATGAAAAACGCGAACCAGGTTCAGTTCGGATTTTCAACACAGAAGGATCTTTGAGAAAAATTGATTCAAGAGGCGCATCTGAAGTAGGTTTTGCACTAAATATTTGCCAAAATCTAGCATCTTCAAGGCCAGAAGTATGATTTAATAAATCTCTTATCGTAACAGGGTTTGTTTTTTCCCAAGGATTATCGAAAATAATATTGGGTAAAATTTTAATAATAGGTGTATCAACATCTAACTTGTCTTGACTGGCTAACCGAAGAATACCTGTAGCAATTAGTACTTTTGCTACAGAACCAACTTGTACACTATTTTTACTATTTAATAATTCCTTTGATTCGGTATTTTTTATTCCTAAAGCTCCAGTTGTAATTTTACCATCAGAAACCATAGACCAAACAGCTCCTGTAAGCTTCTCACTTTGGAGTGCCTCTTGTAACTCTTTATTCAGCATTTTGTTTTGCTGCGCAGACAAATGTAGAGGTAAGAATAATACAAAAAATATATAGAAATATTTATTCATTTAATCGATTTGATGCTAGTTATATTTTAAAATTTTTAATCATCGATTTGTTACAATAGGTTGCCTTTTCGAAATCCCTGATATTTATAGAAATAATCGGAACATTCGGAAACATTTTCTTAAGCTCTGTTACTACTGCTTTGGAAAGTTTTGCTTTTTGGGAAGTCGTCCTTCCTTCCATTATATTGGCAAAAATGTGAATGAAATCATCCTTGGAATTTCCAATATTGTAATGCTTAAAAGGATTGATTCTAACCTTTATATCTCCCTTATCAAAAAGCTGAGTTGATTCTGCAGTATTATATACGTTTTGCATTATTTCCTCTGAGGATTTTAATTTTATGATCTGTTCTGAGCAATCAATTATAAAGTGTGGCATAATTTAAATGTGTTTACAAAACAAATTAATGGTTCCTGAGTTTATTAATTTCCTTTTTAAAACCTTCCGTTTGTCCTGTTTTTAATTTTTCTGAAAGTTGAATAGCCAATGTATAGGTGTCAATAGCTTTATCATTCTGTTTTGTTTTTTCGTATAACTTGGCCAAATTAGTCATGAGTCCAATATATTTTGGGTAGGTTTCTACCGCTCTCTCAAATACGACGATAGCTCCTAAATGATTTTCTTTCTCTAACAGTTTCAATGCAATGTCTACATAATTACTTACGGGTCTTCTTGCCTGCTGACCATATTTAGTAGTCAACTCACGCTCTCCTTTTAAAAAGGCATCGTCGCTATAATGGCTAAGTAATTCTTCGGGAGCTATTAAGTCCGAAAACACATACTTTAAACCATAATAATTAAGCAATAATCTAGAGGTGTCATGGTCTTCATCTCCAACTTCTTCATGTTTCCATCGTAGTTTTTTAGGAGGGTTATCTTCAATAACTTGAACGTATCGTTTGAGTTCCTGTCGCATTCCCCAACCATCTCCTCCTCCAATTCCAAAATATATGGTTTTATCCAAGTTGGAATTTGATTTAAAAAATTGTTTAGCTTCTGCTGTCATTTCTTCCTTGTTCCACCAAAGCGCTGGAGCCTGAATAATGAATGCGTCAAAAATATCTGGCTTTTCCATAAGCGCATATGTACTAAACAACCCTCCAAACGAATGGCCTTCTAAAAGACGATATGGGTGCGTTCTAAAGTTTGATTCTACAAAAGGAATTAATTCTTCTTCTAAAAACTGAAGAAATTTAGAAGCACCACCACTTTGCGCTATTCCTGAGTCACCTACACCTCCATAAACACCTTGTCCTGCACTTGAGGGCGTTAAATCTCTTGATCTATCTAAGCTTTCTATACCAACAATAATCATTGGAGGAATAATGCCAGAATCGGTCAATAATTCTACGGTACCAATTTCATGTTTTATATTTCCTAAACCATCTAAAAGATAAAGTACTGGATAGTTGGCGTCATTGTTTTCATATCCATTAGGTAATGAAATAATAATAGGACGTTCTTCAAGTAATATTTTAGATTTTAAAATGTATTGCGTTCCTAAACCTAAAAGCTGATTGTCTTTAGACAGCTGTATCTTTTCAGATATTTGTGCATATACTTTGGTATTGGAAATAATGAATATTATAACTATTATTAATAATCTGGCTAGACGTAACATAGTGTTCGTTTTTGATTGATGAAATTTCCCTTAAATCAAAGCTTTAGGGTTCCAAACTCCAGTTGCAGCTGTTTCTTTAGCATAGTCTAAGAAATCTTTTGGTTTTCTGCCTAAAACATTCTCTATATCATTAGTGATTTCAGAATTACTAGGATTGCCTAAAACCTCAGAGAATAAATATTCAATCAACCAAACAAAATCAGCTGGTACGCCCTGTTGCTTCATTACGCTTACATAAGCGGGTAAAGCAATTGGAGTAAAAGCGATGTCTCGCCCTGTTATTACAGATATTTCCTCGATGACATCTTTAAAAGTGAATGATCTTGGTCCTGTGAGTTGATATGTCTTTCCATTGTGTTCCTCATTTAATAAGGCAGCAACAACGACGTCTGCAATATCGTCTGTATCTACATAAGGCACTTTGACATCTGCTTGGGGTAAAGCGACAAATCCTTCAAGAATTGGCTCTAAGAAAAAGCTCTCACTAAAGTTTTGGTTAAACCAGCTCGCACGAACAATAGTATAGTCTAAACCAGAATGGATGACTACCTGCTCACATAGCTCTGCTTCCTTTTCTCCTTTACCAGATAATAGTACTAACTTTTTTATGCCACATCTTATGGCTTGTTTTGTAAGTTCTTCTATGGCTTCTAATGCGCCTGGCACCGCTAAATCAGGTTGAAACGTAATATATATTTTTTCCATGCCTTGCATAGCCTCCGCCCATGTCTCTGGATTATCCCAATCAAATGATGGTGATGCAGACCTAGAACCAATTCTTACGTTATGTCCTAATGTTGTTAATTTCCTTGCTACTTTGCGACCAGTTTTGCCTGTTCCGCCAATGACTAAAATGTTACTTGTGTTTTTCATGATTTAATTATGTTATTGTTTTATGCTTTGTACTAAGCTTATTATTAGTAACAAAAATGAAGTAATCGAAGTGACCGTTCTTATTAAATGCAGACGATTCCATTTCGTTTCAAATCGATTTCGTAGCAATTTCAAGTCTTCTAGGCTAGCTTTGCTTAAATCTGTTTTATCTAAAAGTTCATTAAGTGGAACATTGCCAAAAATGGTAACTAATAGCACTCCAAAAAAGTAGAATGCCATGGCAATTATCAATAACCAAATCATTGAACTTGATGTATTTTTAAAAAGGTACAAATTGGGTATACCTAAGAAGAATGGACCAAAGAATACAATGATAAAAAGCGGATTTATAATGCTTCTATTCATCTGTTGAAATGCTCTTAAATAACCCAAGTCATCTAATTTGCCGATTCCTGGTGTTATTGCATTAGTCCAGGTAAAACACAATCCTGCTGATAAGCCTACCAATAATACAAGTACAATTGCTACTATATGCTGAAGTGTAAAATCCATGAGGCCATTACTTTAAAATTGTACGTTTTGTATATACACGTGCATACCAGTATAAACTTGCTACAAGTAGAAACTCAAAGGCAATAAACCAGAAGCCTACAGATGTAAAAAAGGTATAGTGACTTCCTCCATTTGGAATCACAAAGAAAGGGACGGTTATAAGTGCATCTAATGTGACTGCGGTTAGTAACATGGTTTGTCCCACTTTAATACCATGGGTTTTGTTATCCTTTTTATAATAGAAAGAACAGGCGAACCAAACCAATGGCATCACAACGATAAACAAAACAACATTGGCTTGATTATCTGGATCTTCTAAAAGTGGTATGGCATAGGAAATTGAATAAAATAGTATAGCTATTATCCAAATGGCTATACCTAATAAAATAGCGCGTTGCGTTTTCATGTCTATATAAGTTTTAGTTTAGTATTCATTAATCTAATCTTGTGCCGTTTTGTTATTTACCTTAATATCAATTATTTATGTAGTATTTAATCAAAATTATCTTTCTCATTAATTCGAAAATTCTACTATATGAGAAATTTTAATATATTTTTAAAATTATTAATTGATGAAAATTTGAATCAAAACAAAAAATAATAGTTAATTGAATGGCTATTTCAGACTTTAGCTTAACAGTCAAAAATATTTACTCCATATTTCTCAAATAATCGAAAAACGTTAATTGGTGCTATTCTGTAATACTGCTAACAAAATGGATCGTTTAGTTTTTAATCTTTATATAATTTAAAAGTTACATGACAAAACTATAATTAAGGCTTACCAATAATTTGTCTTAAAAGGAGCAAGATTTGTTTGAAAAGGATAATTATGGTTTTATAAATAATTAGTTAATCGATATCCAAGTTAAAAGTGCTCTGTATTCTTCTTGTGTTAGTTTTGCAGCCTTTCCTTTAGGCATTCTTTTTTTTATAAATACTTGTTTATAAATGTCCTTAGACATTTTATCCATATTGTTTAATGTAAATATTCGCTTTCTATTTTTTTTCTTGTGACAGCTATTACATTTGTTATTAAGTACTGTATAAGCCTCTCCTTTTGCATTTAAACCTTGTTCAGAAGAAGCAGATGGCTGGTAATATTGAGGGGATGAGTCACTATTATGACTTATGAAAAGCGAAATAGTTATGTAGAGAAATAGAGACTTTATTGTTATTATTGAAGTATTTACCATGACCTATAATTGATTTATAATTACAGGAGCAAAATTGTTTCTAAAAGAGGTGTTAGAATAGTTCTAAACGGAGTAAGATTTGTTCGAAAAGGATTTTACTTAATTTGACTTGGACGATAGCCAAACTTTTTTTCAAAGGCATTTGAGAAAGAACTCAAACTATCATAGCCTACATGCCAAGCTGCCTCTTGAACCGTAGCATCTTGGTTACGTATCATTTTATGCGCAAGGGTAAGTCGCTCGTTTTGAAGATATTTGAAGACGGGTACACCAAAAAACTCTTTGAATCCTTTTTTTAGTTTGAAAGTATTCAACCCAATTTGTTTAGAGATTTCGCTTAAAGATGGTGGATTATCTATATTATCCAAAAGAATATGTTTGGCCTGATTTAATTTTTCCCTTTCTGGAGCTTTTATTTTTGCCGTTTTCAAGCTGGCTAATTGACCAAAGAAATGAGAAAGCAATACCGTGATTTGACTTCTGAAGAACATCATTTTAGTTTTGCCAGTATAGTTGTTCGAAAAAATGGAATCTACAATACGCTCCATCTCAGGGGTCATCAGAAAACTTGGCCCTTCTACGTAATGGTCCTTGGGGTTGACCAATTCATTGAGCATTTCGCCAAACAAATCTCCCTCATGGTTAGGAAGATGGTCTATTATATTAGGGGATGTTGCTATTACCAAACATTTCAATGGTTTGGAAGCGGAAACGGAATGTATAAATTCTACTTTTTCGTCGGCATAAAATGAAAGTGCCAAGCCTTTGGTATGGTTGAATTCTTTTTGTTTATCGCCATATTTTACCGTTAAATTTACATTGCCAGAACCGTAAAAAGCAACCGCTATTAATGCTTCATCAAAGAAACAAGAATCTATAGTAGCATCCTTAGTCGTGGCTTCTTCAACCAAAATGGTAAAATCATTGATATTTATTATGTCTCTTGTCATTCCTGAATTAAAGCTACAATAATATAATTATTGATTGTTGTTAACTATGCCCAGTATTTAAATTGCGTGGTAGTATTTCTAATGATAAGTAACTTATCTAAAAAAGTTGGGATAGCCTTTGCTGTAAATCTATACCATTTTATCCTTTTTTGAAAAAACATTACTGGATCTGGTATTTGCACTGTGCCATTTCTATCCAACGAATGCGCCTACTATTGGAAAGCATTTGGAAGAAAAGCTGCTTTTTAGGTTTTATTTGATTTTGATTGATTGATGTTTTCATGATAGTTTTTTGATGATTTACGTACTGTTCAAACTTGCGATTAGCGATTAAAATGTCTGTACTGAGCCCATTGTGCTCTTTTGCTGTTGCTAAAAGTTGAAAAATACTGACCTGCTTTTGATTCTGTTGCTGTTGCTTTGAATGATGATTTCATGATTCTTTTTTTAAATTTTTTTGCTGATTTTTGTTTTTTGGTCATATAACCTATCAGTGTTCCAACCGAGCCCAATTCTGAAATATATTTTAGGACGTTGCAGATATAATGGTAAATTCTCCATGATATTATTATTTTAGAATATGATTATCTATTGAAGTTCCTGTACTGAGCCCATTGCGCTCTTTTACTGTTTCTAAAGGTTGAAAAATACTGACCTGTTCTTGATTCCGTTGCAGTTGCTGTGCTTGATGCTTTCATGATTCTATTTTTTAGATTGTTGTTTTTTAATGATGGTACAAATATGCTTTGATTTATGGCGGAGAAGAAAAAGTAATTACCCAATTGTACTTTTTATAGTTTGAATTGTAATTATTCCTTATTCCATAAGCGTATTAGCGATTAAAATGTCTGTACTGCGCCCATTGCGCTCTTTTACTATTTCTAAATGTTGAAAAATACTGACCTGTTTTTGATTCAGTTGCCGTTGCTGTAATAGATGCTTTCATAATTTCTAGTTTTTAGATTGTTGATTTAAAATTGACTTACACCTACTAGACGAAGGGTTTCTAATTTTGTTACAGTACTATGCAATAAAAGGTACTATATTGTGTAATATTTAACATCTAACAAAAGAACTGATTATTCAAACCATTGATTAAAAGATAGTTACAATAAATATAACCAAAGAGCCAGTTCTAGATATAAGTCTTAATTATTTACAAAATGCTTCCTTCTTCTTACTTTAAATGCTGAACACAAACTGATTCCTCGTACACTAAACCGCATTTAGTAACAGCAAAGCCAGAAACCCCATTGTAATAAACAACATTGATTGTAGTACTGGCTTTTTGTTTTGATTTGTTTGTCATATTTAAACATAAGTTCTTTTAACCTTATTCATCTCATTTAGAGTGCCCAAATCGTCTACACTAGAAGTGAGTTTTGGCAAGTACTTGACGCCGATTAGACCAAACGAAGAGGTTTCAAACCTAGGCCAGATTCAGAAATAAAATGAATTTAATCTTAAATACATTCTACCTTAAGAATGCTTTTAATTCTTTATATTTGATTTAAGAGATTAGTCATTTAGCTTCTTTTAAAAATAATGTCGATAACAAATCGACAACAGAAAAAATAAAATTTAGCAGAACCCTTTGTATTCAGGCATTTCAAATAAAAGGTTTGAATCCAGTCGAGGTCACAAAAAACAAAACCCTGCAAATTTTATCATTTGTAGGGTTTGTTGGTTTTAAACATATCATATGAATTGAATTAATTTGATAACTGAATTTTCAATCTTTTTTTGGATAACTCCTACCAATCCAATTGATAAAATCTTTTATCGGCCATCTATTTTCTGTTATATCCTAATAATAGAGAACATCACGATTTCCTCTACTATATTTTCATTTGAGCTTTACTAAGGAATAGCTTCTCTTTCTTAAGCTTTTCGTTGTATTTGATCCACATAGAAATCCGGTTTAAAATAAGAAGTGCATAAAACCCCGACATCTGCATGATAACCTTCAATTTCCTGAACATACCATAATGGGAAAGTTTTATCATCCCAAAATGGAATAAGGTCGCCCCAACAATTTCTTAAATTAAATTCAAATAGGCTTTTGCCAAAGCATTTGCAATATAGCATTTGGAACGGTTTTAGTTATTTATGAATTGAAAGTTCACCATAAATGGGCTTCTTAAAATGAATGAGTATTGAACGTGTTATAAGTGAAGTATGCAAAGTGCAGTTCTGCAGATTTATATATATTATTTAGCTAAAAGCAAAAACGATACTAATGCTGCAGAGTATCCACAAAAAACCCCTCTATCAAGAAGAGTTAAAGTAGTTTCCTTTTTTTTTGTTAAATCTTCCTATCTAATAAGTCAACGTATTGTAGCCATTTGCCTGTAATTGAAGCATCCGTACCGAGGCGGTCGGGGTAACGTTGAGACCTTCAAAAAGCGACTCTTCCGCTACGCCTAATTTTTCCATGGCAACACTACATACGCTTACCTTGACCTTTCCCTTATATTTTTGAAAAAACTCTTCCAGTTTCGAATTTTTGACCAATTGGGTCACCACCTTACCTTTTACCACAATTTCGTACTCCTCTATTACAGCACCGTTTTCTATAAGCAGATCATACATGCTTAGCACTCCCTTAAAATGTCTTTCCGTGGTAAGTATGAAGCCATATTTGGGTGTTTTTTCCAGATCCACAATAGTTTGTTGATCTAATTTTTTTTGAGCAAGGGCTACTGTAGTTGTAGCGGCCATTACCAAAATGACCAAAAGGGAGCGAAAAATATTTTTCATGAATTCTATTTTTTTGTGTGTAGGTGATTTAAAAATACAGAATTTAATTGCCTTTCTTTATGCAAACAATGAAAAAAACTAGAACCTTGCATACTACCCTTGCACTACACTATCAAATGCCCTAGGAGATAATAGAAATAAAGCCCTAAAGCCTTGCCAATAGCGAAGTATAGCGAAAGAACTTTTCCATTTTGATTTCAGTATGGCGTGCCGTGTCCTAAATATTTATAAAAGTGTAAACTATTATAAACCGTTGCCAATGACGATACTGAAATCGAGGAGGCTTAACGACAAAAGCAAAATTACGCTCGAAGGAAGATTATTGGTAAGCTTACGAGCGTTTGCGCAACGAAGTAAAGCCATTGAAAAACGAATAGAACCATTGTGTGTATATGTCCTTCGGGCTACCTATGAGAAGAGAAGTGAAGAACCGCCTACTGGTAAAGGTCAAAGAACCTTAGAATGAATATGATGAACTGATAATCCGAAGGTCGCTGAGTCGAGGTCACAAGAAAAACTCACAAAGAGGTTAAAATATCATATGAATTGACTTGACTTTCGTCTTTAATAATTAGCTAATTATTAGACGACAACTCGGGAAATACAAACCCACCATTTTCAATCCTTTTTTAAATTAATTTTTTACAAGTAAAAAATAATTTATCTCTTGTCCATTTCAGAAATATCATAAAGGATAAAAGAGCTATTAGTGGTGCAAGGGCTATTACCCGAAAATGCTAAATTTTCACGAAGGAAGATCTATGACCTGTATCATTTTACACACCATAACCTTCCCTTACTTTCAATTCTTGGTAAACAGAAAATCAAAAAATGAAAAATGAGTTTAACCATAGAACCGTAAGTATACAGATAGACAGGGTGATACTTAAAGGAAAACTTGCCGTACCCCAAAACCCCATAGGCTTAGTCATTTTTTCTCATGGAAGTGGTAGCAGCCGCCTAAGTCCTCGAAATAACTATGTGGCCGAGATTTTACAAAAAAATCACTTGGCCACTTTACTCTTTGATTTATTGACAGTAGACGAAGACAAAATCTACGAAAATCGATTCAATATCGATTTACTCACACTTCGCCTTATAGATGTAACGCAATGGGCACAACAACTACAAGACACTAAAAACTTGCCCATAGGTTATTTTGGGGCCAGTACTGGA